>Ga0187856_1002487_pt1 | contig 13522 bp, 12 predicted proteins | sample June2016WEW_8_40_FD_132443 | JGI IMG/M metagenome (GOLD analysis project Ga0187856, IMG submission 132443) | Peatland microbial communities from SPRUCE experiment site at the Marcell Experimental Forest, Minnesota, USA - June2016WEW_8_40 | ecosystem: Environmental > Terrestrial > Soil > Wetlands...
AGCCGCACAACGTACTTCTTGACCGCAATCTCTTTCCCCGCCACGAACCACCTCCATCGCTGCATCGCGGCGACAGAGATTCAGAAAAACACCGCAGAATCAAGGACGCGGGCGACTAGAATGTGCCGCACGTTCTTGCGGGCTTCGAAATCGAGACACTGGGGCGGCCAACCCAGGAAACCGACACACAATCGCCCGCAAATGCCGCCAATATGATTCTGCGGCGCGGCATGCGGCGTCCGCGCCGTGCCGGTGTGCAAACCGCCGAAGCCTGCTTTAGGCTCAGGCGGAAGCCCATTTAGGGGCTGTCCAGCCGACCAAGGGAAAGCTCGGAGGCGCGGTGCAGACGACGCTGCTCGGATTGGCAATTGCCATCATTCTGGCGCTGGTGTCGGCGCTGGTCGCCCCGCTTGTCGTCGATTGGAATCATTACCGCTCGGCGTTCGAGGCGGAGGCGAGCCGGCTGACCGGCCTCGCCGTGCGCGTGAACGGGACGATAGACGCCCGCATCCTGCCGACTCCGCGAATCAAGCTGCGTAACGTCGAAGTCGGCGAGGCCGGTCGGGGGCCGCAAATGCGGGCCGGCGCGATCGAGCTCGAAGTCGGGCTTGGGCCGCTGCTGCGCGGCGAGATGCGGGCCACGGAGCTGCGCCTCGTTGCGCCACAGATCGGTCTCGGCCTCGACCGCTCCGGGGCGATCGACTGGCCCGCTCCATCGCCGGCATTCCGCCCGGATAAGCTCACCATATCGCGTCTTGCTATCGAGGACGGGCGTGTCATTCTCACTGATGCGGGGTCCGGCTCGCGCCTCGTCCTGCAGAAACTCTGGTTCAACGGCGACATCCGCTCCTTCATCGGGCCGTTCAAGGGCGAAGGCGCCTTCGTCGTCGGCGACGAACTTTACGGCTATCGGATATCGGGCAGTCGCGTCGACGAGGATGGCGGGCTCAAGCTCCGGCTCGGCCTCGACCCGTCCAATCGCCCGCTGACGGCCGAGATCGAGGGTACGCTCAGCTTCGATCGCGGCGTCCCGCGACTCGAAGGCACGCTGGCACTGGCGCGGCCGGTCGGAGTCACGCTCGCGCGCGGTGAGCGGGTGATGAACGACCCCTGGCGACTCGCCGGCAAGGTCCGCGCAACACCCGTCTCGGCGTTGCTGCAGGACCTCGCCTTCCAGTACGGGCCGGACGAACGGGCGGTCAATTTCGACGGCAAAGCGGAGCTGACATTCGGCGAGCATCCGCATCTCGACGGCGCGGTCTCAGCACGGCAAGTGGACGTCGATCGCGTGCTTGCCGCGCCGGACGTGACCCACCGGCCGCCGTTCGTCATGATCAAGAGCTTCTTCGAAGCCTTTGTTGCGGCGGTGAAACCGCCAATGCCGGTTGCGATCGGCGTCGCCATCGATGCGGTGACGGTCGGCGGCACTAGCATCCAATCGCTGCACGGCAATGTCCGCTTCGATGACAGGCGATGGAGCCTTGATGACTTCGAATTCCGCGCGCCGGGGTTCACGGAGGTGAACTTCAGCGGCCGGCTCGACGACAGCCCGCAGGGTCTTGCGTTCAACGGGCCCGCCCGCCTCGAATCGGCCGACCTGAAAATGCTGATGGCATGGCTCGAGGGCCGCAGCGATCCGCCTTCGGGTCCAACCGAGGCGTTGACCGCGCGTGGCGAGGTCACGATCGCGAGCGATCGCTTCGCGATCGATCGGCTGTCAGCGGCGCTCGACCAGGAGAACATGGAGGGGCGGCTCGCCTACACCTGGGCGGCGGGTGACCGCCCGGCCGTCCTCGATGGCGAACTTCGCGCGGCAAAACTCGACGTCGACGCTCTGATGGCATTCGCAAAGGCGGCGGTGTCCGATGGCGCCTTTAAGGTGCCGCGCGAAGTCGCTTTGGTCCTCGATATCGGCAAGACGACCTTCGCCGGGGTGGACGCGCGAATGGTCAACGCCCGGGTCAAGTTCGACGCCGGAATATTGCACATTGACCGGCTCTCGGTCGGCGATCTGGGCGGGGCCGCGCTCGAGGTCAGCGGACGCATCGACGAGCTGTCGTCGCAACCACGCGGGCGGCTGATGCTCGATCTCGACGCAAAAACGCTCGCCGGTCTGACCAACATCGTAGGCAGGTTTGTGCCGCAGGCTGCGGACTGGTTCCACGCTTTCGCCGACCGTCTGGCGCCGGCAAAAGTGCATGGCATCCTGACCGTCGACCGCGTGGCCACCGCCGGCACCAACGCCAAGCTCGACCTCGACGGAGAATTGGGCGCGATGCGCCTTACTCTGAATGGCGATGCAACAGGTGAATTGGCTCATCCCGGCGCGGCTAAAGTGCGCATCGCGAGCCGGCTCGACGCCGATGATGGCGGTGCGCTCTCGCGACTGCTTGATCTCGATCGCGTCCTCGCTGTCGATCAACTGCCCGGCCAGATGACGATTTCAGCCAGCGGACCGCTCAATGGCGATCTTCACGTCAACGGCCTCGCCACCGCCGGCGGTTTTTCTGCTGCGGTCGAGGGTATGCTGCAGCTGAGCGGGGATGAGGCGCCGACCGGCAGCCTGCAATTGAAAGCCTCCGCCGACGACCTGCGGCCGCTACACCGTGTCATGACCGGACAGCCCGGCCCTGCTGTCCCGATCCTGGCGAGATCGACCGTCGCTGTTGTGGGCAGGAATCTGTCGTTCACGGATCTGGCCGTTGCCGTCGGAAAGGTGTCGCTGCACGGTCGCCTCGCCCTCAAACTGTCGAGCCCGGTTGGAATCGACGGCGACATCGAGGCCGACGACGTGGACGCCGCCGCGGTTTCGGCGATGATTCTGGGGCTGCCGAGCACTGCGCCGGGCGCCGGCGGCGGGGGCGGACCCTGGTCGCCCGAGCCGATCGGCCCCGGCGCGTTCGCCGCACTGAACGGGGCCGTCACCTTCAAGCTCGACCGTGCCGCCTTGACGCCGGCATTGGTCGCGCGCGACCTCAAGGGCGTCGCGCGGTTCCAGCCGTCGGAGATCGCTTTCAGCGACATCGACGGCGCCCTCGCCGGGGGACGCCTCACCGGGGAGCTGGCATTCCGCCGCGATTCGGGGGAATTCGCCGCGCAGGGGCGCGTCGCGCTGGTCGACGCAAATGCCGCCACGATTGTCGCTTCCAAGAAGAATGCCATCGACGGGATGTTGACGGTGAAGCTTCAGGGCGACGGCATGGGACTAAGCCCCGACGGCCTCATCGGCTCGCTGCACGGGAGCGGGGCGATTACGCTTTCGAATGCGCATTTCGCGGGGCTCGATCCGGCGGCATTCGACGCGGCGGTCCATGCGGCCGACCAGAGCGGCTCGATCGAGGCGCCGAAAATCCGCGCCGCGGTGAGCGCCGCCATGGAGAACGGCCGGCTCACCGTGCCGAAGAGCGACGCGGATGTGACGATTGCCGCCGGGCAGATTCGTCTGGCCAATGCAACGCTGCAAGCACAGAGCGGGGCCGAGCTTTCGCTCGACGGTGTTCTCGATCTCAACAACGCGGCGATTGACGCACATATGACGCTCTCAGGACAACCGGCAGCGAATGCTTTGATCCGCACACGGCCGGAACTCGCCGTCACCGTGAAGGGTCCGCTCGCGGCACCCGAGGCAAGGCTCGAGGTATCGGCACTGGTGGGTTGGCTGACGCTGCGCGCCACCGAGCAGCAGACCCGACGCCTCGAATCGATCGAGGCCAATCGGCGGGAGGAAGTTTTGGGCCCCGTCGTGCGCCCGGCATCGCCTTCTATCCGGTTCATCCCGCCGGGCACGGCGCTGGAAACAGCGATCCGCGCCAACGCGTCGGCCGCGCCGGCGCTTGGCACGCGAGGGTTCGAGCGCCTGCGGCCCGAAGTGCCGGCCGCCGCGCCGGCTAGAAGCTCAGATCATGGCGGCACTGATCAGGGCGCCGCTGCGGCGGCGTTGCCTTCCCCGATCGATATCAAGCCGGTTCCGCCGCGCACAATGACGGGCACCGACAATACGACCGCGACTGCTGGGACTGCCGAGCAGGACCGGCGCGGCTCCGTCCCGCCACAGCCCGCGCCGCTCTCCGCCGAGCCGTCCGCGCGATCCCCGTTCTATTTTCTATTCCGGTCGCAGAATTGACGCGGCCGGCGGCATGATCATCATATTGCGCGACGGTGGTCCGCTGTTGCCCTGGCCATTGGTCCGCGCTTGGTAGTGGTCAAGCACGAACAGCCGTATAGCCGAGGACAGATTGCCGTGCTGGCGCTCGGTATCGATCGCGCCGACAAGGTCGGACAAGGTCGCACGCCGGCCGACGGCGATTTCCTTCAGCCCTCTCCAGAATGCATCCTCGAGACTGACGCTCGTTTTGTGGCCGGCGATGACGATGGAGCGTTTAACGACCGGCGATTTCATTGCCCATCTCCCGTTTCGATCCGGTGTTGGTCGAGACCTCGCTGGGTTTTGTCGCTCCGGGACTGCACCGGGGCTCGTTCTGCCTTTGAGCGCCCATGCGCAAGCCGGCTGGACGCGGCCTTTTGCTCGGCCTGGCGCCGCTTGGCCCGTTTGCGCGCAGTACGGAGATTGACAAGGTCGCCCATGCGAAGTTCGGCGGTAACCAGATGTGTGGCTTCGGCCATCCTGGCCTGTTTGGTCTGGAAGAATTACGCCGACACGGTGACGCTGGATCACGGCAACCGACAGCCGATGCGGTTCACAATTCAAGCTGCCATGAGGAAGTGTGGCTATACCGGCTGCGTTGGGCAAGACACGCTTGCTTGAGGAAAAGAAATACCTCAGGCAGCTTCTCACGTCATTGAAAGAATTTTAAAGAAGAAAACATTAAAGTTTGTTCAATACTGAGCATAAACTGGGCAGCAGCCGCAGAAAAGCAGTCAGTATACGTTAGTCAATGCGGCTGACAACGCTTGGTCAGGTGACGGATATTGACGGGACTTCACTTGGGAGCCGCTATCAAAATTCTGTCACACTGTGACACGAAAGCGTTATCGAGCGCGCTCAATAGTGTAGTTTATCAAATGCACAATGACCGATAGGCACCTGCCGCCCTGACGCTGCGGAAGGCTGGATGGGCGTGGCTCTCTTTATTTCTTCCGGAAACGGTCAAGCCGCACGACTTCGCCACCGGCGCCACTGTCGGGATCCGGCGCGACTGGTGCGGCAGGTGCGACGGGCGAAGGCGCCGGCAAGGACCCAGGCTGGGTCGCGCCGGTGGGCAGCTTCGTCGATTTTTCGGCCATCTGCGCGCCGGCGTTCGCATCGGCTGAAGCCGCGGCCTCGATGGTCTCGAATTGAAAGCCGAATTGGACCGCCGGATCGTAGAAGGCCGTCACCGCTTCGAAAGGAACGCCCACCCGCTCCGGAATCCCGCCGAACGACAGGCCGACCTCGAAGGCCTGTTCGGTCACCACCAGGTCCCAGAATTGATGCTGCAGGACGATCGTCATCTCCTGCGGATAGCGCGCGCGCATGCGCTCCGAAAGCCGCACGCCCGAATTCGTGGTGTTGAAGGTGATCTTGAAGTGATGCTCGCCCGGCAGGCCTTTTTTCGCCGCGTCCACCAGCACGGTACGCACCACCCCGCGCAAGGCCGCTTGCGCGAGAAGGTCATAGCGAATGTGATCGACAGGCATATCGGATGACGGACGACGGACGACGGATGACAGACGACAGATAGGCGGGGAATCATAGAGGTCCAAAACCAATCTGTCCTCTGTCATCCGTTCTCCGTCCTCTGGAAAGTGGAGGCTTCTGTTGCCAGGTGCCTCCGAACCCCGCCTGGCGCTGCTAAGACGCCAGGGCTTCAGGTCGGTCTTTCGAGCCGCTTACGCGGCCAGAGCAACCGGAGCATAGTTGTCGTTTGCAACTATGAATTGGCCCGATAACGGCGGAACCATGCCGAGCAAAAGCACGCCCTTTACGCCCTCGTCGATCCTGTTTCGACCCCGTAAGCGGAGGACAGAGATCGGAAATCAGAGGACGGATGAAGAGGTCCAAGAAACGCGTCCGTCATCTGACATCCGTCATCTGACCTCCGGAATGGTGGAGTCGCCGGGTACTGCCCCCGGGTCCGAAAGGTTTATTACGACGGCCGTTTATCGCCATAGCCGGCTTGCGCCGGCTCAGGGAATATAAGCGCAAAAGGTTGACGAAGAAAGGGGGCGCAGGCCGGCACGCGGATGCCCTAGATGTGATGCATCAAGGCGACGTTGCCGTGTCCCGGGGCCGACGCTGAATTTCAATGGCTGCTATGTCGAAGCGAGATACAGCTTCGGCGGTCAGCGCCTCTACGATCCCACCAGGGGCGCCTATACCGGAGTCATTCCCCAGATGCCGCTGGCGCCCGGAAGCGGCGGCTGGGGCGCGCTCGAAATCGCCGGCCGTTTCAGCATCGTCGATCTCAACAGTCCCTACCTGACGACCGCCAAGCTTGGGAGCGCCTACACCGCTCCGGGCGTCTATACCGGCGGCACAACGACCTACGGCGGCGGCGAGCAAACGTCCTACGGGGGTCGGTCTCAACTGGTATCCCAATTTGAACATGAAATTCATGCTCGATTATGAGCACGTTGTCGTCGACAATCCGCAAGTCTTCGGCGGTCCGAACTACCGCGGCGCCACCATCGACTGGGTCGCCGGACGGAGTCAGTTGGTCTTCTGACCATTTGGGCGCGCCCTCGACCGCGCGCCGCAGATGAAGCGGTCCAACCCGCTTGAATCTTCGATTTCGGCCCCGTAAATACTGTTTTATGGTTTTATGGCCGGAGCGAGCCAATGAAGACGACTGTCGAAGTGCCGGATGAACTTTACCGGAGAGCCAAGGCGATGGCGGCGCTCAACGGCCGCAAGCTTAAGGATCTGATCGAGGAGGGGCTGCGGCACGTACTCGAAGGGCCGCGCAAAACGCATCGGCAGCGGGATTTGGCCGAGCTGATGAAGCGCGCACGCGGCGTAGTCGATTCCGGCGTTCCCGACCTCGCTTCGAATCCTCGGCATCTCGCGGGCTTTGGCCGCGATGCCCGCCATCGTTGATACGGGGCCGCTGGTCGCCTTTTTCGACCGCGCGGAACGACACCATCGCTGGGTCTCCGAACGTATCGAGGAACTTGAGGCGCCGCTCCTGGTCTGCGAACCGGTATTAACGGAGGCGATGTATCTGCTGGCGCGTTATCCGCGGGCGCAGGACGCCCTGTTCGAACTCCTGCAAAATGGCGCGCTCAGCGTTGCGTTCCGGATCGACGAGCATGTCGGCGCGCTGCGCAAGCTCTCACAAAAATATCGCGACACGCCGATGTCATTGGCCGATGCGGGTATCGTTCGCATGGCCGAAATCCACGAACGGCACGCTGTCCTGACACTCGATGCCGATTTCTCGATCTATCGAAAACATGGCCGCGTCCCGCTCACGCTCATTCATCCCAGCGGCAAGTAGAGCGAAGCGAAACCCACCAGAGGGCGCGGAAGTCACGCGATGGGTTTCGCTGTGCTTATCCCATCCTACAAATTTGCCCGGAAGTGCACGGGCGGCCGCCACACGTCTTCGGATCGACCATAATACGGTCCAGAACGCTCGCCATGTCTCACGCCCCTCCGCTTACTGCAAACTCAACGCCACGAAGCGCGTCTCGCCGTCGGCATTGGAGACGAGCAGCACCGCGACCTTCTTGCCTTGGGTTTTCAGCTGGTCGAGCCGGGTCTGCAGGTCGGCCGGGTTGCCGACGCTCTGGTATTGCACCTCGACGATGACGTCGCCGGGCATGAGGCGCTTGTCGGGTGGCGCCGCTGCCACGCTCGCATCAACCCCGGTGACGAGGACGCCCTTGACGTTGTCGCGAACCTTGAATTTTTTCCTTAAATCGTCGGACAGGCTGGAAAGCTCGAGGCCCAGCGTCTTCTGCACGACGGATTTGCCTTCCGGTGCGGTGTCCTTGCCGGCGTCGGCCGCGGCCAGTTTTTCCCCATCTTCGAGCCGGCCGATCTTGACCTTGTGGGTTTCTTCCTTGCCCTTGCGAATGACGACGACCTCGACCTCTTTGCCGACCGGTGTATCGGCAACGATGCGCGGCAGATCGCGCATCTCCTTGACGTCGCGGCCGTCGAATTTGACGACCACGTCGCCCGGCTCGATGCCGGCGGGTTTCGCCGGCCCTTTGTCGTCGACGCCGGCGACGAGCGCGCCGCGCGCCGGCTTGATGCTCAGACTCTCGGCGATATCATCGGTGACTTGCTGGATGCGCACGCCCAGCCAGCCGCGCCGCGTCTCGCCGTATTGGCGTAGCTGCTCGATGACCGCGACGGCCGAGTCCGACGGCACCGCGAAGCCGATGCCGATCGAGCCGCCGGACGGCGAAATGATCGCCGTGTTGACGCCGACGACTTCGCCGTTGAGATTGAACAGCGGGCCGCCGGAATTGCCGCGGTTGATGGCGGCGTCGGTCTGAATGTAGTTATCGTAAGGGCCCGAATTGATGTCGCGGTTGCGCGCCGAGACGATACCGGCGGTCACCGTGCCGCCGAGGCTGAACGGGTTGCCGATGGCGATGACCCATTCGCCCAGCCGCAGCTTGTCGCTATCGCCGAACTTCACCGCCTTGAGCGGCTTGTCGGAATGAACACGCAGGAGCGCGAGATCGCTCTTTGAGTCTTTGCCGACGAGTTCGGCCGGAAGCTTGGTGCCGTCGTTGAGGATGACGTTGATCTCGTCGGCGTCGGCGATGACGTGATTGTTGGTGACGACGAGGCCGGACGGATCGATGATGAAGCCCGAACCGAGCGAGTTGATCCGGTGCGGCGCGTGATCGGAATCGCCGTGACCGGGGTGGTGCTTGAAGAATTCGTCGAAAAACTCCTCCATCGGCGAGCCCGGCGGCAGATCGGGCAGGCTCGAAATACGTGAGTCCACCTTCTGCGACGTCGAAATGTTGACGACGGCGTCGATCACTTGTTCGGCGACGTCCGCGATGTTCTCGGGTCCTCTTGCCGCCGCAGTCCACGCCGGCAGGACGAGGATCGCCGCCGCAAGCGCGGCGATTGCCGGGCCGTGCCGTACGAGTCGGGAGAGATGGCAAGACATGTGGCAAGACACGTGGCAAGACATGAGGCCTGTGCTCCTGAAAGATAAACTCATGGAAAGGGTGCCCTCGTCCCGCTCCGGACGCAAGCCATAACGGGGGGGCGCGGCGGCAATTAGAGACCGGATTGGGGCGGAAAAGCGACTCGCGCTCGGATCGAAGCGCTGATGTCGTCCCGCTTCCGGCGCAGCGTCGTGAGGGTTCGGATTTTGGCCATGGGAGCAACAAAGGCGGCCAGGACCGGAACCGCTGAGGATGGCTCGGCCAAGGCCGCCCGGCTCAGGTTTTATTTCCCGACGCTAATCACTCTGAGCCAGACATAATTTGTCAGCGCCTTAGCTCAAGCCGCCTTGATGTGAATCAATGGTCCTGCCGCCCAAGATAGGCCAGTCCCCGCCAGAAGGCTTGCGGCGCTTTGCGCCATAACAACCGAGTTCGCGGCCTAATCGTGTGCCGTTCAGTGGCGCACCAGCCAGACGATGAGCACGCCGACCAATGCCGAAACGAGGCCGGCGATGCGTAACCGGCTATCCGGCATATCGAGGGCAGCGGCCATGGCGCGCTTGGCGCCGAGCGGGAGCGCGGCCAAAACAATGCCCTCGATCGCGAAGAACAGGCCAATCGCGGCGAGGAAGTCGGACATCAAGTCTCGCTGCGAGAGGGAGCTCGAATGCGCAAGCCCGATTCCGCAGCCCTTATTTCGTCGCCGCCGGTTGGGAGGAGGCCGGCGCTTGCCGACTAGGCACGGGGGGAACTTCCGGCACGGACCGGCCCGACGGGTCGGAAAAATATCGGAAGAAATCCGAATCCGGCCGGAGCACCAGGCGGGTATCGCCGTGCTGCATGCTCTTTTCGTAGGCTTGCATGGAGCGATAGAAGGCGAAGAAGCCCGGGTCGCGGTTGTAGGCATCGGCAAAGATGCGGTTCCTTTCGCTGTCGCCCTGGCCGCGGATCTGCTCGGCCTGGGAAGTTGCGTCCGCCAGCAGCACGGTCACGTCGCGGTCGGCTTTGGCACGAATTTCCTGGCTCTTCTGGCTGCCCTGGGCGCGGAATTCAGCCGCTTCTCGCTGCCGCTCGGTCTGCATGCGCTGGTAAACGGCTTGGCTGTTCTGTTCCGGCAGGTCGGCGCGGCGGATGCGCACGTCGACGACCTCAATGCCGAACTGCTGCGCCTCGTGATCGAGCTGCGCGCGCACCTGCGCCATGAGTTGCTCGCGCATATTGCGCACCACGTCCACGAGGGTGGCTCCGCCAAGTACGCTGCGCAGCGCCGAGTTGAGCAAAATCGCTAGCTGCGAATTAGCGCCGGTCTCGCCGACGGTCTGGTAAAATCTGAGCGGGGCGTTGATGCGGTAACGGGCGAAGGCATCGACCACCAGCCGCTTCTGGTCGGAAGCGATCACCTCCTGTGCCGGCGATTCGAGGTCGAGGATGCGCTTGTCGACATAGATGACGCTGTCGATGAACGGCACCTTCACATTGAGTCCGGGTTCGGTGATGACCCGCACCGGTTGTCCGAGCCGCACCACCAGGGCCTGCTGGGTCTGGTTCACGGTGAACAAGGTGCTGTAGCCGACGATAACGACCAGCGCGAGCAGAACGGCGATCACGCCGCCGGCGAGGCTGAGCTTCATGGATTGCCTCCCGATGACGGAGTGCCCGCCGCGGGCGCCTGGCGCGACCGCGGCAATTCTGTGAGCGGCAGATAGGGCACGACTCCCGGTCCGGCCTGCGGGCCGGTATCGATGATTGTCTTATCGCTGCCGCCGAGAACGCGCTCCATGGTCTCCAGATACATGCGCTCGCGGGTGACGTCGGGCGCCTTCTTGTATTGATCGTAAACCTGCAGGAAGCGCGAGGTCTGACCCGTGGCTTCGGCGACGGTCTGCTCGCGGTAGGCTTCGGAGTCCTGGGTGATCTTGGCGGCGCGGCCGCGCGCTTCCGGCACGATCCGATTTGCGTAGGTCTGCGCCTCATTCTGCGCGCGCTCGAGATCCGAGCGCGCCGCCTGCACGTCGCGGAAGGAGTCGATCACCTGCGCGGGCGGATCGACTTTCTGCAGCTGCACCTGCTGCACCATAATGCCGGCGCCGTAATGGTCGAGGGTCTTCTGCATCAAGTCCTGCACTGCCGTCTCGGTGGTCTGCCGCGCGCCGGTGAGGATCGGCTGCAGGGTCGAGTGGCCAACGACCTCGCGCATGGCGGCTTCGGCCACCGCTTTCACGGTTCCCTCGGGATTCTGGATGTTGAAGAGATAGTCGCCGACGCTGCTCGGCCTGACTTTCCACAGCACCGAGAAATCGACGTCGACGATGTTCTCGTCGCCGGTCAGCATCAGGCTTTCCTCGGGCACCTCGCGCACGGAGGTGCCGCGGCGGATGTCTTCGACGGGGCGCATGCCGATATCGATCTTGTTGATGCGCAGCGCCGGCGGGGTGAGCGCGGTCTCGATCGGATAGGGCAGGTGATAGTTCAGCCCCGGCTGCACCTCGCGCGTGAACTTGCCGAACCGCAGCACGACGCCGAGTTCGTCGGGCTCGACGCGGAAAAAGCCGGAAAAGCCCCAGAGCACGACCGCCGCCAGCGCAATCAGCGCGATGCCGCGGCCGCCGAGATTGCCCGGAAGTATCGAGCGCAGCCTATCCTGGCTCTTGCGCAGGAATTCTTCGAGATCGGGCGGCCGCGGCCCACCTGGTGATTGCGGCCCCGAGCCCCAGGGTCCCCGCGACCCCGAACCCCAAGGGCCGCCGCCGCCGCCGCTGGATTGGTTATTCCACGGCATCAATTGTCTCCTGAAACGCCGGGTCGACCCAGCCGGCTTGGTTGCGGGGGATATAGGGGAGTGCGCCGCCCCTTGCAACGCGCAGTTATGCCGCGCTTGGCCATCCTACCTCTTGCCTACGCTTGTCCTCAGGTGCTTTGCCATAAAGGCCAACTTGTACAGAGTACCTTCTGCCCGATATCGTGTCGGGGACGGATTACCCCCGAAGGCCCTGATTCGGTGCGAATTAGACTTCCATCAATTTCATACGTCGTGGCCCGCAGCTGGCCTGACAGCATCATAGGTCGAAACAATACGCTCCCCTGGCATCTTCGGACCGATCTGCAACGGTTTAAATCCGTTACCCTTGGGCATGTCATCATTATGGGGAGAAAGACCTACCGGTCGATTGGGCGGCCGCTACCAGGACGCGTCAGCGTAGTTTTATCTCGCAGTTCCGAGTTTGACGAAAAGAACAGCTTTTGGCAAAGCGGCGAGACAATGGGTATTTGGGCTGAGAACCGAGAGAGCGCGCTCTTTTTTGCAGACGTCATTTCGATCGCTAAAGAACAAGCAGACTTTTTTGTAATCGGCGGCGCTGAAATGTATCAAGTTTTTGGTGACCTATTTAACAAAATCTATCTTACCGAGGTCCTGACGGGCGACGCAGTGCACCGGGAACCAAACGATGCCATTTTTGAATATAGGATAGACAATCGAAAATGGCAGACTCTGGAATCGCAACATGTGCGTGCGGGGCCAAGGGACGATTACCCCTCCAAATTCACCGTTCTCGAAAGGAAGACAAAGTACGTTCGATATGTCGAGGTCCGTAACTATTATACAGAATTGGAATCTAAGAGGTTCTGGATCTCCCAACAGCTTGAATTATTTGATCGAGTCAAGTTGGCGAACGCCGACAAGCCCTTTAATGTGCCATATCAATATCAATTATTCGAGCCTCAGCCTCAGCGAGCGCGACAACACGGTTGAGAGGTACAACGCGAATTATCTCACACCGCAACCGCGGCCTTGATGTGCGGGTGCGGCTCGTAGCCGTCGAGCGAAAAATCCTCGTAGCGGAACGCGAAAAGGTCCTGCACCGCCGGATTGAGCCGCAGCGTCGGCAGCCGGCGCGGGCTGCGGGCGAGCTGCAGCCGCGCCTGCTCGAGATGGTTGAGATAGAGGTGGGCGTCGCCGAAGCTGTGGATGAACGCGCCGGGCTTGAGCCCGGTCACCTGGGCGACCATGAGCGTCAACAGCGCGTAGGAGGCGATGTTGAACGGCACGCCGAGAAAGACGTCGGCCGAGCGCTGATAGAGCTGACACGACAGCGCGCCATCGGCGACATTGAACTGGAACAGGCAGTGGCACGGCGGCAGCGCCATGAGGTCGATTTCCGCCGGGTTCCAGGCGGTGACGATCAGCCGCCGCGAGGCGGGATTGCGGTGGATTTCGGCGACAAGGTTCGCCATCTGGTCGATGGTGCCGCCGTCCGGCGCCGGCCATGAGCGCCATTGCCGGCCGTAGATCGGGCCGAGATCGCCGTTGGCGTCGGCCCATTCGTCCCAGATCCTCACCCCGTGGTCGTCGAGATATTTGATGTTGGTGTCGCCGCGCAGGAACCAAAGCAGCTCGTAGATGATGGACTTCACGTGCAGCTTCTTGGTCGTGAGCAGCGGAAAG
>Ga0187856_1002488_pt1 | contig 13515 bp, 10 predicted proteins | sample June2016WEW_8_40_FD_132443 | JGI IMG/M metagenome (GOLD analysis project Ga0187856, IMG submission 132443) | Peatland microbial communities from SPRUCE experiment site at the Marcell Experimental Forest, Minnesota, USA - June2016WEW_8_40 | ecosystem: Environmental > Terrestrial > Soil > Wetlands...
CCCCGACCGGCTCGCGCCGGAAGATGGTCGTCCCGTCGCCGGTGAACTCGCCCGGGCTGCGGGCGTCGAGGGTCCGTCCGGCCCCCGCGTAGAACGTGAGATTGTCGATGGCGAACGGGAGATCGGAGTCCGCGGCTTGCTTGATCGTTTTGCCCTGGTTGCGGCTCTCCAGATCGGCGATCTCGGCGATACGGGATTGCAGGATCTGGGCCGCCTTCAGGAACACCTCGCCCCGCGCGCGGGGTGGGAGCTTCGGCCAGGGCCCGCGATCGAACGCTTCGCGCGCCGCGTCGACCGCCCGTCGCACGTCCTCGCGCCCGGCCCGCGGGACCTGGGCGATCGTGCGGCCATCGAACGGGTTCGTAACGGGGAGCGTCCCGCCGCGGACCGCCTCGACCCACTCCCCGTCGATGAACATCCGGGGGGACACCGCGGCGGGCATCACGCCAGGTAATCGCGCGGGAGCGTCTTGAGCTCGACGAACGTCTCCCCGATCGTCTGGATGAACCGCTCCACGTCCTTGTCCGTGTGGGCGCTGGAGAAGGTGATCCGCTCGTAGTTATCGGGGTGGGTGTAGATCCCCTTGTCGAGCAGCAGCTGATGGTTGCGCAGATAGAGGTTCCAGTCGATCTGGAGCGCCTCGCGGTAGTTCTGGATCTTCTTGCGACGGGTGAAGAAGTACTGCAGCATCCCATTGACCGACTGAACGAGGACCGAGACCTTGGCGTCGCGGGCCGCCTGCTCGATCCCCTTCTCGAGCTTCTGGGTGAGGTGGCCGAACCGGGCGTACAGCTCCTCGCCGCCGCGGGCGAGGTGCTTCAGGTTCGCGAGGGTCCCGGCGAGGGAGATGCTGTTCGCAAAGTAGGTCCCTCCGAAGGAGATCCGGCCCGGCGCGATCGAGTCCATGTATTCGGCCTTCCCCGACACGGCCGAGATCGGTACCCCTCCGCCGAGCGCTTTCGCCCAGCAGGATAGATCCGGCTCGACCCCGTAGAGCTGCTGCGCTCCACCGGGAGCGACACGGAACCCGGTGAAGACCTCGTCAAAGATGACGAGGATCTCGTTCTGGTGCGCGATCTCTACGATCCGCTTCAAGTAGTCGGGAACCGGCGCGATCACGCCCGCGTTGGCCATGATCGGTTCCAGGATGACGCAGGCGAGCCGGTCACGGTAGCGCTTGACCATCCGCTCGAAGGAGACGATGCTGTTGTACTGCGCCACCATCACGTAGTCCGTGACCCCGGGCGGGATCCCGGCCGAGTTCGGCAGCGGGCGGGGATACTCGTCGAGGCCGGCGACGATCGGCGGCGCCTCGGCGCTGATCAGCGCGTAGTCGTGTTGCCCGTGGTAGTGGCCCTCGAACTTCAGGATCGCGTCCTTCCCCGTGACGGCACGAGCGATCCGGATGGCGTTCATCGTCGCGTCGGAACCGTTCGAGCAGAACGCGACGCGCTCGGCGTTGGGAACGAGCCGGCGGAAGAGCTTCGCGACATCGATCTCGAGCTCGGTCGGGGCGGCGAAATGGAGCCCCTTCTCGGCCTGCTCGACGATCGCGCGCACCTGGTCGGGCGGAGCGTGCCCGTTGATCAGACATCCGTAAGCGAGGTTGAAGTCGAGGTACTCGTTCTCATCCTCGTCCCAGATGCGGGCTCCCTTGCCGCGGGCGATGAACGGGGGACAGGGGTCGTAGGAGGCGACCCGGATCAGGGAACTGGACGCATTCGGGACGTACTGCTTGCCCTCGGCAAACAGCTTCGCGCTCTTCTTGAGCTTGGGAACGAGCCGAGCGATCGTGATCGGCATCTCGGGAGGGCTGTCAAAGTCGCCGACGATCGGCGTGGGGGGCGGTTCCTTCCAGGCCACCTGGCCGACCTCTTCCTTCCGGGCGTCGGAGGGGACGGCCGGCTCGGTAGGAGCGACCGAGGGCTGAGCGACGCCTTCCGCCTTCAGGCCCGCCGGCAACTCCGGGGCCGTGCGGCCTTGTGGGCCCGGACGGTCGCCCGGGGCCTCGGGTAGGGGAGTTGGGGCGGTCTCCAGTTCCGCCATGAGGAATTCATCTCCGTGAGCGCTGCATCGACCTGGGGGACCGTATATATAGACATCGAACGAATGGAATCGTTGGTACGCCCGATGTACGTTATAATACACTTTCACGCGTGTTAAGTTATCGGAGTTCGCATCGGGTATATTCTCGGTTCTGGCTTCAAAACAGTACCATAAACTCGATAAACGACCCATTTGGGGTACGGTTGGGTAACCCTCCGCGAGCCGAGTGGGGTAGCCGCGGGCGATGCCTCGCCGAGCGGTCCCATCGCCCCGTTCGCGCTTTCCGCCGGACCCGAACCGCCGTTCCCGAGCCACCGACCCTACCGAAGTTTCATGGGTTCGCGGAGGCCATGGCCCGGGCGGGGCGCGGTGGTAGCGAGGACGCGCCTCGGATTCGATGTCGGAGCACGGTAACGCCGGTCCCCCCGCCCGGCGCGTCCATGTGGTCGATAGCCACACGGAGGGCGAACCGACGCGCGTGGTCGTCACCGGAGGACCGGATCTTGGGGCGGGACCTCTCGCGGACCGGGTCGCGCGATTCCGGGAGCGGCACGATGGGTTTCGTGGCCTCATCGTGGAGGAACCGCGAGGCTCCCCGATTACGGTCGGGGCTCTGCTCTGCGCACCGGCCGGCCCCGCCGTTTCGGGTGTGATCTTCTTCAACAACGTCGGCTATCTCGGGATGTGCGGACACGGCACGATCGGAGTGCTCGTGACGTTGGGCCACCTCGGGCGGGTAACGGCCCCGGGGACGTACCGGCTCGAGACCCCCGCGGGGGTGATATCGGCCGAGCTGCACAACGCCCATGAGGTCACCTTCACCAACGTTCCGAGCTACCGCCACCGGAAGGCCGTCCCCGTCGACGTGCCGGGATACGGACGGGTCGTTGGGGATGTCGCGTGGGGCGGGAACTGGTTCTTCCTCGTCGACGATCCCGCCGTCGAGCTCCGATTGGCGGGTGCGACCGGGCTGGTCGAGCGAGCGGTCGCCATCCGGCGGGCCCTGCGGGCGAACGGCATCACCGGTGCCGAGGGGGCCGAGATCGATCACATCGAACTGTCCGGACCGCCCCAACGACCCGATGCGGACGGGCGGAATTTCGTTCTCTGTCCCGGGGACGCCTATGATCGCTCCCCGTGTGGTACCGGGACCAGCGCGAAGATGGCCTGTCTCTACGCCGACGGGAAGCTCCGCGCAGGAGAGTTCTGGCGCCAGGAGGGGATCCTGGGCACCCGCTTCATCGGTCGGCTCTCCCTCCGCGATGGAGCCCTGTACCCCACGATCCGCGGGGCGGCGTACATCACGGGGGTCGGGGATCTCCTCGTCGACCGTGACGATCCCTTGATCCGGCGCCTGAGACTGTGAGCTTCGAGGAATCCGGCTCGCGCGCTGCGATGAGCGGCCGGTGGTCGGCACGGGTGGCTCGTCGCCGACCTCCTCCTCGGTCGACCCCGCCGGCTATCCCCCGACCGCCGTGCCGGCTCGAAGGGCGAAACCTCCATTTGGAGGGCGGCGCTGTCTGGGTCGATAACGGTCGCCGCGCTCGGGTCGGGGGACGCGTGGTACCGGAGGACGGAATCGCTCGTGACGTGGAACGGGGTCTGGCCGGCGGTCACGACGCCGTTCGACCCATCGATGGAGGTGGACCTCCCCTTCCTGGCGCGACACGTCCGATGGCTGCTGGATTCCGGATGCGCGGGGGTCGTGGTCCTCGGTTCGCTCGGAGAGGCCCCGGCGCTCACCGCCGACGAGAAGGCTCGAGTCGTCGAGACCGCCGTGCGGACCGCGGGTCGCGCGCCGGTCCTCGTGGGGATCTCGGCGTACTGGACCGCCGAGGCGGTACGCCTCGCGCGCGCTGCGGAAGGTTGGGGAGCGCGCGGGCTCATGGTGCTCCCCCCCTACGTCTACCACGGCGACCCGCGGGAGATCCGCGCCCACTTCTCGCAGGTGCTCCGCGCGACGGGGCTCCCCTGCATGTTGTACAACAATCCGATCGCCTACGGGACGGACGTCTCTCCGGACGACGTCGAGGTGTTGGTCCGCGATCACCCCAACTTGGTCGCGGTCAAGGAGTCGAGCGGCGACGTTCGTCGCATCACCGACCTCGGGTTCCGGCTGGGTCCCCGGATCGACCGGTTCGTCGGGATCGACGACCAGATCCTGGAGGGGATGGCGGCCGGGGCGACCGGATGGGTCGCGGGCCTCGCGAACGCCCTTCCCCGGGAGTCGGTGGAGCTGTTCGAAGCGGCGCACGCGGGGAAGCGGGCGGAAGCGCTCGCGCGGTACCGCTGGTTCCTACCGCTGCTCCACCTGGACGCGCATCCGAAGTTCGTCCAACTGATCAAACTCGTTCAACAAGAAGTGGGGATGGGGAGCGCACGCGTGCGGCCCCCCCGCCTCGAGCTCCATGAGGGGGAGTTGGAGTCGGCCCGCCGTCTCATCCAGGCCGCGCTCTCGAGCCGGCCGAACTACGGGCCGACCTAAGGTCGCCTCCCGCATCGCACCGGCACCGAGCGGCCCGGCGACGATCGCCCGGGCGTCGACCTACCGGTGGGCGCTCGGGTCGAGGGGCGCGAGCTCCCGTTCCGGAGGATGGATCGCTGTCTCGATCCCACGGCGCGCGAGCTCGTGGCGGAACCGGGCCGCCGGGACGCAGAGCTCCGGTGGAAGAACCCCCACACCCGCAATCTCCCCGCGCGCGATCATCTCGGCACCGATCGATCCGGCGACGCCGACGGCGTACTCCGTCGCGCTGAGCTGCCAGTCCGGGCGAGGCGGGAATCGCGCGACGGCGTGGCGCTCGGTTGGACGGCCGTTCAGCGTACCGCAAACCTCGATGTCGCACACCTCCCAGTCCTCGATCGTGACTCCGGGCGGGGCTCCGAGGAGGCCCTCCCGCTTCAGCAACGCGGCGAGGAATTCGCGCGGAACGACCGACTGACCGCGTACGTCCAGGGAACGCTCGGACCCGAGGCCGAGGAGGGCCATCGTTCGCATCAGATCGATCCCAGGCCCTCCTTCCTTCCACTCGCAACGACGCAACCCCTTCTCTCGGAGGCTGGTCGGGAGCGTGGCGGCTTCCGAGTGCAAGGTCCGGTAGACACGCGTGCGACCGACCGGCGACGCAAAGTCGTACTCCTCGGCCCCGCTCATCGCGGGATGCTCCCGGTACTCCCCGTCCTCGAAGACGGACGCGGGCTGGACCATCTCGTCCAGGAACGTGCTGGGGGACCAGGTGAAGGCGATCTCAGGTCCATTCTTGGTGAAATCCCGCCAGCCGTCCCGGATGACGATCGATTCGACCCGTTCCAAATCGCGACACGCCGCCATGGCGAGCACGTTGGAAATCCCGGGGACCTGGCCGAGGCCCGGGATGGCCAAGAGCTGGGCTTCGCGGAACTTCGTGTCGAGCGCGAGCTGGCGACGCGTCGTGTGAAAGAGGCCTCCGAAGTCCAGGTACGGGACCCGGGCGCTGAGGCAGGCCTCCATGACCGGCAGGTTGAGCGTGTACTGGACGGCGTTGACGCAGATCGTCGCCCCCTCGAGCACACGCGCAAGGGATTCGGAGTCCCGTACATCGACGCGCACGGCGCGGACCCGGGGGGACCCCGCACGACGGGCTGCTTCGCGGGCGAGCTCCTCGTCCAGGTCCGCCACCACGATCGCGTCGAACTGATGGCCCGCCGCGAGATCCCGAACGGCGCACCGCCCGGTCAATCCGCCCCCACCGAGAACTACCACGCGCATCCGCCACCCGCCGTTCCCCGCCCGGGGACTACTTCGATTTGCCCCGGCGAGCTGCCGGTGCGCTGGGGCGGATCCCGGCCTTCGGAGCGGACGGTGCGGGACCCGACCCGGTCGCGCCGGGAGCCCCGGTCGGCGTCTCCGCGTCGCCGCGGGCGAGGATCGACTGGAACGTTTCGAAGTGGCGTAGGAACGGGTCGGCCCGGCGCTGGTTCTCCACGTCACCGAGGGCGATCTCGAGCTGCGCCTTGGCCTTGGGGTCCCCGCTCTGAGCGCGCACCGCGTAGACGCACAGGAGCTGGTAGTGGGCGAGGACGTAGGAGTCGGGGCGGGGTCGGCTCATGTCGCCCTTGCGGGGCCGGTAGATCCGATCGAACGGGACCTCTTCGGCGACCGCCTTCTTCTGAGAGAATCCGAAGTATCGGCCGGGCCCGAGCACGCGCGTCACCTCGCGCACGTTGTTCGCGAGCGCGTTCGATAGCCGGTCGCATTCGTGCCAACACCACAATCCGAACCCGTAGTCGCCGGCAACGTACGCCTCCCACGCGTGATCGTACAGCCGTCGCTCCTTCTCCTCGCTCGACCACTCGGGGAGGAGCTCGGCCCTCCAGTCGGACACGATCAGGTCGACCTTGATCGTGGGAGAGAACTCGATTAACTTCGGAACGGAGGGGACGCCCACGGCCGCCCGTTCCCCGCGGACGTTTAGAGGCTTTCGGGACCGCTGCGGGGGCTCACGCCACGCGGACCCCACCGCTCCACGTCTCCGCCACGGGCTCGCGGACCGCCTCCACGATGGCCGCCAGGGTGGGGCCGTTGAGGACCAGAAGATCGGCCCGCGCCCCGGCCCGGAGTTCTCCGATCGACGGTTCCCCTAGCGCACGCCCTCCGTTCACGGTGTACAGGGAGATCGCCATCTCCGGGCTCAGCGCTTCGGAGGAGAGCGGGTTGGCGGAACGTCCGGTGCCGTCGGTCCGTCGCACCGCGCATCGGATCCCGATCCAAGGGTCGAAGGCATCGAAGGGAGCGTCGCTCGAACCGGCGAGCAGATGGCCCTTCTCGATCAGCGTGCGGAAGGCATACGCCCAACGCGCGCGACCCGGGCCCAAGCGGTCCTGCAGCCACCAATCGCTCGCGACGAACCCGGGTTGGACGACCAGGGCGGGCCGGACCCGGTCGATCCTGTCGATCGTAGTCGGAGGGGTCAGGGATGCGTGCTCGATCCGGGATGGCGGAGATGGGGAGCGGTCCGTTTCGAGCGCGTCGAGCGCCCGATCGATGCCTCGGTCCCCGATCGCGTGGATCCCCGGGGCGAGCCCGAGCGCGCGGGCCCGCGCAACCACCTCGGAGAGCTGCGCCGGAGTGGTGACGGCGAGCCCCGAGGTATCGGGCGCGTCGGCGTAGGGAGCGTTCAGGAGCGCGGTACGGCCGCCGAACGATCCATCGGCGAACGCTTTGACTCCGATCACCCGAACCGGCTCGGAGGACCCCGAGCGCTGGAGGGCACCGCTCCGCTCGACTTCGTCGAGGTACCCGATCCCCACATACAACCGCACTTGGACCGGGAGCGTGCCGGCTCCCGCGAGGGCCCGCAGGGCTTCGACCTCCGATCGATCGGCCCGCATCGAGCCCACGCTCGTGACGCCCCTGCCCGCCGCCCACCGCAATGTGGGCTCGAGCCTGGACGCCTCCACGCACAGCGCCCCGCGTCCGATCGGCTCCACCAGCTGCAGGGCATTCTCGTAGAGCAGGCCGTTCGGCTCGCCGCGGGAATCGCGTCCGATCGCCCCTCCCGGCGGATCGGGCGCCCCTCGTCCGATCCCCGTAAGGGCGAGCGCCGTGCTGTTGATCCACGCCACGTGCCCGCAGGTGCGATAGAGGATGGCGGGTCGGTCCGGCGCGATCCTATCGAGGTCATGTCGATCCGGCCAACGACGATCGGCGAACTCGTCCTGGTTCCATCCCCCTCCGAAGATCGGCCCCCGCGGATGGCGGTCCGACCAGCCTTGAATCCGGGCGCCGGCCTCCTCGATCGAGCGCGCGCCGGCCAGCGTCACCCCCTCTCGTTGGCGGACGAGCTCGGAGAGGTGCACGTGCGCGTCCACGAGCCCCGGGATCACGATGCGGCCATCCAGCCGCACGGTCTCCACCCCGGTAGGGCTGGCCCGCCGAACCTCCTCTTCGGTGCCCGCGACGAGCACCCGTTCGCCCTCGACCAGCAGCGCCTCGACGTACCGGGTCCCGGTGAAGATGCTACCGCCGATCCACCGACGTGCGTCCACCATCGGCCCCCTCCCGTGCCGGGTGTCGCCGGCACCCGGGGAAAAGGCGAGGCCAGGAAAAGGTTCGACGTCCGCCGTCCGCGCGACTCAGACGTCCATGTAGCGGTAGAACTCGTACGGATGCGGCCGTAGGTTCAGCTGCAGCTGCTCCTCGCGCTTGAGCTCGATGTACGTCTCGAGCAGGGAATCCGCGAACCCCGGCTTCAGGAACGCTCGATCGCTCTCGAGGCAGTCGAGGGCCTCTCCGAGCGAGCCGGGCAGCTCGCGCACGTTGAGCTCCTTGCGCTTCGCGGGGGTCAGCTTGTAGATGTCGTGGTCGACCGGGGGGGGCGGTTCGATCTTCCGGCGGATCCCGTCGAGGCCGGCGAGCGCGAGCGCCGCCTCGGTGAGGTAGATGTTGGCCGCGGAATCCGGCGTCCGGTACTCGATCCGCTTGACGGTCGGTCGTCCTCGGTGGTAGAGCGGGATGCGGACGTTCGCCGATCGGTTCGCCTTGCTCCACGCGATGAAGACCGGGGCCTCGTAGCCCGGAACGAGGCGGCGGTAGGAGTTGGTCGTGGGGTTGGTGATGGCGCACAACGCCCGCGAATGCTCCATCAGACCGCCGATGTAGTACCGGCAGAGCTGGCTGACCTCGGCATAGGCGTCGTTCGCATCGAAGAACATGTTCGTCCCCTTCGTCCAGAGGGACTGGTTGACATGCATCCCGATGCCGTTGTCCCCGAAGACCGGCTTGGGCATGAACGAGGCGATCTTGCCGTGCCGGTGGGCGACGTTCTTGAGAACATAGCGCACGTCCTGGACGTGATCGGCCATCGGAACGAGCTCGTCGTAGTGCAAGTTGAGCTCGCCCTGCCCGGCCGTCGCCACCTCGTGATGGTGCGCGTCCATGCGTACGTGGAACTGGTCGGCGAGGATGTTCGACGCTTCGGCCCGGATGCCGATCAAGCTGTCGTACGGCGCCGTTCGATGGTACCCTTCCTTGAAGCGAATCGGTGCCGGATTCGGTCCGGTTTGCCAGGACGTCTCCCCGCTGTTGATGAGATACCCGGACCCTCCCCACGCGTCCCGGACGCCCTGGACGGATGGGATCAACTCGATCGAATCGAAGATGAAGAACTCGATCTCCGGTCCCCAGTACGATCGATCGTAGCCGGCGTCCGCGAGGACCTTCTCGGTCTTGCGGGCGATCCCACGGGGATCGTGAGCGTACGGTTCGCTCATCGCCCCGATGCGAATATCGCAGATGAATCGCGCGATCCCTCCGGCTTCCGGGTGCCAGGGGATCATGGCGACCGTTCTCGGGTCGGGGACGAGCAGCATGTCGGACTCGTAGATCTCTCGGAAGCCCCGCACCGAGGACCCGTCGAGCTTGGGGACCCCGGAGAGGAACGACTCCGGGTCCAACGTGTCGAGGGGGACGTCGACCTGGTTGAACCCTCCGAACACGTCCGTGTAGCACAGTTCGATCCACCGGACCTTCGCCTCCTTCAGCTCGCGAAGGATCTGAGTTCCATCGGGCGCGGCTCCGGTACCTTGGTTCGGCGACATCATGGGGTCCCCGGCGGATGCGAGCGTTCCCGGCTACATCAAGGCGTGGACGAAAAAACTGGACGTTTGTCCGCTTTGCATACCTAGAATGTTAATTTCACCTACATCCTTCATGATTCATGGTGCGTACGTCCAGTATCGACGAGCTCGACCGGTCGATCCTCGAAGAGCTCAACACGGACGCGCGACGCAGCCACCGCACGATCGCCCAGCACCTCGACATCTCCCCGACGACGGTGAGCACGCGGATCGCGCGGATGGAGGCGAACGAGGTCATCCGCGGCTACGTTCCGATCCTGGACGACGAACAGCTCGGCTGGGACCTATGGGCTACGATCGGGATCCGCATCTCCAAGGGGCGGTTGCGCGAAGTGGAGGAGCGGCTCGCCCGCAACCCGCGGGCCTACGCGATCTACGATCTCACGGGAGAGTACGATGCGTTGGTGATCGCCCGCTTCCGGGACCGACGGGACCTCGACCGCTTCGTCAAGCACGCCCTGCAGGACCCCCACGTCGAACGGACCAACACGCAGGTCGTGCTCAACCGGGTCAAAGAGGACCGGCGGGTCCCGGTATCGCTCCGATCGCCCGAGCGCGCCGAGCCCGCGTAGGTGGACCCCGAGTTCCGGGGTTCCCAGCCACTTCTGAGAACGACTACGACTCCGGGAGGAGACGAGGGGGCCGCCGCTCCGACGCCCACGCACGACGATTCGCGGGCCTCCCCCTCGGGTTCGCTCCTCCGATATCGATGCGGGGACCTCTCCCCGTCGCCGCGCCGTTCGCGTGCCATCGTACGGAGGTGCCGCTGTCGGGACCTCCGGGGTAATGGATAAGAGGGCCCTCGACCCATCGGGCGCCGAGGTCGGTATGGACTGGGGTCTCTCCAATCGGATGGCACGGATGTTCTCCCCCAAGAGCCAGAACTCGGTGATGGTCGCGGTCGATCACGGATACTTCATGGGCCCCACGCGCCGGCTCGAGGACGCCCGTGCGAAGATCGCACCGCTCCTGCCCTACGCCGACGCCCTGGGGCTCACGCGGGGAATCCTGCGTACCTGCGTCCCCCCTACGGCCTCGACCCCGATCCTCTTGCGCGTGAGCGGGGGAGTGACGATCCTTCAGGAGGACCTCTCCGATGAGGCGATCACGGTCTCGATGCAGGACGCATTGCGTCTCAACGTCAGCGCCGTGGCGCTTTCCGTGTTCGTCGGTGCGCCCCACGAGCATTCCTCGCTCGTCCACCTCGCGGAGCTCGTCGATCAGGGGGAAGCGGCGGGCATGCCGGTGCTGGCGATCACCGCGGTCGGCAAGGAGATGGACAAGCGGGACGCGAGGTACCTCGCGCTGGCCTGCCGGGTATCGGCCGAGCTCGGTGCGCACATGGTCAAGACGTACTACTGCGATGGCTTCGAGAAGGTCATCGAGGGGTGCCCCGTGCCGATCGTCGTCGCCGGGGGCCCGAAGCTCGACAGCGATCAGGCCGCCCTCGAGCTCGCCCACCATGCCATTGCCCTCGGGGCGAGGGGGCTCGACATGGGGCGGAACATCTGGCAATCCGACCACCCCGTGGCGATGCTCAAGGCCCTGCGAGCGATCGTCCATGACGCGGCGACCGTACGCGAGGCGATGGATGTCCTGAACGCGGAGAAGGCCCAGCCTTCCCCACCTCGGGTCGTGGCGGCCTGAGGACCGGCCCTGCCGGGGCTTCGGAATTCTCTTAAACGGAGCGCCGCTCCCCGAGTGCGCGGGGATCGCCCAGCTTGGTCAAAGGCGCCAGATTCAGGGTCTGGTCTCGTAGGAGTTCGTGGGTTCAAATCCCTCTCCCCGCACCTGAACTTTTCGGCGATTCGTGAAGAGAGCACTCAACTCACGACGGCCGGTCCTCCCAGCCCTTGCGCCGACTGCTTTCGTCAGCAGCCCATGCGCTCTCCGAAACTGGCCGGACGCTGGAACGGGTCGACTCACCTCGAAGGAAGGAGAGCGTCGAGAACGGAATACGTCGCCGGATGCAGGTGCAGGTAATGGGCGTAAACGTTCTGGATCTGAATTCCGTCCCGTCCGTCCGAAAGTCCCCTTCCGCGCTCGTACGCGAGCGCGAGATCGTACGGGTTCCTCAGCTCGACCCGGGAGTAATGGAACTCATGCCCTCGAAGAACCGTTCCTTTCGGCGCGATAGGAGTGTCTCGCACGACCCGGGCGGTCGCGTACCCGTGGCCGATCGGTCGCTTCTCCTGCACGGTCACACCGTCGATGACCCCGACCATGTCGAACTCGCCCGCCTCGGTTACGATGGACTTCGTGAGGTACATCAATCCCCCGCACTCGGCGTAGATCCGCCCGCCCCGGTCCGCAAATTGTTTCACGGCGGCACGCAGCGGCCGATTCCGTTCGAGGGACTCGGCGTACACTTCGGGAAAGCCGCCGCCGATCACGAGCAGGTCGAGCGCCGGAAGGGCGGGGTCGGCCTCTGGGTCTATGAACGCAACGGACCCGAGCTCGCGCGCCCTCTCTAAGGTCTCCGGATAGTAGAACGTGAACGGCCTTCCGGCTAGGAAACCAATCCGTGCGGGGTTCGGCGACGGGCCCAAGGGTGCCGGTTCGGCTATAACCGGCACAGGTTCCGATCCCTGCCGCGCGAGGTCAAGGATCCGAGCCGCGTCGACTTGCGCTGAGAATCTGTCGCGTACCAGCTGGACTAGGGCCGACCCACGCCCCTCCGCCGAGGGAACGAGACCGAGATGCCGATACTCCATCGCGGCATGGAGCGCTTCGTCCCGGGGGAACACGCCGACGACCGGTAACCCTTCTGCCTCGATCGTGGCCGTCAGTCGGTCGACCTGACGCGGCACCACGTTCGTGACGAGGGCCGCGGCGAATCGTACCTCAGGATCGAACTGGCGCATCCCTCGGACCAACGCGCCCACCGTCCGGTTCACCCGCTCCCCATCGACGACGAGGACCACCGGGGCCCGCAACAGCTTCGCAAGTTGCGCGGTGCTTCCAACTTCGGAGCGCCCATCGGCACTGTCGTAGAGTCCGTGGTTCCCCTCGATGACCGCGACATCGCAGTCCCGCGAGTACCGATAGAACCTCTCCACCACGTGAGCGCCCATGAGCACGACGTCGAGATTGCGACTTGGCGAACCCAGCACCGCGGCGTGATGGCTCGGGTCGATGTAATCCGGACCATTCTTGAACGCGCAGACTCGTTGTCCCGCCTTCCTAAAGGCGTCGATCAACGCCATCGTGGCGAGGGTCTTGCCGCCGCGACCTTTGAACGAGGCAACCACCAAACGCGGAATCGTGATGGCCGCTCCGTGGACTGGCACCGTATCCGTCGCCGGGGTGGGCATTAGCTTCGCTCCTCCCTCCCGTTCACGGGGTGGACTTCAGCGTGGGCTCCGCGGCCTGTGCCGATGCCGTCGGACGTGCCGGGTGCCCCGGCGGGTTGGTGAGGATCCCGGGGGAGCCCTGGCCCCCGCGCTCCGAGAACGCGCCCGGTCCTTGGGATCCACCGATGGGAACTCCCTCCTCGCGCTCGCCACAACCTTCAGGAATTGCGGGGACGCCCAGCGCGTTTCCCTCGGGTACCAATTCAGTCGCCACGCATGGACCACGGTCGCTCCGACCACGAGGACGCTCGGGGAATCGAGGCGCGCCTCGATCGTCGGTCGTGAGGCCTCGCCGAGCGTGAAGAGCGTCGTCCGTTGTCGCGCCGTTGTGGCCCAGCGGACTGCAGCGACGGGGGTGCTGGGGTCCCGGCCGGACTTGAGCAGGTCGCGTGCAATCCGCTTCCACCGGGCCACCCCCATCAAGATGACCAACGTGTCCGCGCCGCGACCGAGCGCCGACCAGTCCACCGGGGGGTGATGGGAGGAGGAGCTGGTCCGG
>Ga0187856_1002491_pt1 | contig 13509 bp, 13 predicted proteins | sample June2016WEW_8_40_FD_132443 | JGI IMG/M metagenome (GOLD analysis project Ga0187856, IMG submission 132443) | Peatland microbial communities from SPRUCE experiment site at the Marcell Experimental Forest, Minnesota, USA - June2016WEW_8_40 | ecosystem: Environmental > Terrestrial > Soil > Wetlands...
AGACTACCTGCGCTCGCCCAAGTTTCTTTTGGCCGATGGCGGCCACAAGAGACTGATGTGGATGCCTAAGGAACTCAAAGAGCGCGTCCAGCAAAGACTGCCCGAGGATCTGGTTGATAAGATTGCCACTGAAGAGGATGTGAGCAACGTGGAAGAACTACAGGAATTCCTTGAGCGGGTCGGGCACCCCTGGCTCGCAGGCGCTTGAGGAGTATTGATATGGCGTTGAAAGGAACCGAACTGAAAAGCAAATTGCCGGAAGGTGGCAAGAAGAACTGCAAAGAATGTGGTCTTCCCACCTGCTTTGCCTTCGCCATGAAAGTGGCCAAAGGCGACGCCGAAATCGACTTGTGTCCGCATCTCGCACCCGAAGTGATAGCGGAAGTGAAGGAGGCCCTCACCCCGCCCATAGCCCTGGTCACCATTGGTACGGGCGACAATGCCATTGCAGTGGGGCAGGAGGAGGTGATGTACCGGCACGAAAAGAGCTTCTTCCGAGAGCCGGCCATCGCCATCCTGGTGTCCGATAAAGACAGTGACGCCGGGATCGCCGGGAAGCTTCAGCAGATCAATGAGGCTGTCTTTGAGCGGGCGCAAGTCATCCTCAAGCCCAACCTGTGGGCTTTGCGGTTTGACTCCGGGGACCGGGGCCGGTTTGAACAGGTCGTCAAGCAGATTCACTCCGCCTCGCCTTTATCCGCGGTTATCATCTCCGAGGACCTTGATGCCCTCTTCTGGGCCAGGGATTATTACCGGGACAGACGTCCCCTGGTCTATCCGATCACCGCCCAGAACCTGGAGGCAGCCCTGCCGAAGATCAAGGAATGCCCTACGGTGGTGGGAGTTCGAGCCGAGGGCGTGGAAAAACTCATCCCGCTGACGGAGACGCTAAAAGCACAAGGCCTTGACCAAATTGTTTTGGACCCTTCCTCCAAGTCCTTGTTGGGAGGCATTGAGGATCAGACCATCATCAGGAGATGCGCCTTAACGAAGGGTATGAGATCGCTGGGCTTTCCAACCCTTGCCTTCCCAGGCAGCATGACCGCGGACAAGATTGAAGAGATCCTCTACGCCGGGGCATTTGTGGCCAAGTACGCGGGGGTGGTGATCATTTCCAGCGCGGCAAAAGACCTGCTTTATCCGCTGCTCATTGAGCGCATGGACATTTACAGCGACCCCCGGAAGCTGAGGAGCGTTGAATCCAAGATATATGAACTCAACGAACCCGGCGCCGATGCGCCCGTACTGGTGAGCACCAATTTTGCCCTAACGTATTTCAGCGTATCCAACGAAGTGCAAGCCAGTCATATACCATCCTACCTCGCGGTGCTGGACACCGGCGGGTTTGGGGTGGAGCCGGCCATGGCCTCCGGAAAATTCGATGGGACCGCCATCGCGGAATTCTTCAAGAAAACCGGTCTGGACCAAAAGGTCACACACAAGCGCCTCATCCTGCCTTGGGTAGCACGGCGCATCAAACACGAACTACGAGATGATCTGCCTGAATGGGAGGTTTTCCTGGGTCCCAAAGCCATAAACCAGCTCCCAGCCTTCCTCCAGGAGAACGCTTCGGAATGGGGGTTAAAAATTAGTGGCTAAGGCTATTGCTATAGCAGGGAAAGGGGGCGTCGGCAAAACCACCATCGCCGCACTGCTGATCCACTTGCTTGCGAAGAAAGGACTGGTGCTCGCCATCGATGCCGACCCCAGCGCCAATCTCAACCAGGCGCTGGGGCTATCCTATGATTACACCGTCGGTGGAATTCGTGAAGACCTGAGTGACGCGGTCAAGAAGGGGACCTTTGAAGCCGGCGTCACTAAAATGGAATTCCTGGATCTCAAACTGGCCGAAGCCATAACCGAGTCGAACAAGATCGATCTGCTGGTTATGGGGCGGCCCGAAGGACCGGGATGCTATTGCGCGGTCAACAATATCTTGCGCTCCATTATCGATAACATCGGCAACAGATACGATTACGTGGTAATTGACTGCGAAGCAGGAATGGAACACATCAGCCGCCAGACCACTCGTGACCTTGATTGTTTGATCATAGTCTCAGAGCCTTCTATGAGAAGTCTGAACTCAGCCGTGGGCATTAAGGAGCTCATTGCGGAGATCCGGACCAAAACCGAGAAGATTACTACGGTCATCAACCAGGTAGCCAAAGAACTACCCCCGGAGGTCTGGCGCTTCATTGAAGAACATGGGCTTACCCCAGCTCTTACCATCCCGAAGGACGAGGGACTGTATGACCTGGAGCTTAAAGGCAGGCCGGTCATTGAGCTGCCGCCCGAGGCGCCTCTCCAACAAGGGGTGAGGCGGCTGGCACAGGAGTTGGGGCTTTGATGATCAGCACTCCTCAGGTCTTGGCTGACCGCGAAGGCTTACCATGATAATCGTTGCTATCATTCAGGGCAAATTGGGGCAGCGGATCGTGGACCATGTGCAGCAAACTGCCCCGCAATCGTGGCAGGTCATCGGTTACCATTTTACGGGCGCTCTTCCCCCTATTATCGATGACCCTGAAGAGGTTTTGCCGAAGGACTTACCCCAGGGTGACCTTCTGCTCTATTTGGGCCAGGACAGGAAGCTGGCCGAACTGATTCCCGATATGGCGCTCGTCTGCCAGGTGAAGGGAGTTGTGGCAGGGGTGGAAAATAGTGCGCTGTTCCCCGCTGGACTTCGCAACCAAGTAAGAGTGCAACTCGCCAAAAAAGGGGTTGACGCCGTTTTCCCCGCCCCCCTCTGCGCCTTGACACCCGAGGATAGTGAAAACCACTTCATTAAAGAATTTGCTCAGTACTTTGGCGCACCCGCAATGAAAGTGGTTCTCCAGGACGGTGAGATAGTACGAGCCACTCTTATCCGGGGAGCCCCATGTGGCAATACCTTATTCGTGGCAGAACAGGTTTCCGGCACCAAAGCAGCGGAAGTATCGGAGAAGGCCCGATTATTGCACCGCCAACATCCCTGTATGGCGGCTGCCAGCAAGGATTCGGAACTGCAGTGCTCTCTGATGGGTAGGGCGGCATCGCTCATGCAAGAGGCTTTGGAACAGGCATTGGCAGAAATTGGTTAAACGTTACGGTGCAGAAAAGGAGACTCATCTTGACCGAAAGCATGACTCCCAAGGAAAGATTGTTCGCTACCCTGGATCGCCGACCGGTAGACCGCATTCCCGTGGCGCAACCCTTGCAAACCGGCACATTGGAGTTGATGAAATCGTGTAACGCTTACTGGCCGGAAGTCCACTCTGACCCGCAGTTAATGGCGACCTTAGCCTATGAGGCTCATCGAGTGGTGGGGTTCGAGAGTGTCCGGGTCCCGTTTGACATTAACGTTGAATCCGAAGCCATGGGCTGCGAACTGAACTTCCAGTCGGGCAGGCGCAAAGGGCGAGATATTCAACCCCCTGTAAAAGTTCCGGCCATGGACGCCTTGAGCGACTTTAGTCGGGTGAAGGACCCGGACCCCTACAAAGACGGCCGTATGCCGGTGGTCCTCAAAGCCATCGAAATGCTGAAAAAGAAGCTGCCTGACACCATACCCATCTTGTCTGCCGTAGTGGGTCCCTTCATGGTAGCTGCGCAAGTGCGGGGCGTCGACTCGTTCATGCGAGAATTACTGATGCAGCCTGACAAAACTCTCGAGATTATCGAGAGGGCCTATAAGGCCTGTCTACGCTATGCCCAGGCCCAGGCTGAGGCCGGTTCTGATTGCGTGGTGATCGTTGATGCTACCGCCAGCCCTGACCTGATCAGTCCGAAACAGTTTGACAAATTCGCTAAACCTTTTACCCAAGATCTGGCCAAAAATATCCCCATCCGTTCCATCCTCCACATCTGCGGCAAGACCCATCTAATCCTTACAAAAATGGCTGAGGTAACCTCGGCAATTTCTATAGATTCGAGCGTCGATATGGCTGAGGCCAAGCAGACTGTCGGGCCTGGAACCGCGGTCTGCGGCAACGTGGACGTCAATACGGTCCTGCTCTTTGGCGAGCCTGCGGATGTGGAGCAAGCTACCAAAGAAGTAATTGAGAAAGGGACTGACCTGCTTACTACTAGTTGCGGGATTTCTCCAGTGGCGCCGACGGAAAATCTGATAGCCATGGTGGCAACAGGGAAAAAATACGGGGCCAAGAAATGAAAGGAATAGCACTAGACCTTGGCACGAGCGGCTTTCGAGCCCAAGCCATTGATGAAGACGGAAAGGTCATGGCAACTGCAATTTCCACCCGGCATCCTTTGCCGGGAGCAAATGTCATGGACCATCTCCATTTCTGTTTGGAACTGGGGCAGGAGATCACGCATCGGCTTATCCTCAATGCCGTGCACAAGGTTATGCGGGCCTTACCGATTGATCTGAAGGAAGTGGGCCGGGTGGCTATCTGTGGCAATCCGATCCAGCTTTCTCTCTTTCAGAGCATGGAAATCCGGGACCTGGCCTTTGCCGGGAAACGCAAGCTGATAAAATTGGGGATTACCGAGCCCATCCAGCGCCCGGCGCGGGTGATTAAAGCCATTGATGTAGGCCTGGAACTACCGGACCAGGCTGAACTATTGGTGCCCCCGGCCGTGAAACATGAGATCGGGGCCGATGCCCTGGCAATGATGTACATCACGGGTCTTCTGGACCGTGACGAATTAGCCATGGTTACTGATTATGGCACGAATGCGGAGATGGCCATTAAGGTGGGCGGGGACATCTTGACCGGTTCAGCCGCAGCCGGACCGGCGATGGAGGGCCAGCACGTGTCCTCCGGGATGTTGGCCCAACCGGGAGCCATTGCGGATGTCCTGGTAAACGGAGATTTATGGGACATCGTGGTACTCGGTCCTGATCTTCTCAGCGGGCCTGGCGTCTCGGTACGGCCTACAGACGGCACGATAGCGCGAGCAGCAACACCCGACTTCGAAGCCAGAGGCATTACCGGCACGGGGGTAATCGCCGCAATTTCCACGGGGATTGCCATGGGTTTGGTGGGCCCGCCGGTCATCAGGACCCCCGACCAAAGACTCCATTTGGGTAAGGGCATCCACCTCACGGAAAAGGACGTGGCCGAAGCGGGAAAAGCTATCGGGGCCATGCGGGCTGGACACCTGACGCTGGCGGAAGAATGCGGCGTCAAGCTCAAAGACCTGGAAGCGATGTATATGACCGGGGCTTCCGGCTACTACGTGGACCCGCTCAAGGCGCGCGCCGTGGGTTTATTCCCCAATTCTGCGGCCAAAGTGGTGCAAGCGGGAAATACGAGTCTCCGGCTGGCCACGGAGATCATCCGGAACCCTCACCTCCTGGACTCGCTTCAGAAGGTGGCGGATAACATTACGGCAAAACATATCATGTTTGCCAATTCCAGCGTGTTCAAGAACGCTTATGTGTGCGAGTTGGCTTACTGGCAGGAGGGAATGCCTGCGGAGCAAATGAACAGCATGCTCTCCATGTACGGTATTCAAGACTTTCCCCCGCCGCATCCTTCTCCCGAATTGATCAGAATTTCCACCCGGGACATCATCGAAATCGGTCCCCTGGGGTTGACGGTGGTGGACCAGGTGGGCACTACTCTCTTCCTGGATTTTTGCGAAGAGTGCCTGGGAGAAGACTGTCGCAAATGCGTGGATGAATGCCCGGAAGGAGCAGCCTGGATCGGAGAGGTGGATGGTAAACCCCGTCTCATGTTTCGCTCGGATCTCTGTGATGGGACCGCCTGTCGCCGCTGTGAAGCCGAATGCCCTGGTGGCCTGCGCTTCGAACATCTAGGCTTGGTGGAAGGCTGACATGGTCATCGGAGTACTCATTTGCGAAGTACTGGAAGATGAGATGCTTCATCTCATTGCGAACGATCCAGAGTTCAAAAAAATCACCTTCATTGAAACTGATCCCGGCGCAGACCTGATTGCAGGTCTGAGCCAGAAGACGGGCGACCGGTTGACCGTCATCAAAGACATTAAGGACTTTCAGCCTGACCCCGAAGCTCCGCTGGAACTCCTCGCAACCGTCCTCCGGGTGGCTTTGCATATGGATAAAGAACTGCTGCAAGAGGGGGTTGTGGACCAGGCGACCATACTCGCCGAAAAGAGCGATGCCCTTTTGTTGGGATATGGACTCTGCGGCAATGTGCTCCTTGACATAGAAAAGCAAATGACGCACGTGCGGTGCCCTATTGTCATGCCCGAACATGCCGACGGCAGCAAGATCGATGATTGTGTGTGCATGGTGCTGGGTGGCAGCGATAAATATCTTGACCACGTGTTCAAGGAGGCCGGCACCTGGTTCGTGACACCGGGATGGCTCAAGCATTGGGAGACCTTGCTGGTAAAAGAACTCCATTGTCCGGACATCCCCACGGTAAAGTGGATCTTTGACAGAACGGGCTACAAGCGCTGTCTCATGGTTAACACCGGCATAGCCGATTACGAAAAATACCGGGCGGAGACCGAGAATTTCGCAAAAACATTCGATTTTTACATCGAAGAGGCCGAGGGCACTCTCGACCTCATAAAGAATTCGTTCGACCGGGCGAAAAAAAGCGCTAAAGAAGGAAGGGGGTGATTCTGGGGTTCGGGTTTCATAACCGGGAAGGTTATGTGTAGGTAAGGCGTGTGCTGCGAAACTGATCGACAAAATCGATCAGCATTTTGTCATGAAGCTCACAAAGAGGGAACCCAACAGGAGGATAATCCCGATGTCTGAAGAGCTCTTCAAGGCAATAGTGGAGGCCGTGGTTCTCGGCAAGATTGCTGAAGCGGGCAACCTGGCCCAAAAAACCCTGGATGCTAACATCCCACCTATGGACACAGTGGAGCAGGCCCTGATCCCGGCCATGGAGATTGTCAGCGGGAAGTATGATAGGAAAGAATATTATCTGCCACAAATGCTCATCAGTTCGGATGCTTTTTACAAAGCCTTCGATCTTTTAAAAACCAAGATGCCCACTGGAGCCGCTGGCGGTAAGGCTAAGGTGGTGATCGGCGTGGTTGAGGGTGACGTCCACGATATTGGCAAAAATCTCGTGAAGACCGTCCTTGAAGCCAACGGCTACCGCTGCATCGATATGGGACGGGATGTGCCCATTGAAGATTACGTGGAGAAAGTGGCAGAGGAGAAACCGCAGTTCCTGCTCCTTTCTACCCTCATGACTCCCACCATGCTGAGTATGAAGCGCACGGTGGAGGCCTTGGAGGAAGAGAACCTGCGTGGGGGAGTCAAAGTGGTGATTGGTGGAGGGCCCATCTCCACCGATTTCTGTAAGAAGATCAAGGCTGATTTTTATGGGGACAACGAGAAAGAAGGTCTCAAGTACCTGAATTCGCAAATAGGGGCTTGAGTGAACTCATCCACCGCAGGGTAGCAGGCAATTTGGCCAGACAACAGAAAGGGTAAAGTATCAACCACCCCCCAACAGAGAAGGAGGAAGGGCAATGGCTGCAATGACCCCGATTGAGCGAGTCGTGGCGTCCATAACAAAAAAGACTCCAGATCGTGTCCCCGTCATTCTTTACTTCCAAAGCGCGGTACAGCATGATCTGAAAGAACTGGATTATACTTGGGAAGAAGCACTCAATCACCCAAGAAAACTCTTTCAAGCGATCGAACGCCAGTACACTTATTGGGGAGCCGACAACTTTTTTCTGCCGGTTGATTTCCGGGTGGAAGGAGAGGCTCTGGGCTCCAAGGTAACCTATAAACTCAAATGCGGCGAAGGCTACCGCATGGGGGTGGTAACCGAGTGGGCCGTCAACGACAAATCCGATCTCGATAAACTGACCGTGCCGGACCCCACCAAGGACAAACGGATGAGCGTCACTTTGGAGGTAATTCGGCGGCTCGCCAAGAAATATCCCCAGGTGCCCATCGCCGGCTTTGTCAACGGGCCGCCGGACACGGCTTCGGATGTTTACGTGGGCCGTTATCCGGGGATCTTTGTCGAGATGATCAACGATCCTGATTGGGTGCTCCGTCTCTTCGACAAATGCGCCGAGACCTCCATCGCCTTTGCCAAGGCTATGATTGAGGCCGGAGCCGCCGCGATTGCCACAGTGGAAGGCGGCATGATCGACGAGGCGATCAGTCCGGACCAATATTTAAAGTTTGTGGTTCCGGGCCACAAGAAGATCAGGGAAGCCATTAATGTCCCATATGTTTACCACCAGTGCGAGAATGCCACTCCGTTCTTTGACATCATTGTCAATGAAATTAAGCCAGCCGTGGTAGCTTTTCATGATTCGGTGGACCTCAAATGGGCCAAGGAAAAGTATGGTGACAAGGTTGTATTGGCCGGAAATGTGAGCGCTTCCAAGGCGGGTGCGTCTCTAATGGACGGTACCCCGGAAGACGTCCTCAGAGAAGCCAAGAAATGTATCGAAATCGGGATGCCGGGCGGTAGCTTTTGGCTTACCGCGGGCTGCGAAGTGCATCACGCTTGCAAACCGGAAAACATCAAGGCCCTGGTGCAAGCTGCCAAAGAGTACGGCGTCTACAAATAGGCCTTGTTACCTCGAGGGCATGGGCCCCCGTCATTTTGGGGCTCATGCCTGGCTGCACGGCCCACCCCTGACGGGGGCTAGTGAGTGACGCTTCTGGAACGCTCCTCAAGCCCGGTTTGGACTCGGGTAAATGTAAAATTTAATGCCGTTAAATAAATCCCCTTTGGGGGATTGATTTCGCTAGTCTGAAGCAAGACCTGCAGTCTTTACAGGAGGCCATATAAGGGGCAATGGACGAGAAATCCCTGTATCAAGTAGATGATGTGATGGTAGACAGAACGGCCTTGGCTTACTGCATAGTGCTGGGGCTGTTCTGTCGGACCCATGGAGTTCCCTACCAGGAGGTGATGGGTGTGGTCAAGATGATCGGCCAACTTGTGGGATGCTCCCCTAAAGATGTCGAAGCGGTCAGCCTCACCGTGCATTTGATGGCGCAGGACCCCGAGTATCTGTCAAAACACAAGGCCACAGATGAACAGATTATCAATACTATGTGGCCTGATCGGAAGATGGACAACTAGCCTATACGGAGACAAACCATGAGCCCACAGTGAAAAGCCTTCCTGCGATATCTGCTGGCCCCGCTTACAGCTTTCATCGTCGGACCAGTAGGCACTCTATTTGTGTTACCGGCTAAGACTTCCGGTCAATTACGGGGGCAGCGGAGCCAAGGCCATTGTGGTACGGCTGTCAATGCATATATTGCACATGAGGGCTAGCTTCATGGATCAATTATATGAACGCAAATACTACGATCGGGGACTTTTTGAGATAAATCAACAACTATGGGCTGATCTGGCGGAGATGCCCAGTGAAGATGTGGTGGCCCGTTGTGAGGTGTCTTTCGACCAAGCGTGCCAAGGTTATCTGGTTTCCCTGTTATCGCATTCCTACACTGTGCATCCCAGAGAAAAAAAGATTTCCCTGGGAGAGGCCGATATAAGCCCGGCCGAGCATTTCCAGCTCCACCTCATCCTGTTAACCTATCTCACCCAATGCATGCACGAGGGGCTCACGGGAAAAATGGTCTCAGAAAAACAATTGTCCGGTGGACACACGTTTTTCAGCGGAGTTCATGCCTTGGGTACAGATCCGTTAGTTAAGGCTTTTGGAAAAAATCCCCAAGAATTTTCACTGCTAGGCCAACGCCTTGGAGGCGTTCCGGAAAAATTTGGTGATGTGTCATTCACGGTGCGGGTTCTGCCCAAGGTTCCTGTACGGTTCATCCTTTATGCCGAGGACGAAGAGTTTGGCGCTTCACTCAAAATTATGTTTGATGCGAGCATTGAGCATTATTTCAGGCAGATCGACTTGATCTGGGGTCTTTTTAATTTGGCTGTGGAGCACATCCTTCTCATCCACCAGGGAACAGTTGGGAGATAGCGATAATGCGAGCCATAAATGCAAGGTCTGTGAATGTTCGAGGATGGATTCGTTGAACCAAGTATAGCCGGTGAGTGGCCTCATTGCAGAACGGCCGGATAGCATTGAGAAGTCGATATGAAAAGAACACTTTGGTTGATTTTCATCCTGGGTCCCTTGGGTTTAGGGGTATTGCAAGGGGTGGCGAGTGGCGCCGAGCCGGTTCGCATGGCCTACTTGCAAAGCGATCTCCACCATCTTCCTCTGTCTGTTGCCCTGGAAAAAGGCTATTTCAAAGAATACGGGGTGGACGTTGCCATTGCGGGGATATTCAGGGCTGGGCCAGAAACCATGTCAGCCTTCAGCGCCGATAGTCTTGATATGGCATACGTTGGGATAGCGCCCACAATTACCGCAGTGGCAAACAAAACGGCGCGAATCCGCGTCCTGGCTCAAGTGAATGCTGATGGATCCGCGATTGTGGTGGGGAACACATCGCCCATCCGAAGCATCCTTGATTTGAGTGGTAAGACCGTGGCGGTTCCGGGAATTGCCACCGTCCAGGACTTCCTGTTGAGAAAAGCCTTGACAAATAGCGGTCTCGCACTGAACAAGGTAAACATTATCGTACTCAAACCACCGGAGATGATCGGGGCTTTGCGGACCGCTCAGATAGATGCGTTCATTGCCTGGGAGCCCTTTCCGGCCAAGGCGGTCACCTCAGGGGTTGGACGCGTGCTGGTAACCTCCAAGCAGATATGGCCTAACCATCCATGTTGTGTTCTAGTTGCTGATGTCAATTTTGTGAAAGGCCACCTTACCGAAATCAAGGCCATTCTCCGAGCGCATGTAAAGGCCATTGACTTCATCAAAAATAACCCTGAAGAAGCCGTAAACATCGCGGCCAAAGACACTGGGATGGATAAGCCAACCATTCGTCTGGCCATGAAAGATGTAACCTATACCTCGCAGATAGACGTCGAGGGCATACAAGAATATGTAAGATTTCTCAGTGAGTTAAAGTTCATCAACGTCGCTGATCCGAATGCCTTTGTGAAAGGGTTAATCGAGCCAGGTTTTCTTGAAGAAGTAAGAAGCCAATGAAGTGGACGCGGTTCTTGCCGCCCTTGGTTTCGATAGGGGTGTGGCAGGGTCTCTCCAGCTTGGGGATCATACCTGCATATAAGCTGCCGTCCCCTGTGGAGATAGCACAGGGGGTGCGTGACCTGATAGTTGTGGGCATGCCACCCGGGCGATTTCTTTACGAGCATATTATTTATAGTCTTTACCGAGTCTTTCTCGGGTTCAGCGCGGCTGCCTTAATTGCTATCCCTCTCGGCGTCTTCATGGGCATCTCGAAAAGGTTTCGGGGTATAGTTGACCCGTTGGTGGAAATAATTCGGCCCATTCCGCCGTTGGCCTGGATACCCATTGCGATCTTGTGGTTTGGGATTGGCAACGGCTCGGCAGGATTCATAATTTTTTTGGGAGCCTTTTTCCCCATCCTACTCAGTACGGTCTCAGGGGTAATGTCAGTCGATAAGTTACTGGTTGATGTTGCTTACACATTGAACGCCGACCAGACGCAAATTTGTATAAAGGTACTTATTCCCGCAGCCCTGCCGACCATATTCACCGGTATGCGCATAGGTATGGGGGTTGGCTGGATGTCGCTGGTGGCTGCGGAGTTTACTGGCGTCAAGGATGGTCTTGGACTTGGTTACATGATTATGACCGCCCGTGACATTCAACGGCCCGATGAAATAGTGGCGGGTATGCTGGTGATTGGTTTAATAGGAATGTGTATCGATTTTGGCTTGCGATGTATCAGGACCATGGTCATACATAATTATTAGATCAGAGTGGGATCCTTCCAATGAGTCTCGAAACACAGGCCATAAATAAAACGTTTCTTATTGGAAGATCGGGAGAAGCCATCAGGGTCCTCCTTGATATCAGTTTTCAGGCGAAAGAAGGCCAGTTTATCTCAATAGTAGGACCCATCGGTTGCGGCAAAACAACTTTATTACGGATCATCAGTGGCCTGGAACAAGCTACGAAGGGGCAGGTCATAATGGACGGCACCATCTTGGAGGGCCGTGACCCTCAAATTGGTCTGGTGTTTCAAGAACCTGCTTTATTTCGCTGGAGGACTGCGTTACAGAACATTGAATTTGGGCTGGAAATCCTCAAGAAAGAGAAAAAGTCACGCCAGGCTGCGGCCAGGGAATACTTGCAGGCGTTTGGACTGGAAAGATTTGGGGACAAGTATCCCGATGAATTGTCCAGTGGCATGAGACAGAAGGTGGCCATTGCCAGAACCCTGATACCTAATCCCAAGGTATTATTGATGGATGAGCCCTTTAGTTTCCTCGATAGTCAAACGAGAATCTCGATGCAAAATTTTTTGCTCAAAGTTTGGGACGAGAAAAAGATCACCATAATCTTTGTCACCCACAATGTGGATGAGGCGGTCTTTTTGAGTGATAAAATTTTGGTGCTTTCAGAAAGACCGGCTCGAGTGGTAGAGACCATTGAGATCGATCTGACCAGACCGCGGGATAGAGTCAGCAGCGAAACCTATGCTATTCAGCGAAAGATCCTGAATCTTTTGGCACATCAGTGAAGCTTATCCAAAAAGTTTCATGAACCGCGCCAGGTTCCTTGGACAGTAAGAAGCATCAGGCGGCCTTCTTTGTCAAGGTGGCCCGGAACTCCAGAGGACTCATGAAGCCCAACTTTTCCGGGCGCCAGGTTTCGTTATAGGCGGCGACAAAGGCGGCCACGTCCGCCCGCACCTTTTCCAGGTTTTGAAAAACATCTCATCCACGACCGACTCGCCCTTTTTCCCGCGTTAGACGGCTACAGATGAGGAAATCCGTCATCAATCTGACCGCCATGGTCAGGCAGATTTTTGACCAACTCCGGGCCCAGACGCCGGAACCACCGAAAGGTATCTTCAGGCTATAGACCCCCGGTTCCGGGACACCATGCGGCTGTTGGAGGGCAATGTTTTATCTCTCCTGGACACGCCTGTAGGGGGATGAGAGAATAAGTGGTTGGAAACGCGAGAAATGGAATAAAAAAAAAGGGGAAAATGTGGGGATGGAGTAAAAAAGGGTGAGAAAATTTCACAAATGGAACAAGGAAAATTTTTAGGGGGCGTGGCGGCCTCCTTTTTAATTTTGGGGGGATATTGGGGTTAATAATTTTTCTTGGCGGAGACAAGGAAAATTACGAGGGCCGGGCCGGCGATGACAAGCCAAACGATTACCCACATCCCCATACCAATGACGACGCCGATGGCCGCGCCGGCCTGAGCGGCCTGGGAAGCACCTGTGGGAAGTTGGCTGGCGTTTATTAGGCCATATATCAGCCCAGCCACGCAAAATAGTGACCAGATAATGGCGACCCATTTAGCAATAGGTCTCATAAAAGCATCCTTTAAGCAACCCGGCGCACGCCACTCACCAGCGGCTTAGAACACCAACCTACTCACCACCTACTCACCGATGCACTCGCCGCTGATCCGGGTTTAAATCCTTGAACCGGAAATCATTGATTTTACTGGTGCCGAAGCGGGGATTTGAACCCCGACGGGGAAACCCCCACTGGACCCTGAACCCAGCGCGTCTACCAGTTCCGCCACTTCGGCCT
>Ga0187856_1002493_pt1 | contig 13506 bp, 8 predicted proteins | sample June2016WEW_8_40_FD_132443 | JGI IMG/M metagenome (GOLD analysis project Ga0187856, IMG submission 132443) | Peatland microbial communities from SPRUCE experiment site at the Marcell Experimental Forest, Minnesota, USA - June2016WEW_8_40 | ecosystem: Environmental > Terrestrial > Soil > Wetlands...
CACGGCTAGCGCCTGCAGCAGCACAGCCCGGAAGATCAGGCACGTAAGCACCCCAGGCATCGCCGTCCTGCTCGATAACAACCACGTACTCGGTCATCTCGGTCACCGTTCCTACGGTCCGGCCTGTCGCCAGACAGCCGCCGGGGTACCTCTCGGGATCTCAGCACTCAGCTTGCCAGCCACCGTGACGGTCCCAGGTCGGTCGGGGTGGCAGTATTGACGATGGAAGCCCGTTTTGTCGTTTGCCGGTCGAGCCGCCAACCTTCGCGCTCCAGGGCCTTGATGACGTCCCGCACCTTCATCGTTGGCGAGCCTACGGAAGAGATGTGACATATGGCTTCTGGCGCGCTAGTCACCGATACGAGCCAGCCGGGGTGGATGACTTGAACGCGGCGCGAGCCAACATTCGAGCCAACAAACCCGTCCCTGAGCGTCGCAAGAAGTTGCACGCCGTGCAGACGACTCGCTGGAAGGCTGATTGGATCCGCCAGAGTGCGACGGCGCGGGACGATCTCACACACGCTGTACAGGCCGACTCGCCGCCACGCTCTGTGGCAGAACCGCGTCAGGCTGTCGTGGGCGGTGTCGTGCTTTCCCGCACCACGAGGTCGGTGGCCAGTTCGACCCGCCGTTTGAGCCCCTCGTTCTCGACGCTCTCGAGCAGGATGCGCACAGCGAGGGCAGCCATCTCCGTCAGCGGCTGATGCACGGTGGTCAGTGCCGGGGAGGTCCAACGGCTGAGCGGGATGTCGTCGAAGCCGACGACGCTCAGCTCCTCTGGGACGCGAAGACCCGCCTCGCGGGCCGCACGGAGGACACCGAGCGCCGAGAGGTCGTTGCCGGCGAAGATCGCGGTCGGTCGCCTCGCCAGCCCGAGGAGCACCCTGGCCTGCTGGTAGCCACCGTCGACGCGGAAGTCCGCCCAGCGCACGAGCTGGTCGTCGAACGAGAGCCCCGCCGTCTCGAGCGCGGCACGGTACCCGTCGAGACGCGCCCGGCTGCAGAGCAGGTCCGGCGGCCCGGTGACGATGCCGATTCGCGCGTGACCGAGCTCGATGAGGTGCTTGGTCGCGGCCAGACCACCGGACCAGTTCGTGGCACCGACCGAGCTCATCTCCGGGCCCGGCTCCGCCGTCGGGTCGATCACGACGATCGGTAGGCGCCGGGCGGCGAGCTCCGCATGCTGGCGCGAGGTCAGCTGGGAGAGCAGGAGGATGATCCCGCGCGTGCCACGTGAGGTGATGTGATCGAACCACACCCGGCGCTCGTCGGCTTCCGACAGCGCCGTGAGCGCGACGGTGAGACCTTCCGCCTGCGCGGCTGCCGCCGCACCGCGCACGATCTCGACCGCCCAAGGACTGTCGAAGTCGCTGAACACGACGTCGATCACCGGAGGCGCGTCGGCACTCGCCGCGCGCTTGCGGTAGCCGCGGCTCACGATGAGGTCCTGGACGAGCGTGCGGGTGCGCGCCGAGACGTCCGGCCTGCCGTTCAGGACCTTGGACACCGTCGCCGACGAGAGGCCGCTCTCCTCGGCGATCTGCGCGATCGTGACACGGCCGTTGCCCACCGAACGTCGCGGCGTTGCCGCCCGCCGCCTGCGCACCGACCCCACGGGCGCGGTGCCGTGAGGTTCGGTCATGGAAGAAAAGCTCACGTCATCCTCGATCATACCGATACCTTTCGGGAGCTTAGCCCTGCTCCTCGAGCGACGCCGCGCCAACAAAGCAACCGCGGCACAGTCGTGGGACCTTGATCCTGCGCGGGGAGAAGTGTATGGTCATTTCGTAACACTTAACATCACAATTATGGCTCGAAAGTTTTCGGTAAGGTACCGGGCTTGAGCCGACGAAGAGAAGGGGGTATTAATGTCCCTTTGTCAACGGACTGAGGCATCGCGTCGCTTACGGCGACCCTGGCGGGCTGTCCTCGCCACGGCGGCGGTGGCAGCCCTTGCCGGGACGATGCTGGCGACCACAGCAGGCGCCGCCACGCACGCCGTCTCGTCCAAGCAAACAGTCAGGGCGTCCGCGCCGACAGCGACCATCAACATGTGGATGGAGGCCAGCGGCACACCTGTAGACAATTACTGGGTCGCGCAAGCCAAAGCCTTCGATGCGGCCAACCCGGGCGATACCATCAACGTCACTTTCCCGTCGGCCAGCGAATTCAACCCGAAGGTCGCGGCTGCCCTGGCCGGCAACAACCCCCCTGCACTTACTTTTGGCTGGGGCGGTGGTCGAGAGCTGCAGTACATCAATGCCAAGGTGGTGGCACCTTTGGGCGATGCGGGCCAGAGCGACGCCGGCAACCCATCCTGGAAGAGCGACTTCGTGCCGTCCAGCCTCGGGGCCGTGACCTTCAACAAGGAGATCTACGGGATCCCCGTGGGCGGCACGCAGCCCGTCTTCTTCTTCTACAACAAGGCACTGATGGCGCAGTACCACCTCAGCTTCCCGACTACGACCACTCAGCTGTTGAGTGACGTCAAGCTCCTGGCCAAGCACGATGTCGCGGCCATCGCCCTCGGCAACTTGGGCGCGTGGGAGGGCTTGATGTACCTGGAGTACTTCACGGACCGCATAGGCGGCCCCCAGGTGTTCCTGAACATACAGGCCGGGCAGAAAGGCGCCTGGTCCAACCCTGCCATCATCCAGGCCCTCACCGACATCCAGACGCTGGTGAAGGACAACGCTTTCGAGCAGGGCTACAACCAGATCGACTGGCCCACGGGGTTCACTGACGCGCTGATCCACGATGGTGCGGCAGCCATGCAGCTGATGGGTGACTGGGACATCGGCGAAATGCAGGGTTACTTCCCCGGCTGGGTCGCCAGTGGCGCCATGGGTATCGGGTTCTTCCCGAGCGTGCCGGGCGGTAAGGGCAACCCTGCTGACCTCGAGGGAAACACGACGGATTATCTCGAGTTGGCTGCGCACATCTCGCCCGCCGAGACATATGTAGCGGAGAAGTTCGCGGCTTTTCTGTGCGCTACCCCGGCTTACGCGAAGTTCGAGGTCAGTGAAGGTCTTGTACCGGTCATCGCCGGCTCGGCCAAGTTGTTCGCGTCTTCCCCGTTGAAGGAGTACCTGGTACCGATCTACAACGCCGTCCAGAATGCGCCTTACTTCCAGTACTCCTGGGACCAGGCGCTGGGGCCAGTGAAGTCTGCGCCCATGACTAGCAACCTCCAGAAGGTCTTCGGGCTCACCGAAACGCCTCAGCAGTTTGCCAAGATCATGAACGCTCTCCAATAAGTGCTGCGTCCTTAGGCACTGACAAAGTAGGACCGGTAGCCCGGCTCCACGTCCTCCCCGTGGAGCCGGGCTTTCACTGGCACGAGGTGGGCCCATGGCAGCTAGTCCCGCAGTTCTCAGTGGCAACCAGGTAGTTGGTCCACGTTCGAGGCGCGCCACGGCTCGGCGGCGGACCTTCTACTCTGACCTCATCGGGATCTCGCCGACCATGGCTCTGTACGGGGCATTCATAATCATCCCGACGGCCTTTGCGCTTTTCTTGAGCTTTACTCACTGGGACATCGACGGCCCGATAACATGGGTGGGGCTTGCCAACTGGCGCGAGTTCTTCTCGGACCCTGTCGCCCATCACTCCTTGGTGGTTACATTTGAGTTGGCGGGGCTCAGCTGGTTGGCCCAGACGCCGCCCGCCATGGCTCTCGGGATTTTCGTTGCCGGGACTCAACGTTATCGCGCCGTCTACGCCGCCATCTACCTAGTGCCTCTTCTGTTGTCGACAGCCGGGCTGAGCCTGATGTGGGAGGACTTCCTTTTCCCTCAGTACGGCGGGTTGGCTTGGCTAGGGATCCACGCCCACTTGCACTTCCTCAGCAAGACGTGGCTAGGTAGCCCCGACCTAGCGCTTTTCACAATCGTCGTGATAATCGCCTGGCAGTTTGTACCGTTCCACACTCTCATATTCCAGGCAGGGAGACGGGCTATACCGGCCGAGCTCTACGACGCCGCCAGTGTCGACGGCGCGAACCTCCGACAATCGTTCTGGCACGTGACCCTACCGCAGTTGCGCTACAGCATCGTGACATCGTCGACGCTCGTTTTGGTGGGGTCGTTGGCATATTTCGACATCATTTACATACTGACCCAAGGCGGTCCCGGCGACTCAACCAGGGTGCTGGCGATGGACATGTACAGCGTCGGTTTCAACCAAACAGAGTTCGGTTACGCCAGCACGATCGCCACCGTCATTGGCTTCCTCGGCATCCTCCTGGCCATCGTTCTCGTCAGGTCGACCGGGTTTGGCTCCATGGAGGGGGGTCAGGAGGGCATATGGTAGCGACTGCCGTGAGGGCTCCCGACCGGGCCGGCCGCCGCCGCAGGGCCCTTGCGAAAGCAGGGTCTCGCGGGACGACACTGGGCGGTATCAGGGGCAGGTCGAAGGTCTCTCGCTTCGCGGCCTTCCTCCTCGGGACGTTCTGGTTGGTGTTCGTGCTGGCCCCCATCTACTACATGGTGCTCATCAGCTTCCGGTCGCCTGCTGAGTACCTCACTGCCAATGCCTGGCTGCCGACCGGTGGACTGACCCTGTCTTCGTACTCGGCCATGTTCGAGAGCGCGGGGATCGGGACGGATTTCCGCAACAGTGCAGAGCTGGCCGTGGGTACCATCGTGGTGGTCGTCCTGCTCTCCTTGGCGGCTGGGTACCGGATCGTCCGGCACGGCTCGCGCTTCTCGGCTGTTTCGTTCCGAGTCATACTGTTCGGTATCGCCATCCCTATCCAGGCGATCGTCATACCTCTGTACTTCATAACCAACAAGATCTATATCTACGACACGATGTACGGCCTCGTACTCGTTCTGGCCGCGTCGCTCATCCCGGTCGCCGTGCTCTTGATGGTCAACTACCTTCGCTTGATACCACGGCAACTTTACGACGCGATGGCCGTCGACGGTGCCGGGCCCTGGAGCACGTTTACCCACCTGGTCGTACCCATGGCTCGCCCGGTATTGGCCGTTATCAGCATTTACTCGGGTTTAGGTGCCTGGAACAACTTCCTCCTGCCCCTAATACTCACGCAGTCCAATAATGACACGGTGCTTCCGTTGGGGATGTACCGCTTCGCCTCGAGCGACCAGTACGCCCTCAACGTGCCCGTTGTGATGGCTGTTGTCGTGTTCTCGGTCCTGCCGCTGCTGATACTGTACCTAGGCCTCCGCCGCCAGTTCGTAAAGGGTATCGGTGGGTTCGCGCTGCGTTGACCCGGAGCCACCTAGTGCCGCGTCCACCTGCCTTTGCCCGCCAGCCGAGGGAGGACCTCTTCGTCCGATTTTAACGATCTCTTTAGGCGAGCGGGCCGCTTGCGTGCCGTGCCCACTCGCTCGACCTCGAGCACTGACGTGCACCAACAACACACAATGAGGTAACCGATGACTACCCTCGCCTACCGTAATGCGGGCCTACCGGTTGAGGACCGGGTCGACGACTTGATCGACCGCATGGACATCGACGAAAAGCTCGCTCAGCTGGGCGCGGTGGAGTTCCCGAACTTGCTAAAGGGCGAGCGCTTCGACGAAGACGCGGCGCTGGCCGTGGTACCGCACGGCATCGGCCAGGTCACGCGCATAGGTGCCACCACGGGCCTCGAGCCGGAGCAAAGCGCCGAGCTGTTCAACCAGATCCAGCGGGTCGTGGTTGAGCGCACCCGCCTCGGAGTCCCGGTAATCGTGCACGAAGAGTCGCTGGCCGGTTATTGCGCCAGGGGTGCCACCGTGTTCCCCCAAGCACTCTCTCTCGCCTGTTCTTGGGATCCGGCCCTCGTGTACGAGATAGCGGACTGCGTGCGACGCCAGCTGCTGGCGGTGGGGGCCCGCCACAGCCTGGCACCGGTGCTTGACGTGGCACGGGACCCCCGGTGGGGGCGGTTGGAGGAGACCTACGGTGAGGACCCAGTGCTGGCGGGAGTGCTCGGGACCGCCTACGTGCGCGGCACGCAGACTGACGACTTGTCAAGAGGCGTCCTGGCCACCGGGAAGCACTTCCTGGCTCACGGCCTATCGGAGGGTGGGCGCAACCATGCGCCGGTACAGGTCGGGCCGAGGGAGCTGCGTGAGGTCTTTGCGGAGCCTTTCGCCGCCGCTATCCGTGACGCCGGCTTGGGCTCGGTCATGAGCTCGTACAGTTGCGTTGACGGGCTTCCTGGTAGCGGGTCGGCAGAGATCCTGACGCGATTGCTCCGTGAAGAGCTCGGCTTCGACGGCATGGTGGTCGCCGACTACTTCTCGGTCATCTGGTTGATGAGCTACCACCGGGTGGCTGCTGACCGTTCCGAGGCGGCCGTCAAGGCGCTCACAGCCGGATTGGACCTCGAGCTGCCCGCCCTGGACTGTTTTGGGGCACCCCTGAAGGCAGCCGTCGGCGCGGGTAAGGTAGCGATGTCTGTGGTCGACACCGCCGTCCGCCGAGTGCTGACCGCCAAAATGCGTTTGGGCCTGTTCGAATCGCCCTATGTCGACTCCACCCGGGTGAAGCCGGTCTTCGCCGACCCGGCCAACGCCCACCTCGCCAGGCGCGCTGCCATCCGAGGTATTGTCCTCCTGGCCAACGACGGTGTGCTGCCCTTGGCCGCGCACGTCTCCAAAGTGGCCGTCATAGGCCCCGCGGCCGACGACCGGCGCTTGCTGCAAGGCGACTACCACTATCCGGCGCACCAGGAGTTGGTGCTGTACCGCAGCAGGCACGCCGACATGGACGAACCATCTTTGGCAGATGGCCATCGGGAGGCCGGTGCGGCCGTGCAGGCCGGCCCGAGGGCATCGGCGGACGGCAGCGCCGAAGGCGGGATCCGAGACCTCATCTACCTGCCCAGCGGCAAAGGGGCGATCAAGCCCGGCGAGTATTACACAGAGCACGTCACTCCCTTGGCGGGGCTCAGGGCAGCCCTCGGCGCTCGGGCCGAAGTGACCTGCGAGAAGGGTTGCGAGTTGCTGGGCGAAGACCGCGCCGGCTTCCCGGCCGCAGTTGCGGCGGCCGCCCGAGCCGATGTCGCGGTGGTGGTGGTCGGGGGCCGCTCCGGGTTGCACGAGAGCGCAACGGTAGGCGAAGCCCGAGATGCCACAGACCTCAGGTTGACGGGGGTTCAGGAGGAGCTGGTGAGCGCTGTGGCGGCCACGGGCACCCCTACGGTGCTCGTCGTCATGAGCGGGAGGGCCCACGTATTAAGCGAGGTGGCCGATCGGGTGCAGGCCCTGTTGGTTGCCTGGCCCCTCGGGGAACAGGGCGGTAATGCCTTGGCAGACGTGCTCTTGGGCAAGGCGGAGCCCACCGGCAGGCTGCCTGTCACGCTCCTAAGGTCTACGGGCCAGGTGCCGCTCTACAGCAGCCATCGTTCTGGGGGCGGGCATTCGGTGTTTCATGGCGACTACACCGATTGTCGTCACACCCCCCTGTTCAGTTTTGGGCACGGCCTCGGGTACACGACCTTCGGCTATTCCGACATCACCGTCGCGGCCGGCGACACCTCGTCTCCCGTCCGCGTTGGGGTGACGGTAGCCAACACGGGGGGCCGGGAAGGCGAGGAGGTCGTGCAGCTCTATGTGTCGGACCTGGTGGCATCGGTGGCGCGGCCCGAAACCTACCTCATTGGCTTCACCCGGTTGAGCCTGGCCCCTGGCGAGGCGGCGCGGGTCACCTTCGACGTGCACCCGAGCCGGCTCGCCTTTTACGACGAGGCCATGCGGTTCGTCCTCGAGCCCGGCCTCTTCCGCTTCGCCGTGGGCGCGTCGTCGTCCGACATCCGCCAGCAGGCTGTGGTTGAGATCACGGGGCCGGTGGCGCCGTACTCGCAGCGGTCGGTCGTGGCCGTTGCTGCACAAGTCGGCAGACAGCCAGCCGTTAAAGCCGTGCAAGGCGTGAGCCCTTAAGACCTGAGTACTACACCTCTGCCCGCAACGTGTACGTCCCCGGAGCCGGAGTCTCGAGGGTGGCCAATCCCGGCTCATCGGTCGGCGAGAACCTGGCGCCTTCCGGCTCGCCGCCGACGAGCCGGAGAATGCTGGCACAACGCACCTTCACGACACGGGCGCTGGGGACGTCGAGGTGGGCTTCGGTCACGCGGCCCTCTTGCCACGTGATGCCCACGGTCAACCCCCCTCTGGCCCGGAGGCCGGCAACCTGACCCTCCGGCCATGCCGGGGGCAAGGCGGGCAACAGGTCGATGGTGCCCGAGTGGCTCTGGAGCAACATCTCACCGATGGCGGCTGCAGCCCCGAAGTTGGCATCTATTTGGAACACGCCCGGGTCATGGGAGCCGAAGAAGTTGTCGGACAAGGAGCCCTCGATGAGATCCCGCAGGCTTTCCCAGGCCAGGTGTCCCTCCAACAGCCTCGCCCACAGCCCGACCACCCATGCTCGGCTCCAGCCCGGCCCGCCGCCCCCGTTTGCCAGGCGGTGCTCGAGCGAGCGTCGCGCGGCTACCGCCAGCCCAGGGGTTGACCTCGGCGTCACTTCCTCACCGGGATAAAGGCAGAACAAGTGTGACAGGTGACGGTGTCCGGGCTCCGGTTCACCGAAGTCCTCCCACCACTCTTGCAAGCGGCCGTCGGCGGCCACTTGAGGTTCGCGAAGCATCGCCAGAGTGCTTGTCAGTCTCGCCCGCAGCTCCTCGTCCAGGCCAAGGATCTCCGAGGCCGTGATGCAGTGGCGGAAAAGATCCCTGGTCAACCAGATATCCATCGTCGACGCAGCGCTGACGGCGGCTTCCGTGCCGTCGGGGGTGAAGAACCTGTTCTCTGGTGATATCGACGGGCAGGTGACCAGTTTCCCGTCCGGACCTTGTGTCAAATAGTCGAGCAAGAAGAGGGCCGACCCGCGCATTACAGGGTAAGCGCGCTCTAGAACGGGCCGGGACTCGGAGAAGGCGTAGTGCTCCCATAGGTGCTGGCAGAGCCAGGGGCCGCCCATTTGCCAGTTCACCCAATACGGGTGTGCCGCCTGGTCACCTGTCGGCCAAGTCGAACGCCACAGATCCACGTTGTGGTGGGCCGCCCAGCCCCTGCAACCATAGAAGTCTTTGGCCGTGCTGACGCCGGCGCGTGAGAGGTCCGCCACCAGGTCCATGAGCGGCTCGTGGCACTCTGCCAGGTTGGTGGTCTCGGCGTGCCAGTAGTTCATTTCGGTGTTGATGTTGGTCGTCCAGTTGCAGCTCCAGGGTGGGCGCACTTGGTCGTTCCAGATCCCCTGCAGGTTGGCTGGCTCGGTACCGGGACGCGAGCTCGCTATCAGTAGGTAGCGTCCGTAGTGGAACAACAAAGCGCACAACCCCTCGTCGCTATTGCCCTCGCGCAGGGCCCGGAGCCGCTCGTTAGTCGGTACCCGGTCGCCTTCGCTCCGCCCAAGCTGCAACCAGCACCGGTCGAAAAGTGCGGCGTGATCGTGCACATGCCTCGCCCGGATGACGTCGTAAGGATCGCTGAGCAGGGGGGCCAGGACTTCCCGGCACGTGCGCCGCAGAGCGACAGGGTCCTCGACCGGCGAGGTGCCGTAACCCGCGTAGCCCGTGGTGGCCACCACGAACAAGGTGAGGGATCGAGCACCTTCCACCCGCAAAGATCCCCCGCTCGCGGAGTGAATCACGCCGCCGTCAGCCCTGAGCGCCAGGCCAGCGGCAAAGCGCAAGCCGAAGACGTCGTCGTAGACGATGGCCGGCTCTTTGTCCCAATAATGGGGGACGACGTGCGCGGGTGCCCTGCCCTCCAGCCAGGTAACGCCGTCGGCCCCCTGGTCCCGCCTGCTCGGGTGGGAGCTCCCGAGCTCAAGGGTCACGTTCAGCTTCCCGGTCCCCAACGCCTTCAGGTGCATCACGAAGGCCCCGTCCGGGCCAGAAGCAAGAGCTTCCCGCTCGTAGACAGATCCCCCGACCTCGTAGCGCACCGAGGCAATGCCGTCCCGCATATCCAAGCACCGCTCGTAGCCTTGGACCTCGCCGCTGTCTGCGAAGTCGGCGATCAGGTACCCGAGCGGCTGGTAGGCCTCGTTGAACGAGCCCTGTAGGCGAAGGGCGAGCGCATCGGCTTCCGCATACGCACGGCGCTCGAGGACGGCGGCACGCAGCGCGGCCAGCACGCCAGCAGAGCCCTCAGGGCGGGCGGTGCGGGGACCGCCGGACCACAGGGTGTCGATGTTGAGGTCCACCCTCTCCCGCCGGGGCCCGCCCCACAGCATGGCCCCGAGCCTGCCGTTACCGAGGGGGAGCGCTTCCAGCCACTTGCTCGCCGGCTGGCGGTACCAAAGGCGGAACTCTTTGCTGGCGACCAAGCTCATCTCGGATGCCACCGTCGTTTACCTCTCAGGACTCGACATGACCTTAGTTGTAGCGAGCGAGCTTCATGCTGCCAAGAAAGACGGCGCAGCGCGCCGGGGGCGCCTAGCTGGGTGCCCCGTTGTTCGGTCGTAGCGTTCCTTGGTTGCTCAAAACCAGGAGGCTTCGATGGCCGAGTACGCGACCCAACTTGTGTCGGCGATCATCGAATCTCGCTTTGATGATCGCGCCCATTCGCGTTCTGTGATGCTTCCTTCGCGAAAAGAGCGATATCGAGCTGCGCCCCGTCTCGGAGGAATAGAGGGATCCGCTCCAGCGGAGTCGCGGCGGTCACCACCGCACCGCCAGGCTCGCGCGCGTGTGTCCAGACGTCAGTCCAATCCGTCCCAGCAGGAAGATACACCGACCGTTCGCTCGCATGCTGCTCGAGCACCGGAGCCACCAGAAGGTCTGGGCCGAACAGGAACTGGTCGTCCACATCCCAGCATCTCTCGTCGTTTGGGAACTCGAGGAGCAGTGGTCGCATAACGGGTATGCCCGTCCTGCTTGCCTCCTTTGCCTGGGCATGCAGGTAAGGCCTCAGTCGCTCGCGGAGGAGGATGTAGCTCGTGAGGATCAAGCAAGCTTCTTCACCGAACGACCAGATCTCGTTCGGGCCGCCTGTCATGTCCTTGCCCATCGCAGCATTGGGAAGGCGATCCCCATGGATGCGGAACAGGGGGCAAAAAGCCCCATACTCGAACCAGCGGACGAGAAGCTCCCTGTATTCCGGGTCGTCTGGATCGCCCTTGAAGAATCCACCGATGTCGGCCGTCCACCAAGGGATGCCACTCATGGCCATGTTGAGTCCTGCTCGTACCTGCACTCGGAATGACTCGAACGTCGACGGAGTGTCGCCCGACCAGATCGCCGCTCCATAGCGTTGGCTGCCTGCCCATCCGGACCGACATAGCAGGAGTACTTCTTCCTCGCCGCAGCGAAGCAGGCCCTCATAGAAGCCACGGGCGTGCTCTCGAGGATAGAGGTTTGCAACCTCGAGGCCTGGCCCTGCCGTGAACCTCAGGCTCGCGGGGTAGCCGGGTTTCATCTCGGGTTCGCAGGCGTCGAGCCAGAAGACGCGGATCCCCGCGTCGTAGTAGTTCTTCTTCACCTGCTCCCAGATGTAATCGCGGGCTCCGGGGTTGGTGGAGTCATAGAAGGAGATTCCGATCCAGGAGTTCAGGCCTCGCTCAGGCCAGGTCGAGTGCACTGGTGCACTCTGCTCGCTTGCAATCAATAGGCCACTCTCCAACATCGGCTGATAGTTGGCTGAAAGCGGGCTGACACATGGCCAAACTGACACCATGAGCTCGGTGCCCATGGCTTTGAGCTCGCTAACCATTGCAACCGGATCTGGCCACTCGCTTTTGTCGAAGCTCCAGTCACCCAGGTACGCCCAATGGAAGAAGTCGCTCACGATCACTGCCAAAGAAATTCCCCTGCGGTGGTACTCACGGGCGACGGCCAGGAGTTCCTCCTGGGTCCGGTAGCGAAGCTTGCTCTGCCAGAAGCCGCTTGCCCAAGAAGGTAAGTCGGGCGCGTGCCCGGTGGCGTCGGCGTAGTGCGAGAGGATCTCCGCTGGCTCATCGCCCGCGGTCACCCAGTAGTCGAGTTGGCACGCGCTATCGGAGACCCAACGAGTGCCATTGTTGGCGAGCTCAACCCGCCCCACAGCTGGAGAATTCCAAAGGAAACCGTAGCCTCTGTTCGAGACCATGAAGGGAATCGAAACCTCAGCATTTCGCTGGACCAGGTCCATAACGAGTCCCTTTTGATTGAACTCACCGTGGAGATGTTGGCCGAGACCGTAAAGCTTTTCTCCGTCGTAGGCCTTGAAGCGCTGCTCTATGCGGTAGTGCCCATTGCCGTTGGCGAGAAACAGTCTCGGGCCCGGCCACCAAAAGTGCGCCTTCTGCTCGGAGAGTAGTTCCCGACCGTCGTCGGAGTGCGAAAAACTGACGTCCCCGTCAGAGGAGATTTGAGCCTTCAGCTTCCCGTTGACGAGAGTGAACCCATCGCCGGTCGCGCCGGCTGACGGGGCCGGGCAAGTCGCGGCCAGCGCGCCCGGGAGCTCCTCGGCGATCGGGGCTTGACTGGCACGCACTCTTATCGAGTCTTTCCCCCAAGCCTCCAAGCGCAAGCGCTCATGGCCCGCAGCGTACTCAAGTGCCACTCCGGTGCCATCGATCATTCTCGTGCCTTTCTGAGTATTGCCGTCTGAGATCAAGCTTTGCACGTTCCTGCTCCGGGCCCACCGAATACTGGGCCTCGCGATTGCGTCCTAGTTCAGCCGGCGTTTCTTTTCTCGCCAGGTTTCCCGTGAGATGGTAATCATTCCCTACCTTCTCCTGCCTCTTGGGACTGACACTTCTTCGCCATCAGCTGTGGTCATGCGAACTGGGTCAGCCAGCGCTCGTTCGCCCAGAACATGTCGTCGGTCAGCCTCCATATCTCGTCCAGGGAACAGACGGCGGCCGTGAGCGGGTCGAGGGCCATGGCCTGGTAGATGGCCTCGCGGTCGCCTTCGAGGTGACCCTTTACGACAAGCTCCTGCACGGCGATGTTGCTCCGGTTCAAGGAGGCCAACTGAGGCGGGAGGTCCCCCACGACACAGGGGTGGACGCCGGCGCGGTCCACGAGGCAGGGGACCTCGACGCACGCTCCTGCGGGCAGGTTGGTGATGAGCTCTTGGTTGAGCACGTTGCCGTTGATGCGAAGGGGGGTGGCTGTCTCCGCAGAATGAATGATTCGGGCGCCGTACTCGTCCGAACGCCCGAACACGATTGGGTCCATGCCGGCGACCTGCCGGTCAACCTCCTGCTCGTAGGCAGGTTCTTTGAGTCGCATGCTGGCGAAGTAGCCGCCCGTCTGGCCGTAACCGAACCACGCCGAGTAGTCGGACCCGGCCGACTCGAAGGTCTCCACCAAAGAAGCGAGAAGGTCGGGCCGCTTGCGGAAGTAGGGCAGGTACTCCGAGGCGTGCCCGCTCGACTCGGTCACGAAGTAGCCGAAGCGACGCATGAGCTCGAAACGCACAGGCTCCAAGGCGAGCGTCTCAGGGTTGTCGAGCTGTAGCCGCAGGCGGGGGTAGAGGTCTTCGCCCCGGTGCTCGAGGGTGAGGAACCAGGCCTGGTGGTTGATCCCGGCCACCCAGTAGTTGAACTCACCCAAGGGTA
>Ga0187856_1002496_pt1 | contig 13501 bp, 14 predicted proteins | sample June2016WEW_8_40_FD_132443 | JGI IMG/M metagenome (GOLD analysis project Ga0187856, IMG submission 132443) | Peatland microbial communities from SPRUCE experiment site at the Marcell Experimental Forest, Minnesota, USA - June2016WEW_8_40 | ecosystem: Environmental > Terrestrial > Soil > Wetlands...
GACCTGCCACATGGGCTCGATGACGCACGATTGCCGGCTCCGGATGGAGATTGAGGCGGCGGAAGAAGCGGCGCGATTGGCGCGCGGCGAGCCGTTTCGATCGCCGGTGCCGGAAACCGAGTACGCTCTGGCCGCGTCATAGACGGTTCCAACACCATGAAGCCCGCGGCGATGATCTTCGATTTCGATGGGGTCATCCTCGATTCCGTCTCGATCAAAACTGACGCCATGCGTCGGCTCTTCGCATCCGAGCGGCCGGAGCATGTTGAGGCGATCGTGGCATTGCATATGCGTCACGGCGGCTTCAGCCGCTATCGCAATTTCGAAATGGTGCACGCCGATATCTTGAAGCGGCCGCTCACGGCCGAGGCCAGCGCCGAGCTCGGACGGCAGTTCGAGTCCCTCGTTCTCGACGCAATCATGCGCTGCGCGGAGATTCCCGGCGTGCGGGCGGTACTCGAGGCTCATGCCGGCAAGGTGCCGCTGTTCGTTGCCTCCGGCACGCCCGACGAGGAGCTGAAACGCATTGCGGCGGCTCGCGGTCTCGACCGCTATTTCAGCGAAATGCACGGTAGCCCGCGGACCAAAATAGAGATCATTTCTGACTTGCTGAGCCGACACGCGCTCGACCCGCTACGTTGCGTGTTCGTCGGCGACGCCATGACCGATTTCGACGCGGCACGTCGTTGCCGGGTGCCGTTCGTCGGCGTGGTCCGGCCAGAGCACGCAAATCCGTTCGAACGAGGTGTCTGCATCGTGCCCGATCTGACGTCGTTCGATCTCATGCTGCGAAACATTTCGCCGGCGGATTTGGCGATCAGGGATACTGCATGAAAATCATCGTCACCGGCGGCAGCGGCTTCCTCGGCAGCCATATCGCAGATGCGCTCAGCGCCGCGGGCCACCAGATCATCATATTCGATCGGGCCAAGTCGCAGTGGCTGCGCACCGGCCAAACCATGATCGTCGGCGACATTCTCGACAGTGATGTGGTAAGTTCCGCCCTGCGCGGCTGCGACGCGGTGTTTCACCTCGCTGCGATGGCGGACATCAACGAGGCGATCGACAACCCGCGCGCGGCGGTCGAAACCAACATCATGGGCACGATGAACGTGCTCGAAGCGGCGCGCGCACAAAGGATCAAGCGGCTGGTATTTTCGAGCTCGATCTATGTTTTTTCCAATCACGGCTCGTTCTACCGCACGACGAAACAGGCCTGCGAGAACCTGATCAACGACTACCACAAGCACTATGGACTGGAGTTCACGGTCCTCCGATTTGGATCGCTGTATGGGCCGCGGGCCGACCGCAGCAACGGCGTTCACAGGGTGCTGTCGCAGGCGCTGGCCGAACGGCGCATCGACTATTACGGGACCGGCGACGAGGTCCGCGAGTACATTCATGTCCTCGATGCAGCCGCCATGGCGGTCGATGTTCTGGCGCCTGAATTCGCCAACCAGTACGTCCATCTAACTGGGCGCGAGCGCATGACCAGCCGCGATATGCTCTACATGATTCGAGAGATTATGGGTGGCGACGTCGAGCTCAATTTTGGCGGGGCGAGTCCGGTCGGCCACTATCAACAGACGCCCTACAATTATACCCCGAAGATCGGCAGGCGCATGATGCGCAACACGTACATCGATCTGGGGCTCGGCATACTCGACTGCTTGCAGACCATCGACGGTTACAGAAATGCCAACGATCTTCAGCCCACTAAAAGCGCAGATTGAACATGATCGTAGCCATACTCATCGGCCGTGAAGGCTCCACTGGCTACCCCGACAAGAACGTGGCGGACTTGCTTGGCAAGCTGCTTGTCGCATGGCCGATCGAGGCAGCGCGCGAGGTGAGCGAGATCGAGCGCATCTACGTTTCGACTGATAGTCCGCGTATCAAAGATATCGCGCGGCAATATTGCGCCCGGATTATCGACCGGCCGCCGCACCTGTGCACAAAGGAGGCGCTCGGCGAGCACGCCTACCAGCACGCCCACGAGGTCATTAAAGCCGAACTTGCCAAGGATGGCATCGAACCCGAGCTCTACGCGTTGCTGATGGCGAATGCGCCGACCATCTCGCCCACGCAATTGCGCGAAGGTATCGCGGTGCTGCGGGCTCACCCCGAATACGACTCTGCCGTGACGGTGTCGTGCTACAACATGTGGAGTCCGCTGCGAGCGCGGAAGATCGGTTCCGATGGGCTGCTGCATCCGTTCGTGCCCTTCGAGACCTTCGGCGATCCCAAGACGCTCAACTGCGACCGCGACAGCCAGGGCGATTCCTGGTTTGCCGATATGGGCGTATCGCTGGTGCGTCCGCACAATCTCGACGACCTCGAATCGGGCTTGCTGCCGCAGAAGTGGATGGGCCAGAAGATCTATCCGATCAAGAACGAGGCCGGCCTCGACGTCGATTATGGCTATCAGCTACCGCAGGCCGAATGGTGGCTCAAGGCGCATGGCCTGTCGCCGAAGGTATGACCGCCACCGTCGCAGATGCGGAACGTCGAGAACATGAGGACGGTGCTGATCAGCGGTGCGAGCTCGGATATCGGGCTCGCCGTCTGTCGCCGTTATCTCGCGGCAAACTGGCGGATCATCGCGCATTTTCGTACGCCGCGGCCCGAACTCGACAAGCTCGCCGGTCCGGCGATGGAAACCTGGCAGGCGGATTTCGTCGATACCGAACGCCTGGAGCGCGACCTGCGGGACCGGCGCGTTTATTTTGGCAAGGCGGATGCGTTCGTCAATCTCGCGACGACAATGCCGCCATGCAGCTTCGAGGCCGCGACCGCAAGCCAGATTCTGTCGACTCTTGCCGTCAATCTGCTACCTGGTCTCCTCATAATGCAAGCCATCGCGCCCGCGATGGTCGGGCGCAAATGGGGGCGGATCGTGCACGCGTCCAGTATCGGCGTGAAGTTCGGCGGCGGCGCCGACAGCTTCATGTATTCGCTGTCGAAGCATTCTCAGGAGTTCATTCCGCGCGCCGCGCTGTCCTGGGCGGAGCACGGGGTCTTTGTTAATGTGGTGCGCATCGGCGTCACCGCGACGCGCGCGTTTGCCAAATATCCGGCCGCTCATCTGCAGGATAGGGTCGCCAAAATTCCGGCGCGGAGGGCGGCGACAACGGACGAAATGGCGGAATTCCTTTATTGGCTAGCATCCGAGAGCAACGGCTTCGTATCGGGCGAGGTTCTCAGTGCCGCCGGTGGCGAGTGAAAGAATGGCTGTTGAACGATTCATACCTTCAAGCGGAATGACAAAGCGTTAATGAGAGAGCACGAGATCAGACCGGCGGAAATCTATGCGCAGTTCCTGCGTCTCGGCGCGCGCGACGCCGAGGCGATCTTCGATCATTCGCAGGCGCGATCGCGAAACTGCCCGGCCTGCGGCGGATCGAGCTCGCAAATCGCATTCAAGAAGGCCGGTTTCACCTTCTGCGAATGCGCAGGCTGCCGCACGCTGTTTGCCAATCCGCTGCCGCCGTCCCAGCAGTTCGAGGCCTTCTATCGCGACGGCGAATCGGCGCGCTATTGGGCGGACGTGTTCGTGCCGCGCGTGATGGAAACGCGCCGGGGCGCCATCGTGCGGCCGCGGGTTGACCGGATCCGGGAGCTTTGTCTCGCTCGCAGAGTCGAGCCTAAGACGATTGTCGATATTGGCGCGGGCCACGGTATGTTCCTGGAGGAATGGCGCGCGAAGGAGCCGGCGGTTCGCGCCCTCGCTGTCGAACCGAACGCGACGCTCGCAGCGCGTTGCCGCGGGCTCGGATTCGACGTCTTCGAGGGTACGGGTGAGCGTGCCAATGGGCACTGGCGGGACGCTGTCGATCTCGCGACCTGCTTCGAGGTCATGGAGCATGTGCCGCGGCTCGTCGAGTTCGTCGCGTCGATCAACGGCATGCTGCGCCCTGGAGGAATTGCCGTTATGACAACGCTCGGCTGTGACGGCTTCGACATCCGCGTGCTCTGGCAGGATGCCAACTGCATCTGTCCGCCGAGCCATATCAACTTCTGCTCGCGGGCGGGCTTCGTGAGGCTGTTTGAGCGTGCGGGCTTCACTGACGTCGAGGTGCTGACGCCAGGTGAACTCGACGTGGATATCGTCCGCAACAAGCTCGCCGAGGGCGATGTGGCCGTGAGCCGATTCGAGCGTGTCTTGTTGGCGAGCGGTCCCGATGCGTTGCGTGAGTTCCAGGAATTTCTCAAGCGTCATGGACTGTCATCCCATTGCTGGGTGGTGGCGAAGAAGCCGACGTGAGAGCACGAAAACAGACCGGGCGGCGATATTAAAAATTTAACGATGGACGCGACGCTTACGTACACCAAGGCCGTCAGCATCAACCGCATCAGCGGCGCAGAGACGGACGCCACTGCGGTTCTCGATCGCGTGCGGAGTTTCCACGCCCGGATGCCGGCGCTTTCGCTCGACTCCTATCGCCGCACAATCATCGACCGGGCGTGCCGCGCGCTTCTTAACCAGGCGGCCCCCGGCGAGGTGGACTACCGCTTGCAGCCACATGTCATCGAGGAGCTCAAGCGCATCGGCGACGATGGGCTGCCGCGCTACATTTTCTACCGCTACCGCTACGACGTATTTCCGCTCATCCACGAACTCGACGCCTATCCGCCGTGCGTTCAGATCGAGCCGACCAGCATTTGCAATTACCGCTGCGTGTTCTGCTACCAAACCGATGCGGCCTTCACCAAAGGGCGCAACGGCCACATGGGGCAGATGTCGCTCGAGACCTTCCGGCGTGTCGTCGACGAGATCGAAGGCGAGGTCGAGGCGGTCACTTTGGCGTCCCGCGGCGAGCCGCTTTTATGCAAGCAAATCACTGAGATGTTGGCTTACCTACGGCACAAGTTCCTGGCGCTGAAGATCAACACCAACGCCTGGTATCTGGACGAGAAAAAAGCCCACGCTATCCTGGATACCGAGCCGAACACACTCGTCTTCTCGGCCGACGCCGCCGATCCCGAGCTCTACGCCAAGCTGCGGGTGAACGGCACGCTCGATCGCGTGATGAAGAATGTCCGGCGCTTCGCCGAGATCAAGGCCAAGCACTATCCAGACAGCCGCACGATCACCCGCGTGTCCGGCGTGCGCTACTCGGAGGAGCAGAATTTCGATGAGCTGGAAAAGTTCTGGCACGACTTCGTCGATCAGGTCGCTTTCGTCGATTACAATCCGTGGGAGAACGCCTACGAGTTGCCGGCGAACGGCAAGACCGAGCCATGCTCGGACCTCTGGCGCCGCGCCTTCGTTTGGTGGGATGGCCGCGTCAACCCGTGTGATGTCGACTACAAATCCGCGCTTAGCCCCGGTGTCGTCGGCAAGCAGAGCGTCAGCGAGCTCTGGCGCGGCGAGGGATACGGCAAGCTGCGCTCCGAGCATCTCAACGATGGACGCCAGGGCGTCACGCCATGCCGGAGCTGTGTGGTCGTCTGACGAACGTGCCAGCTGCACCTGTCGCCAGCGCAATGCGGTATGAGCTGACCTGCGGTCCATGCGAGCAATGCCTGAGATAACCGCGGTCCGTGAGGTCGTGGTGGTGCCCGTCGATGCTCTGGATTCCACAAAAATTACGGAGCTGGCCGAGACCGGACCGTTCACGGTGCTCTATCTCGCCACCTCACTGTCGAAGTTCGCGACGTTGCGCCGTCAACTGCCGCAGGGCTGGACGATGCCGGTTCCGGGCGCGGCTTTGAACGAGGCCGCGGAGCGCCTGCGCGATATGGTGATCAATCTCGACGAGCAAGCCTGGCTCGCGGACGCCGACCGCCAGCCTTGGGACTCTAGCCTGCTTGGAGAACGGGGCCCGCTCGCTTCCACGGTGATGCTGAACCTCTGCCGTCTCCTGGTGCTGGTCGAAGCTATGTCCCAGCCGGGCCGCTATCTGGTCGTGGCGGACGATCGCGCATCGAGCCGGCTGCTGGCGGGCATCGCGAGCCAGAGAGGAATGAACGTAGGTTGGCTCGCGCCCGGGCGGAAGCCCACGGCAAGGGATCGGCTCGCGGACTTGCGGGCGCAGGCGGCGGATGCGCTCGCGGTCATGCGCCGGCGCGCATCGGTCTTCGTGCGGTTTCTGGCCCGCAAGCTTCATCTGGCGCTTGCGCGCCGGCGACGGCCGCTGCCACTCGAAGCGTTGCGCGAAGCAGACGTGCTGCTGACGGTCTGGGGCCGCGCCGACACATTCCCGCGCCAGGGTACGCTGGTGCGCGAGTACAATTACGGCCGGCTGCCGGAGCTGCTGCGGCGCGCCGGATTCCGCACCGCTTGTCTCGCGCATCCGCTCACGTATGTGGCGCCATTTCGCGACATCGCGGCCAACGCGCTCGCGGCCGAGGAGCCGGTCGCGCTGATCGAAGACTTCATCCCGTGGTGGGCGATCATCCCCGCGATGTTCAGGGGTCTGAGATTCCCGCGCCAAGTAAGGCGTCTTTCGATCTTCGGGATCGACGCAACGGACCTGCTGCGTCTTGAGGCTGCGCGCGACCGTCGCATGGCGGTGTGCGTTGAAGCGAGCCTGCTGCGCCACGTCGCCAAGGGTCTAGCGCGCCGCGCAATCCGGCCAAATCTGTTGTTGTATCTCTACGAGGCTCAGCCTTGGGAGAAGATGCTCACGCGCGGCCTGCGGGAAAGCCTGCCTTCGACTCGAATCGTCGGCGTGCAACATGCCTTTTTTGCCGGCAACTATCTCAGTTTCTTTCCGAGCCGCCGCAGCCTTGCAGACGGGATTTTCCCCGATCTTCTTCTCACCGCCGGACCGGGCTATTCGCATTGGTTCCACGAGGCTGGCGTTCCCGCCGACCGTGTCGCGGAAGTCGGAGCGCTGCGATACGAAGGCGTCGGCGCGGGGCTGTCCAGCACGGCAGCCGTCCTGTGCTGTACGGGCATCGAGCTCGATGAAGCCGTCGAGCTTGCGGTCAAATCCGCACGGGCTATGGATGGCCTTGGCGTTCCGCTCGTCATCAATTTTCACCCTGTCACCGATACCGCGTTTCAAGCAAGCTTCAAGCAAGCGGTGGCAGATGAGCTTGGATCGCCGCTGCCGCACGTGACTTTTTCATCCGAGCCGATGCGCGGTCTCCTTGGCCACGCCCGCACCGTTCTCTACACCACGTCCGCTGCCTGCTTCGAAGCGGTGCAGACGGGGCGACGCGCCATCTATGTCGCCCGTGACCTGGAGCTCGACTACGACAAGTTGCCTGACGAGGTCGCGCTGCACTGCCGCTCCGTCGATGAATTGCGTCGCGTCTTGATTGGGGCGGGGCCTGCGGTGACGCAACCGGCGGCCGCGCTGAACCGGTGGCTGGCGCCTGTGATCGATTGTGATGCTTTGCGCAGGTTGCTCGCAGCCTGACTGCGGTCGCGCGGACTTTTTTCCGGCGATCTTGAGAGGGCATCGCCCGAGCCGATGATCCCAGTCGTTAGCGTGATCATGACGGTGCGCAACGGCGCGCGCTATCTGCAAGAGACTCTCGAAGCCGTTGGCCGGCAGAGTTTCACGGATTTCGAGTTCGTCATCAATGACAACGGCTCCACCGACGCAACGCCGGACATTCTGCGTCGATACGCGGCGTGGGATTCCCGCGTTCGGCTGCTTGATCGGCCGAGCGGACAAGAGAATACGTTTACGGATGGCATCGCCCGCGCCCTTATGGCTGCAGAAGCGCCCTTCGTTGCGGTCAACGACAGCGACGACGTATCCAGGACGGACCGCCTCGAGAAGCAAGTGGAGATTTTGCAGGCGCAGCCTGAAATAACGGTGGTGGCGAGCTCATACGAGGAGATTGATTCCGAAGGCCGTTCGCTGGCGACCTATCGCGTGCCATCAAGCCATGCGGAACTGATGGATGCATTTCAATGCGGCAATCCCTTGGCTCACTCGACCATAATGTACCGGCGCAAAGAAGCGCTCATGGTCGGGGGTTATCGACGGAACCTCACCTATGCCTCCGATTTTGCCCTGCAACTGGGGATCATCGGCTCCGGCGGCAGGATCGCGGTCATTCCTGAGCCGCTGGTCAAGATGCGAATCCACGCCGAACAGACATCATTGATGCAGAGCTATCCGGCGCAGCGCTATCGGGAACCGCTCGAACTGCTTGCGATATCGAGCCGGCTTTCGGGCGCATCCTGGCCGGCTCGGCTCAAAGGCATGGTGGCTCGCCAGAAATTGGCGCTTCACTACGGCCTCGAATTGTGGAAAAGCGGCCGCCGCGCGCAAAGCGTGATCGCAACCGCGTATTGGATTGGCGCCGCGCTGTGGTCTCCCGTCGCTGCCTTGCTCGCGCATTGGCAGCGCAGGCCAAACACGGCGGCGGGAGGGACGCAATGAAGGTCGTAATCCTGTGCGGCGGCCAAGGCACTCGCATTCGCGGCGTTACCGACGATCTGCCCAAGCCGATGATTCCAATCGGTGGCTATCCGATTCTCTGGCACATCATGCGCGGTTATGCTGTCCACGGCTTCAAGGACTTTGTCCTGTGCCTTGGCTACAAGAGTCACGTCATCAAGGACTTCTTTCTTAATTACCAGACCCGCATCGGCGACTTCACCATCGACTTTGCGCACGGCGCGGAAATCGCATTGGAAGCCAAGCGTCCCGATATCGACTGGCGGGTGACTCTCGCTGAGACCGGGCGCGACACCTTGACGGGATCCCGCATTAAGCGGATCGAGCGCTACATCGGTTCCGACGACTGCTTCATGCTCACCTATGGCGATGGCGTAAGCGACATTGATCTGAATGCGCTCGTCGCTTTCCACCGGGAGCGCAAGCCGCTGGTGACGGTGAGCGGCGTGCGGCCGCCTGGACGCTTCGGCGAGTTGGAGCACGATGCGGGGGGACGTCTCACCGAGTTCAACGAGAAGCCGCAGACAACGGCGGGACGGATTTCCGGCGGCTTCTTCGTCTGTGACCGGCGGCTCTTTGATCACTTCGAAGCAGGGCGCGAAGATCAGGTCTTGGAGTCGGACTCGCTACCGAGGCTGGCGCGCGAAGGGCAGGTGGCGATGTATGCCCATGACGGCTTCTGGCAGTGCATGGATACGTCTCGCGATTATTCGCTACTGAATGACATGTATGAACGGGGCAGGGCGCCTTGGGTGACTTGGTGAAGGAGTTCGACGTCCTGCGCGGCCGGCGCGTCCTGGTCACGGGCTCCACCGGATTCAAGGGCGGCTGGCTGTGCACCTGGCTCACGGCGGTCGGCGCCAAAGTGTCGGGATTGGCACTGCCGCCCGAACCTGATGCGCCGCTGTTCGGCATGCTTCGCCTCGAGCAGCGCATCAAGCAACATTTCGGCGACATTCGCGACCTCGATATGGTGAAGAACGTGTTCGAAGCCGAGCAGCCGGAGATCGTCGTGCATCTCGCGGCGCAGGCGCTGGTGCGCCGCGGCTACGAGATGCCGAAACTGACCTTCGACACCAATGTTGGCGGCGGCATCAATGTCCTGGAGGCCATTCGCGCAACGCCATCGGTTCGGGCGCTGGTCTTCGTCACCTCCGACAAGTGCTATCTGAACAAGGAATGGACCTGGGCCTATCGTGAGAACGACGAGCTGGGCGGCGGCGATCCCTATTCCAGCTCGAAGGCCGCGGCCGAACTCGCTTTTGCCTGCTATCAGTCCGCATATTTTCATCGACGTAACCGTTTCGCAGCTGCCACCGGCCGCGCCGGTAACGTCATTGGGGGTGGCGACCGTTCCCGTGACCGCATCGTGCCGGATTGCATCTATGCACTGGAGGGCAGCGAGCCCATTCGGTTGCGAAATCCCCATGCCACGAGGCCGTGGCAACACGTGCTAGAGCCAGTCTCGGGCTATTTGCTGCTGGCGTCCCGCCTATTTGCCGGCGACAACGCGGCGTCCGGCTCATGGAATTTCGCGCCGAATGTCGAGAACGTTCGCTCCGTCCATGAACTCGCGACAACGCTGTCAGGATTGTGGGGAGGCGGCGAAGTTATTGTCGCACCGGAGGCGGATGCGCCGCATGAAGCGCAGCTCCTCATGCTTTCGACCGAGAAGGCCAAGACGAAACTCGGGTGGCATCCGCGTTGGGATTTCTCTCGCGCCATCGAGCAGACCGTGACTTGGTATCGCGAGGTCGCCAGTGGCGCCGACACGGTGGCCGTCACAGAGCGGCAGATCGCGGAATATCTCGCAAGCACATGATTTCGGACGTCCAGATCATCCCTCTGCGCATCATTGCGGACGAACGCGGCTCGGTGATGCACATGCTGCGCACCGACGCGCCGCACTTCTCGCAATTTGGCGAAGTCTATTTTTCCACGGTGCGGCGCGGAACGGTGAAGGGCTGGAAGCGGCACCGGCGCATGACCTTGCATCTGTCGGTGCCGGTCGGCCGCATTCGCCTCGTTGTGTTCGACGACCGGCCCGGCAGCGCGAGCCGCGGGCAGACGCTAGACATTTGTTCGGGGCCCGATAACTACAAGCTCGTCGTGGTGCCCCCGGGACTGTGGACCGCGTTTCAGGGACTCGCCGAGGGCGCCTCGCTTCTGGCGAACTGTGCTTCGATCCCGCACGATCCGGCCGAGGCAGATTCGCGCGCACTCGACGATCCGCCGGTCACGATATCATGGACGCTGCCGTGAGCGACGTCGTCGTCACCGGCGTCTCGAGTTTCGCCGGTTATCATTTTGCCCGGCACTTCGCTTCGCGCGGGCGTCGAGTCATTGGCACACTAGGGCGGCCTCGGAATATTTACCAGGGCATCGCGGCGAGACGACTGGCGGTGCTCGATCCGGTGGTCGAACTATGTCCGCTGGACTTGCGCAAAGCGGGCGCCATCTCACAGTTTATCGTCGCGCGGTCACCGGCTATTTGGATTCATCACGCCGGTTACGCCGAGCGCTACGCGGCGCCCGACTACGATCTCGATGCCGCCCATGCCGTCAACGTCGCGCCCCTCTCCGCGCTCTATGAGGTGCTCGCCGGGCGAGGCTGTGGCGTCATCATCACCGGTTCGTCGGCGGAATACGGCGCCGCCGCGACCGGCAATCGCGAGGATGATCTTTGTCGACCCGACACGCCATACGGGCTGTCTAAATTGATGGAAACACTGCGCGCGCGGCAATTGGCGGAGCGCCACCGCGTTCCGACCCGAGTGGCGCGGCTTTATATCCCGTTCGGCGCGATGGACAATCCGCAGAAGGTGTTGCCGCAGGTCGTCGAAAGGCTGCGCGCACGCCAGTCCATAATGCTGTCGCCGTGCGAACAGAAGCGCGATTTTGTCGGGATCTCCGACGTCTGCGAGAGCTATGAGCGTCTCGTGGATGATTTGCCACGTACGCTATTCGACATTTTCAACATTGCGGGCGGCGAAGGGATCGTGCTGCGCGATCTTCTCGTCGGCCTTGCGGACCGGCTCGGCGCCCCGCAAAGCCTGCTGCATTTCGGCGAGATTCCGATGCGTCCAGATGAGCCGGCCGTGTCCTATGCCGATGTCGGCAAAGCGCGCCGTCTGCTGAACTGGACGGCGTCTGCGTTATGTTCGGCAATTGACCGCGATCTACTCACTGCTGACAATGTCGTCGCGTGAAATGAGAAACCAACCGGCCATGTCCTCGTTCGCCCTCATCGGTGCCGCCGGCTACATCGCTCCTCGGCACCTTCAGGCCATGAAAGCGGTTGGCGGCGAGCTCAAGGCCGCGCTCGACCCGAGCGATTCGGTCGGCATCATCGACAGCTATTATCCGAGCGCGCATTTCTTCACCGAGTTCGAGCGCTTCGACCGTCACATCGACAAGCTGCGCCGGCGCAAGGAAAAGATCGATTACGTCTCGATCTGCTCGCCCAATTATCTGCACGATGCGCATTGCCGCTTCGCCTTGCGATCCGACGCGGACGCGATCTGCGAGAAGCCGCTGGTGCTCAATCCGTGGAACATCGACGCCCTTGCCGAGATCGAGCAGGAGACCGGACGGAAAATCTCGACCATCCTGCAATTGCGCCTGCATCCGGCGATCCAGGCGCTCAAAGCCAAGGTCGACGCGTCGCCGAAGAACGAGTTCGCCGTGGATCTGACTTACATCACTTCGCGCGGCCGCTGGTACCATGCGTCGTGGAAGGGCGACGACACGAAGTCCGGCGGGGTAGCCACCAATATCGGCATCCATTTCTTCGACATGCTGGCGCATGTGTTCGGTCCGGTTCGGCGCAGCAGCGTGCATCTGCGCGACCAGGAACGTGCCGCCGGCTTTCTCGAATGCGGTCGCGCCAAAATCCGCTGGTTCCTGTCGATCGAGCGCGCCGATCTGCCCGCCGGCATCGGCGACAAGAGCACCTATCGCTCGCTGACGATGGACGGCGAGGAGGTCGAATTTTCCGAGGGTTTCGGCGACCTGCATACGCGCAGCTACCAGGAAATCCTGGCGGGCCGCGGCTTCGGCATCGGCGAGGTGCGGCCGTCGGTCGAGTTCGTGTCAGCGTTCCGCAAGGCGGCGCTCGAGCCGCGCGCGGGCGAACGCCACCCGTTTGCTGCCAAGATCGCATCGTCATGAGCGGCGAATCCGGCGCGCGCTTTCCGGGCGTGTTCATTCACGAGAGCTGCTACGTCGACGATCCGGTCACGATCGGCGCAGGCACGAAGATTTGGCATTTCAGTCATGTTCTCGGCGAGGTCGCGATCGGCACCAACTGCTCGATCGGGCAGAACGTCATGATCGGGCCGCGCGTCACCGTCGGCAGCGGCTGCAAGATTCAGAACAATGTCAGTCTCTATGAGGGCGTCACGCTCGAGCACGACGTGTTCTGCGGCCCGAGTTGCGTCTTCACCAACGTGCTCAATCCGCGTTCGGCGGTGTCGCGCAAGGCGGAATTCAGGCCGACGCTGGTCCGGCGCGGCGCCACCATCGGCGCCAATGCCACCATCGTCTGCGGCGCCACCATCGGCCGCTATGCTTTCATCGGCGCGGGCGCGGTCGTGACGCACGATGTCGCGGACTATGCGCTCGTCACCGGCGTGCCGGCGCGGCGGATCGGCTGGATGAGCGCCTCCGGCGAAAGACTCGGTCCCGATCTCGTTTGCCCGCGCGATGGCTCGCGCTATCGGGAAACCGCCGACGGGCGGCTGGAGCAGATTGGCTAGTCCGCTCGAAACGGTCCGGCCCGGGCCGCAGCGCGCACTCGTCACCGGCGGCGCCGGCTTTCTCGGCAGCCATCTGGTCGACGCACTGGTCGCGCGGGGCGACGAGGTCGTCGTGCTCGATCACCGGCTGCGCGGCAAGGCGCTGGCTGAGGCGACGTTGCGCCGCGTTCATGCGATCGAGAGCGACGTTTGCAATGCCGAGGCGGTACAGGCCGCCGCGCAAGGATGCTCGATCGCATTCCATTGCGCGGCGATGGTGGGCGTCGATGCCTATGCCGGACAGCCCGCGCGCACCATGGAGACCGAAGAGGTAGGTCTCCGCAACGTTTGTCTGGCGATGCGCGCACAGCCCGGCGCGCGCATGATCTATGCCTCGTC
>Ga0187856_1002504_pt1 | contig 13479 bp, 9 predicted proteins | sample June2016WEW_8_40_FD_132443 | JGI IMG/M metagenome (GOLD analysis project Ga0187856, IMG submission 132443) | Peatland microbial communities from SPRUCE experiment site at the Marcell Experimental Forest, Minnesota, USA - June2016WEW_8_40 | ecosystem: Environmental > Terrestrial > Soil > Wetlands...
CACGCTGATGGTCGGCCACGTCGAGCGCTTCAATCCGGCGGTCGAGTCGATGAAGCGGGCGATCAAGGGCCAGGACATCCTGTCGATCGCCATCACCCGCGTCGGCCCATTCCCGCCCCGCATGTCGAACGTCGGGGTGGTCATCGATCTGGCGGTGCACGACATCGACCTGATCCGCTGGTTCACCGATTCGGAGATCGTCGAAATCCAGCCGCAACTGTCGAGCGCGGTCGCCGAGCGCGAGGACATTGCGCTGTTGCAGTTCCGCACCGCCTCCGGCGTGCTGGCGCACATCAACACCAACTGGCTGACGCCGTTCAAGGCGCGCACCATCCACATCGCCACCCGCGATAAATACCTCATGGCCGATTTGCTGACGCTGCAGGTCACCGAATGCTTCGGCTTCCAGGCCGACGGCAGCTACTCGATGCGGCATTTGTCGGTGGGCTATGCCGAACCGTTGCGCGCCGAGCTCTTGGCCTTCGTCGAAGCCGTTCGCAGCGGCCGGGCTCCCGCCGTGACCGGGGAGGAAGGGGTCGCGAGTCTTGAGATCGCGATCCGCTGCTTGACCGCCGGCACCTCGCAGCCGAGGGTGCTGCAGCGCAAGGGGCCGCGCCGGGTCGCCGGCTAAGCGCATCATCCGCAACAGCAGGCGGCGGTTTTCCGCAAAGATCATGCTGCAACAAAGAACAGAGCTCGGCCTGTTTCCAACTCAACCGCTAAGGCGCTAAGTAGCGTCGATCGAGTCGGGACCGAGCCAGGATCGGGTCATGAATAAACACGCTCGCCTTGAAGAAAGCGCGATCCCGTTCATCGATGTCGCCGCCCAGCGTCGCCGCCTCGGCCGCGCCATCGACGACGCGGTTTCCCGGGTGCTGACGCATTGCCAGTTCATCCAGGGGCCCGAGGTGCGCGCGCTCGAGGCCGCGCTTGCGGCGTTTTGCGGCGCGCGGAACGCGCTTGCCTGTTCGAGCGGAACCGATGCGCTGCGGCTGGTGCTGATGGCGTGGGGGATCAAACCGGGCGATGCCGTGATTGTGCCGGCCTTCACGTTCTGCGCCACCGCCGAAGTGGTGGCGCTGGCCGGCGCGACGCCGGTCCTTGCCGATGTCGATGCCGACACCTTCAACCTCGACGCGGCCAGTTGCGAGCGCGCGGTGGCGGGCGCCAAGCGGCTCGGGCTGACGCCGCGCGCCATTATCCCGGTCGATCTGTTCGGCCTGCCGGCCGATCACGACGGCCTTGCCGCCATCGCCGCCGCGCACGGCCTGCGCGTCCTCGACGATGTGGCGCAGGCCTTCGGCGCGACCTACAAGGGTCGCAAGCTTGGCGCGCTGGCAACGGCAAGCGCGACCAGTTTTTTCCCGGCCAAGCCGCTCGGCTGTTACGGCGATGGCGGCGCCGTCTTCACCGACGACGACGAGCTGGCAGCGCGCGTGAAAAGCCTGCGGGTGCACGGCGAGGGTACCGACAAGTACGACGCCGTCCACATCGGCATCACCGGCAGGCTCGATACCATCCAGGCGGCGATCCTCATCGAAAAGCTGAAAATCTTTCCGGAAGAAATTATCGCGCGGAACGCCGTGGCGCAGCGTTACGCCGCCGGGTTCGCCGGCGTCGCCACGGTGCCGCGCGTCGGCAATGACTCAACCTCGGTGTGGGCGCAATACACCATCCGGCTCGCGCCCGGACGGCGGGACGCGCTCGCCGCCGCGCTCAAGGCGCAGGGCATCCCGACGGCGATCTATTACGCCAAGCCGCTGCACCGGCAGGCCGCCTATCGCGGCTTCCCGGTGGCGGACGGCGGGGCGCCGGTGAGCGAGCGGCTGGCCGGGGAAGTGATCAGCCTGCCAATGCATGCCTATCTCGAGGCGCCGGTCCAGGATCGTATCATCGCTGCGGTTCGGCGCGCGCTGGCGAGCTAGAGGGCTTATCCTCCCCTGCGTTGCGAAGCGCAGCGGGGGAGGATTAAGGGCGGCAATGATCGAGCGGATTCTCACCGTCGGCGGCTTTACCCTCGTTTCGCGCCTCACCGGCTTTCTCCGCGACATCATGCTGGCGGCGATCCTCGGCGCCGGGCCGGTCGCCGACGCGTTCTTCGTCGCCTTCCGGCTGCCAAATCATTTCCGCGCCATCTTTGCCGAAGGCGCGTTCAACGCCGCCTTCATTCCGGCCTACGCGCGGATTCGCACCCAGGGCGGAGCGGGATCGGCAAGCGCCTTCGGCGACCGCATCTTTACGCTTCTGATCGCCACCCAAGCGGTGCTGTTGGCGCTGGCGCTCCTGTTCACGCCGCAAGTGATCGAGGTGCTTGCCCCCGGCTTCTCGCACGAGCCGCACCGCTTCGCCTTGGCGGTGTCGCTGACGCGGATCACCTTCCCCTACCTTTTGCTGATCACGCTGGTGACGTTGTGGGGCGGCATTCTCAACGCGTTGCATCGCTTCGCCGCCGCGGCGGCGGCGCCGATCCTGCTCAACCTGTCGATGATGGCGACGCTCGCGCTGTACGCCTGGTTCGGCGGCGCCGCCTATGCGGCGGCGTGGGGCGTGCTGATATCCGGCGTGCTGCAAGCCGCGCTGGTCGGCGGCGACACCTTCCGCGCCGGCGTGTTCACGTCGTTTCGGGCGCTCCGCTTCGACGACGACGTGCGCCGCTTCTTCAAGGCGCTCATTCCGGCGACCATCGGCTCGGCCGGCACGCAACTCGCGCTGTTCGCCGACACCATCATCGCCAGCTTCCTGGCGGCGGGTGCGATCTCGGTGCTCTATTACGCCGATCGCATCGACCAGCTGCCGATCGGCGTCATCGGCATTGCCGTCGGCACCGTGCTGTTGCCGGAGATGACGCACCGGATCGCGGCCGGCGACGATGCCGGCGCCCGTTCGGCGCAGAACCGCGCCATCGAATTCGCGCTCATTCTGGCGATCCCCTGCGTCGTCGCCTTCCTGGTGGTGCCGGAACAGATCATGCGCGGCTTGTTCATGCGCGGCCGTTTCACGGCCGAGGATGCGCATGCCGCGGCGATGACGCTGATGGCCTACACGATCGGGCTGGTTCCCTTCGTGCTCATCCGCAGCGTCGTGGCGCCGTTCCTCGCCCGCGGCGATACCGCGACGCCGGTCAAGGCGGCGCTGATCGGCACCGCGGTCAACATCGCTTTCAAGGTCGCGCTGATGGGTTCGCTGGCGCAGGTCGGGCTGGCGCTGGCGACGTCGATCGGCGCCTGGATCAATTTCATTCTGGTGCTGTGGCTGGCAGCACGCGCCGGTCTGATCGCTGCCGATGCGACGCTGAAATCCTCGCTCGCCAAACTCGCGGCCGCCGGGCTCGCCTTCGCGCTATTGCTGTTCTTCGCCGCGCCTTTGGTCACCGCGCTGTTGTCGTCGTTGTCCAGGTTTCGCGACGCCGCCGAATTGCTGGTGCTGGCCTTAATCGGCGGATTGTTTTACGGCGCGCTGGTGCTGGCGCTGTTCGGACGGCGATGGCTTGCGCTGATGCGCAAGCGCGCGCAAGCGGCGCCGGCGGCAACGATCGATGCCTTCGAGGGTACGTCGCCACCGCCGGCGGGTCCCGATCCGGTATGAGCCGGATATGCGTCACGCCATTGCTTCAACAGAGGCACTAACCTCGCCGAGCATCAAAAGTCCGTGAGACGTTCATGCGCGTATTTGAAACCGCGCAGATCGCGCGATTTTCCGGCCATTCATTAGCGATTTGTAAGTCGTGCCGGCAGTAGCACAGGTGTAGATTTTTAGACGACCTGGGTCACAGGTCGGATTTTGCAGCGCTGGGCGGGTTCGGACACAGAAGGAGAGACTTCCATGCGGAGGAAGATTGTTGCGTTCGCTGCTGCCGTCGCGATCGGCACGGCGACGATGACGACCGGCGCGCTGGCATTCCATGGCGGCGGAGGCGGCGGCGGAGGCGGCGGCGGAGGCGGAGGTCATTTTGGCGGTGGCGGTTTCGGCGGCGGCCATGTCGGCGGCAGCTTCGGAGGCGGCCATGTCGGCGGGATGACGATGGGCGGCGGAGCCCACGGATGGGCGGCGGGCCGCAGCGGTTTCGCAGGGCGCGGGATCGCTATGGGCGGTCGCGGCCACGGCGCCTTCAGACACGGTCACTTCCGTCGAGGCTTTGGTTACGGCGGTCTGTATGGGTGGGGCGGCGACTGGTGGCCCGATTACGATTATGATTACGGCTATTGCTCGCCCTATTACTATCCCTACTGTTACGGCTACGCTTGGTAATTAGAGCATGATCCGGAAAAGTGGAGGCCGGTTTTCCGAAAAGATCATGCTCCACCAAGATATTAGAGCGCCAATCGATTCAATCTGAAGCGATTGCGCTTTAGTGAGGCGCCGCGCCTTGCTCCAGCGCGGCGCCTTTCACAGCGTCTTGGATGCGAGGCTGAAGCGGGAAGTCCCGCGGCGAGCACGCGGTGCCGCAGCATCGCCCTTCATATCTCTGCCGCCGGGGCCTTTTCGAGCGCGGCGTCATGGCTAAGCGTAAGCACAATGAACATGGCCACGAGCGCCAGCGCAGCAATCAGCAACAGCCCGCCGGTGAAGCTGCCGGTCGCGTCCTTGACCCAGCCCATGGCATAGGGCCCGAAGAAGCCCGAGAGATTGCCGATCGAGTTGATCACGGCGATGCCGGCTGCTGCCGCAGTCCCGGACAGCACGGCGGTCGGCAAGGTCCAGAACACCGGCAGGGCCGCTAACACGCCGCAGGCGCCGATCGTGAAGGCAACGACGGTTAGCGTGGGGTTGCCGGTCAGCGTCGAACCGGCGATGCCGGCGGCAGCGATCAAGAGGGCGACCGCAGCATGAGCTTTGCGCTCGGCCTTAGCATCCGAATGACGGCCGTACCAGACCATGAACGCGGCGCCGATGGCGTAGGGGATGGCAGTGACCCAGCCGGTCATGGCGTTCGACAGGCCGAAGGCCTTGATGATCTGCGGCAACCAGAAGCCGACGCCGTAAAGGCAGGCCACCAGGCCGAAATACACCAGCGCCAGCGCCCATACGCGAGGATTGAACAGGGCCTGCCAGACCGAAAGTTCATGCACGCGCTCGCGCTGCCGGCGCTCAGCGTCGAGGCGGTCGCTGAGCCAAGCGCGCTCGTCGTCCGCCAGCCAGCGCGCATCAGCCGGCCGGCTGGTGAGATAGAAATAGGTGACGAAGGCGAGCAGCACCGCCGGCGCGGCCTCGATGATAAAGAGCCATTGCCAGCCGTCCAAGCCGCCGACGCCGTCCATGCCGAGGATCATGCCGGAAATCGGCGCGCCGATGACTGAAGAGAGCGGAATCGCCGCGATGAAGGAGCCGATGATGCGGCCGCGATAAACCGAGGGGAACCACAGCGTCAGATAAAAGATGATGCCAGGGAAGAATCCGGCCTCGGCGAAGCCGAGCAGCGCGCGGATCACGTAGAAGGTGGTCTCGGCGCTGAATCCGGTCGCACGGGCGATGCCTGGGATAAACGCCATCAGGGCAGAGAGGATGCCCCAGCTCATCATGATGCGCGCGATCCACTTGCGGGCGCCGAATCGGTCGAGGAACAGATTCGATGGCACTTCGAAGAGGAAGTAGGTGAGGAAGAAGATACCGGACCCGAAGCCAAACATGGTCGCGGTCAGACCGAGCGCTTTGTTCATTGTGATCGCGGCGAAGCCCACATTCACGCGATCGAGATAGGCAATGAAATAACAAACGATCAGGAACGGGATCAGCCGCGCTGCAACCTTGCGGATCGTCCGGGCCTCTACATCCTGCATCTGTGCTTCTCCCCACGTGACATCGCACTCTCTGCACGAAAGATCATGCCGGACGGCATTATCCTACAACTCAGCCCCACAATCCCGCCAGTCCGGAATACACCCCGAAGATCACGGTGGCGGCGATCACGATCGCAATGACGACGGCGTAAGCGCCTTGCAACCGATAAGGCTTGGGCAGCCGCCGCGCCAGCAAATAAAGAAACCCGAGAACGATCGGCAGCAACAGCGCGTTCATGACCTGCACCCCGATACTCAAACTGACGAGGTTGACGCCAGAGACGACGATGAGCGCGCCGGCGATCAGCGTCGCGGTGTAGATGCCGTAGAACCAGGGCGCTTCAATCGGTTCGTGCTCCAGCGAATGCTTGGTGCCGAGAACTTCGCTGAGCGTCCGCGCGGCGGTCAGCGTCACCACGATCGTCGCCACCACGGCGGCACCCGACAAGCCGAGACCGAACAGGAGCTTGCCGGTGGTTTCGCCAAGGTACGGCGTGATCGCCTGGGCGATTTGTTGCACGGTATCGAGCGAGCCGGATTGCATGGCTTTTCCCAGCGTCGCGGCTGTCGCAATCAGCGCCGCTGCCATGACGATTTGCGTGACCGCCGCGCCGAACGCGGTGTCCATACGCGCGGCCGGCAAGTCGTCAAGCGACAGGCCTTTTTCCACGACCGACGACTGCTGGTAAAACACCATCCAAGGCATGATCACCGCACCGATATTGGCGGCGACCAAGTACAGGTATTTTGGCTGCTGCCACGCGATATCGACGGCGCCGGACGCCACGGCGGCAAGGTCGGGATGCGCCCGCCAGGCGACGAACAAAAACACGACCTCAAATGCCCCGACGGCGATCGCTATGCGTTCGACGAACAGATATGAGCCCCGATACGCCATCACGATAAGCGCGACGACGATCAGCGACATGGTGACGGGGATAGGCACTCCCATCAGCAGACCGACGCCCGCCAAGCCGCTCAGCTCGCTCAACAGCGCGCCGACGCAAGACAGCACCAAGGTGGCGACGGAAAGCCATGCCCAGCCGCGGCCGAAATGGTCGCGTATGAGTTCAGCGTGGCCTTTGCGCGTCACCAGACCGAGCCGCACGGTCAGCTCCTGCACGATGTACAGGATCGGCACCAGGACCAATTGCAGCAGCAGCAGCTGGTAACCCCATTGCGCGCCGCTTTGCGCGGCGGTGATGATGCTGCCGGCATCGGTGTCGGCGAGCATGACGACGATGCCGGGACCGGCGACAGCGAGAAAGTGACGCCAACCAACAGGCCGCAGCACCGGCGGCGGGGAGAGCTCGGGACCTTTCATGAGAAACATTCTAGGGTGACCAGGAAACGTGGCGCGAACTAATGATATGCAGCAAATCCGCATCGACCGGACGTTGATACATATCAATCGACCGTCGGGTACCTGACGGTCTGTGACGGAGAACGGTCAAAGCCCGCCCGCCGGATTTTGCGCCGGCGTGCCCGCTCAGCGAGGCCCATCGATGGGCCGGTTCTCGGTCCAATCCCAGGTGCCGTTGTCGCGCTCGCGCACCGCCTGCTTCCAGCCGACCGTCTCGGCGCGCGTCTTGAAATTCACGCCTTCGGGCGAGTGCCGGGTAATGCCGTCGAACACGGTGGCGATGAGCTGCGTGGTCTTCAGCCCCATCGCCTCGATGGCCTGGTTGATGACGAGCTTCTGCATCATCAGCTGGTTGACCGGCACGGTCGCCATGCGTTGCGCCAGCGCTTCGACTTCCGCATCGAGCTCGACGGGCGGCACCGCCTTGAGCACCAGCCCGAGTTTCTCGGCTTCGCTGCCGGAGATCTTGTCGCCGGTGAACAGCATGCGCTTGGCCCGCTCCGGGCCGAGGCGATAGACCCACATCGCCGTGGTCGGGCAGCCCCACACCCGCGTCGGCATGTAGCCGATCCGCGCATCGGTGCTCATGACGATCATGTCGGCGCACAGCGCGATGTCGGAGCCGCCGGCGACCGCATAGCCGTGCACCTTGCAGATCACCGGCCGGTAGGAGCGCCAGATGCTCATGAACAGCTCGGTGTTCCGCATCATGAAGGCGTAGTCCTTCATCGGGTCCCATGGCATCGGCTGGGTGACGCCGGTGCCGCCGCTGCCTTGCGCGTAATACGTCAGATCGTAGCCGGCGCAGAACGCTTCGCCGGCGCCCGACAGCACGATGACGTGGACGCCGGCATCGGCGTTGGCTTTGGCGACGCAGGCGGCGAGCTCGACCGGAACGTCGTCATCGATGGCGTTCATGACCTCCGGGCGGTTGAGCGTAATGCGACCGATCCTGCCGTCCTTCTCGTAGATCACCTTCGGCATAAAACTCTCCTTGCTCAACGCGCTGCGGACCGGCTGCTAGGCCTTCAGCGCCGCGATCACCGCCGGGGCAACTTGCCCGCCCCATTCCTGCACGAAATGTCCGGCGTCGGCGAATTCGAGCGGCGGCGGGCAACCGCGAATGTCGCGATGCAGCGCCCGCATCACCGGCGGCCCGAGCACGGGATCGGCCATGCCGATCGCCATGACGCTGCGGCCGCGCCATTCGTTGCGCCAGAATTCGCGGGCGGCGCGGCCGATCGCGGCGCCCGGGCTGTCGGGGAATTCCGGCACCAGATTGGGAAAGCGGCGCACGCCGCCCTTATAGCGGGCGTCCGGATAGGGCGCGTCGTAGGCGGCGGCCTCGGCGGGCGACAGATGCGGGTAGGCCCGCGCCAAGAGCTTGCCGACGGCCATGTCCGGATGGCTGTTGGAGAACGCCCGCCAATCCAGAAATCCCTTGGACAGCGGCACGTCGCCGGTCGGCAATGCCGTGTTCATCACGATCAATCGGCTAAAGCGCTCGGGCATGTCCAGCGGCAGCGTCAGGCCGAGCAGACCGCCCCAGTCCTGCACCACCAGAGTGATGTCGGTGAGATCGAGCGTGCGCACGAAGGCCAGCAAGCTGTTGCGATGGAAGTCGAACGTGTAGATCGCATCGTCAGCCGGCTTGTCGGAGCGGCCGAAACCAAAAAAGTCGGGCGCGACGACGCGGCTGCCCGTCGCCAGAAAATGCGGGATCATGCGCCGATAGAGATAGCTCCAGGTCGGCTGACCGTGCAGGCAGAGAAAGACAGGCGCATGGGCCGGGCCCTCGTCGAGATAGGACATCGCCAGGCCGGAATAGCCGGGCAAGTCGTCGCGGCTGTGCGCGCGCCAGGGAAAGCCGGGCAGGGCGGCGAAACGCTCCGGCGGCGTTCTCAAGATCTCGGTCATTTTTTCGACTCGGTATGAACGGCGGTTGGATTGATGTCCCACCGGTCACTGTAGCACCGAACTGCCACCGTCAGCCTAGCGCTGCAACCAACGAAAACGGCCGCCCGGTTTCCCGAGCGGCCGTTCTCAACTCTTACCTGAACGCGGCGAAGATTCGCTTTAGCCCCAGCGGATGGCAATGGCGCCGCCGATGGAGAGCGGGCGCGTGCGCAGCCGGTTGCCGTCATTGCCGGATTGAATGACCCACATGCCGCCTTCGCGGCCGACGATCTTGCCGACGTGATGCGGCCAGACCACCACGGCGCCGATGCCCGCCGGCCCGGCGTGTCCCCACCGCGCCCAATTGCGCGCAAGATTGAATTGCGGGCCCGGATCGCCGCCGACGAGCTGCCGCATCTGCCAGCCGCACCAGGCGTGCGGGCGTCCGCCGTATCCGCCTTGATACGCGCTGTGAGCCGACCATGCGAACGCTTGCGCCGCCGCATTTCGGTAGCGCCATCGCGAATTATAATTTGCATTCCGCGTTGCCGGGTAATGGTACGCAACCCAAGAACGCTCCACTCCAGGGTAAACGCCATACCGGTAGGAGATGCCCTGCCGCTCATGATGCCCGCGCGCCTGGGCGCTTTGCGCAAATGCCAATGTGACCGCGAGCGCGGCCGCCAAGGTCGTCAACTTCATCCGGATACTCCTAGTGTTCTTACGCGTGTTCCTTCTCCGTCTGCCGACAAAAAACTCGCCCAAACCGTGAGGTTTGAGCGAGTTGCAGCAGACGAAAACGCCTCGCTGAACGGCGAGGCGTGCGCGGGTCATAGCATCGCAAGGAGGGTTCCAGCTGCCCTAATTCGCATGGCTCGTATTTGCTCGGCAGGAAAGCGGCGCCAAATTGTCGCCGCTATTTGCCGAGCAGAAATTTGCTAATTATTTTGTTGATTTCTTGACCGCGCATGCGATGCAATTTGCGCACGCTTGACGTGCGAACGATGCCATCAGCTCATTGGAAAGCGGTCGAAACGTCGTTCACCGGCTGCTGCGCTTGCATCTTGATGAGCCTGATCTTGCCTTGCGCCGCGGCGAGCGCCTTGGCCAGATCGACGCTGCGGATCGATTGATCGTCATAGGTCTTGAAATACCAGCGCAGGTTCTTCAGATCGGAGGCGCTGGTCCAGGTCGTTTCTTCGGCGTGCATCTGGCCGTCATCCACCTCGCGCACCGCGCCGTACGGAATGTCGAAGTTGTTGAGGATATGGAACGCCTGCAATACCGTCTGCGCCGCCGTAGCGGAGGGAATGGCGGATTGCGAGAAAGCCACCGCGCGCACGAAGCGGGACGGTGGCGTGAAGTCGCCCGGCAATCCGCGCAGCCCCGAGCCCTGGCCGAACTGCGCGAGCTTGACGCCGCCGAGGTCGATCGGCGGAACGTTGGTGGCGGTGAGGTTCACGTAGTTGCGCAGATTGGTCATGTGCCAATCGAAGGTCGGCGAATTCGCCATGACGCCGAGCGGGTTGGCAAAGATCTTCAGCGACTTGTCCGACGGCTCGATCACCACCGATTTGCCGCTGCGATCGTGCACGACGAAATGCACCGGTGCCGGCTGCTCGATGGCGTTGACGACCACGGGCACCAGCACGACCTTGTCGAAGTTGGCCTTGACCTCTTCGACCGTGGCGAAATTGCCGAGCAGCCAATTGCCGTATTCGTGCGGCGCCATCGCGCGGGCGGCATTGTCTTTGGTCGCGTCGGCATAGCTCGCATAGCCCGGGAAGTAGAACAGGCCGACATAGAGGCCTTGATCGTTGATGCCGTCGACGATCGCCGTCATGCCCTCGGCGTTGGCGCCGACCACGCCGTATTTCGTTTTGTAGCTGATGCCTTTGCCGCCGTCCGGCAGCGAGCCGGTGAGCTCCGTTCCGGCCGGAATCACCATCACTTCGGAGTGCAAGTCCAAGCCGAACTCCAAGGTGCGCGCGGTGACGACGCCGCCGTCCTTGGCGATGAGCCGGATTCCCGTGCAAGCTTGCGCCACGGGCGCAAAGCTGAGCGCTGCGGTGAGAATTCCGGCAATCGTCGAGCGGAACATGACGCCCCTCCTGGACAAGTTCGGCGGCTATGAAACGCATGCTTAGCCGCGGGGCGGGTCACGGATCAAAGTGAAAGCCGATTCACCATGAGCAAAACGATGTGCCGGACCGTATCATCCGTTTTAAATTGCTTCTTTACCTCTCGCATTCTCGGTCAACGTTTCGCGGCCGGCCGTACGTAAACCGGATCGACCCGTTATCGGCGGTCGCTTGCAGCGGTATTTCAGTGCCGCGAACGACTGCTTCGCGGCGACGAAGGCTTCCGCAATCTCGGCCGCGCGAGCAAGCCGCGGGGGCCCCGGCGGGCCACCTTGCCGAGCTCAGGCGGCGCCGCGCAACACCTTTTTGACCTTGTCGGGCGTGTACGGCACCGAGCGCAGCCGCACGCCGGTCGCATCGAACACCGCGTTCGAGATCGCCGACGGCACCACGGCCGCCGACGCCCCAGGGCTTTTCCGCCGGCCGATCGATGAGATCCATGACGATCTCCGGCACTTCCGGGAAGGTCAGTATCGGGTAGCTCTTCCAATCGAGGCTCGTCACCGTGGAGCGGTTGAACTTCAGCTCCTCCTTGAGCGTGCGGCTCACGGTCTGGATCACGTTGCCTTCAATCTGGTTCCTGATCCCGTCGGGATTGACGATCTGGCCGCAATCATGAGCGACGTAGAAGCGCGTGACGTGGATGTCGCCGGTCGAGCGCGTGACCTCCACCTCGGCGACGGCGGCGATATAGGTACGGACCAGCTCGTATTTGCAATAGGACACGCCACGGCCGGTTAGCACATCGCCGCTTTGGCCGCTCTTTTGGCCGTTCTTGGGCGAGGGCCGCTTATCCCATTTCGCCAAGGCAGCGACGCGATTGAGAACCTCGATGCCGCGCTTGTCGTTGGGGTCGAGGTACTTGAGGCGGAAATCGATCGGGTCGGCGCCGGCCGCCGCCGCCAGCTCGTCGACGAAGCACTCGTTGGCGTAGGTGTTCTGCATGCGGCCCGGCGTCCTGATCCAGGACGGGCGGAACGGCGTCGTCTCCAGCCGGTGGCAGACGATGTTGATGTTGGCGAACTTGTAGGGAATGTTGGAGTTCTGGTGGACGTTTCCCGGCGCCACGGTCTCGTCGGCCGGCAGGCCGCTCAGCGTTGCCGCCACCAGGGGCACCAGGAACATATTCGGCGTCTGTTGCGGCATGAAGAACTCGGAATCCCAGGCGGTGACGGTCCCGGACGCGTCGAGCCCGGCGCGCAGGTCGATCAGCGTCGGCGGGCCTTTCGGATCCCAGCCGTGTTCGTCCGCGCGCGACCACTGCACGCGAACCGGCCGCCCTACCGCCTTCGCCAGCAGCGCCGCGTCGGCGGCCGCATCCTCGTGGCCGTTGCGGCCGTAGCAGCCGGAGCCCTCGACGTAGATGCAGCGCACGCTCTCGAGCGGCAGACCGAACATCTTGGCGAGCTGCTTGCGCAGATTATGGGTGGCTTGCGATGCCGACCACGACGTCAGCTGGCCGTCCTTGAATTCGGCGATCGCGCACGACGGCCCGATCGAGCCGTGGGTATGGATGGTGAAGTCGTAAGTGGCGGCGATTTTTTTCACGCCGTCTTTGCTCATCGCCTCCGCTGCGTTGCCGACATTTCCGGTCACATCGTCCTTGGCGACCTTGGTGGAGCGGACGTGCTCCATCAGCTTGTCCTGCTCGGGCAGCCCCTCCCAGCTCGACCAGGTGGCTTTGAGCTGTTGGGCGGCTTTGATGGCGGCCCATTCATTCTCGGCCACGACGCCGAGGAAGTTACCCTCGCGCACGAGCTTGACGACGCCGACAACGCCGTTGATCGACGACTGGTCGACGCTCTGCAGCGTCGCCCCGATCGCCGGCGGCCGTATCACGCGGCCGTGCAGCATGCCGGGTACCCGGAAGTCGTGCATGTAGGTGAACTTGCCGGTGACCTTGTCCGGAATGTCGACGCGCGGGACCGAGGTGCCGACGATCTTGAAGTCTTTCGCATCCTTTGTCTTCGGCGGCTTGGTGTGGTCGACCGTGAGCGAAAAGGCCTTGCCGCCGATCAAGTCGCCATAGCTGACGGTTTTGCCGCCGCCGCTGATCGTGCCGGCGGAGACCGTGAGGTCCTCCGGCTTGACGCCGAGCTGCGCCGCCGCGAGATCGAGCAGCGCGCTCCTCGCCAGGGCGGCGGCGTTGCGAATCTGCACGCCGCCGACCTGGATCGAGAGGCTGCCGAATGTCGGCCCTTGATCCGGCGTCAGCGCCGTGTCGCCTTGGACGATCTCGACCCGGTTGAACGGCACGTCGAGTTCGTCGGCCACGATTTGCGCGAGCGCGGTGCACACGCCG
>Ga0187856_1002506_pt1 | contig 13466 bp, 12 predicted proteins | sample June2016WEW_8_40_FD_132443 | JGI IMG/M metagenome (GOLD analysis project Ga0187856, IMG submission 132443) | Peatland microbial communities from SPRUCE experiment site at the Marcell Experimental Forest, Minnesota, USA - June2016WEW_8_40 | ecosystem: Environmental > Terrestrial > Soil > Wetlands...
CAGGACCTGGACCCCTCATTCAGCCTGGCCGGGCTGGTGCGGCGCCTGAAGGAAGACGGCGCGCCCTTGCGGGTGCGTCTCAGCTCCCTGGAACCCCAGGGGATAACCGCGGAGCTCCTCACCGAGCTGGCTTCCTGGCGAAATTTCTGCCCTCATTTCCACCTCCCCCTCCAGAGCGGCTCGCACCCCATCCTCAGGGCCATGAACCGCCCTTACCGCCCCGGAGAATTCCGGGACCTGGTCCTTGAGATCGCCCGTCTTTTCCCGGAGGCGGCCCTGGGGCTGGACGTGCTGGTGGGCTTTCCCGGGGAAAGCGCCGCCGATTTCGAAGCCAGCCAAAACCTGGTGGCCTCTTTGCCGGTGACCTACCTGCACGTCTTTCCTTTCTCCGCCCGTCCCGGGACTCCGGCGGCGCGGCTAAAGGCGGCGCCCGGCCAGGAGCTGCGGCGCCGCGCCGGCATCATCCGGGAGCTGGGAAGGCAGAAAAGGCTGACATTTATGCAGGGACAAATGCAGCGGCTGCGTGAGGTCCTGGTGGAAGGGCCGGCCCCTCAACCGGGCTGGCTTCAGGGTTTGAGCGACAATTACCTGCGCGTAGTCTTTCCCGGCCCGGCCGCCTGGCGTAATCGCCGCCTCCTGGTGCGCTTTCTCGGGCTTAAGGAGGAAAGCCTGCTGGGTGAGGCGCTGGCGGGACCAAATGAACCCGGCGAGAATCCCTCCTGCGGCCAGTAGTTTCCGGCAACAAAAATGCAAGGGGAAGATTACACTATCTCGCAGTTAAACTCTAGACCATTGTAATTCCTCTCGTTCCCAAGCTCCAGCTTGGGAACGCACCTTTGGCGCCAAGCTCTGCTTGGCGAGAGCCAGCTTGCCCTCAGGACGATCCGGCTCCTGAGCAAAGCAGGAGCTTTGCCTTAAAAATGGTTCCCAAGCTGGAGCTTGGGAACCAGGAAAAAAATCCCCTCTCCCCTGTGAGGGGACGACACCGGGTGAGGGGTGGCTTCATCGGCCGTTGCATACCCCCCCTCACCCTGCCCTCTCCCCCAAAGGGGGGAGAGGGCAATAGCTTGTAAATTCCATGAATTGATTGGCTAGTGGGCATACCTAAGTTCAAACAAATCTCTACTGCCTGCCTCATAGCAAAAACCTTGCCGGACACTACTGTCTTCCTGCGGGATAAACTCTTAAGTGAGCCGGGGGAAAAGCTGGGGCGACCCAGACGTGCCGTCTCCGGGCATGATAAGAAAGTCTGGCGCCCGCTTCGATTTTTATTTAATCAGTTTATCAATCCCGGCCTCCGTCAGGTCGTAAATGCCGCTGCCCGCTATCATCGCGGTCGCTAGACAATCCGGCTACCAAAGAGGAAATTTGTCGGGGCTAAACTCGGTAAGAGTGCTCTGAAAACCACCTTTTGACCGCGCTGGCTGAGTCTGCCGCACTCATCTCGAATAAGTAAGGGAATTCTCCCTCAAGAAACAGGGATTCCCCGATTTACAGGGCTGCAGAAATCCACCAAGCTATGGGTAACATCTTATTTGACTGCGGGGCCCCGGCGGCCGCATAATCTCGGTTAATCATTGCAGATTCTCTTAGTGAGGGGTTGATACATTATGAGGCGAATTCGACCCGGCAAGCGGCATTGGCAGCAGGATTCCCAGAGTGGGGCGGTGGCAATAGAGTTTGCTATAATTCTACCCGTATTGCTATCCTTAATGCTGGGAGGCATGGATTTAGGCCATGCGTATTATATAGAACATGTTATCACTAATGCTAGTCGGGAGGGAGCCCGTTATGGCGCGAGGTATACAGGAGCCGCTGCCCCCACTTCTAGTCAAATCTCTACCTACGTAACAACCACTCTTAACTACAACAGCTTCAACTTGCAAAGCTTAGTTGTTAGCGGAAGCTATTCTGGTGCTTCCCCAAATGAAATTGTCACTGTTACCGTTAAAGCGAATAAGCAATGGTGGGTACTTGGCAGCTTGCCGGGATTTACCAACCCAACCACACTCACAGCCCAGACGGCTATGATCGTGGAGGGACCATCATGAAGAGGACTCTGAGGCATACTATCAGAACGAAAAAAATGTTGACTCTGGCCCATAATGAATCAGGCGCGGCCACTATTGTTGTTGCCCTTATGTTAACCGCACTTTGCGGGTTTGTGGCGCTGGCGCTCGATGTTGGCCATTTGCTAATGGCGAAGTCCGAGTTGCAGAGGACTACGGATGCCGCAGCCTTGGCCGGCGCCACCGGTTTGGTCCCCTACACTAACCCGGGGCCAACTACTCAAACCCCAAACTGGGTTCAAGCACAGCAGAAGGCCCATACAATAATCAATAATGCAGCTAATCAAGTTGATAACTACATATTTAGCATTACAGATGGCACAGTTCTTTATGGATACTGGTTTTTACAACCATCAACAGGTTATGTACAACCACCACTATCCTCGGTTCCCACTCCATCGGCTAATCTACCTGAGCCGGCAGTAAATGTGACACTAAGTAGAAATGTCACTTTATATTTCGCACCAATTATTGGGGTATCTAGTCCAAAAACAGTGAGTGCCACCGCCACCGCAATTCTCCCTGCGGCCTATCAAGACACTAACGTCCCCCCAATCGCAGTATCCTATGATACTGTCTATAATACTGTTAAGGGGACTGTTGAAATAGACGTGGTCACACAAACTATTAAGATCCAGAGCAATAAAGGGATTGCAGGGTGGTTTAATGCGCAGCAAGATCCTTTATATGAAAGTCCCAACGTCCCATCGGTTCGCTACGAATATCAATTGCTTGCCGATCCCACCGGCCTTGCCTACGGAAGCAATATCTTTATGGTGCCAGGTACGAAGGCTACATTGACTTCGTATATGACAAGCAATGAGACTATTGTAGTACCGATAGTCCAAGACATTTCGCAAAATCAGGTTGAGGATATCATCGGGTGGGCGGCGTTCTACATCGAGACGTTAAGTTCGAACTCCATGACAGGATATTTTGTAGACCAATATTATGATCCCAATGTTACACCGGTTCCCCCAACCACAGGAACAATTGGCGGGGTTGCGGGCACGCCCAAATTAGTCGGTTAATTTTTCAATCCCGGACGCGGCCCTGTCCGTGAGCCTGGTTTTCCCAGGTGTCGCCATTCCTGCGAACCAGGCGACTGCCGCGGCTGAAGATACGTCGAACCTAATTATGCCTTCCCCCAAAAATCCGGAGACCCGGAAGAAAAGGAAAGAGAAGAGGGCCGCAGAGCAACAGGCCCCAGGAGGAGAAGGCCGCTCCACAAAAGGAAAAGCAGGAGAAACTAGAAATTGCCGCGCCAAACCGGCAGCAAACCCAAGTCCTGGCAGATCTTGACCCGCTAAGTTTTGAGGGCGTTTGTTACGAAACTAAGATAATGGCGTAATACGTGAACGGCTCGTTGATATCGGTTGCCACTTCGGGTTTTATACCTAAACGGTGCAGCGTACCGACAACGTCGATGGAAAATGACTCAACGGAAGGTCTCTTCTCTTGAGGGAAGCGGCAATTGTTTGGGTAAACGCACTTTTTGCACAGTGCACACCTTTCCCCTACCAGGCTAAAAGCCTTATGATAACCCGAAAGGAAGAGGAGTCGTTCCAGACTGATAGTTCCTTTCCAGCAGCGCACCAAAGCTGATCGTTTCCGGCTATCATCCTGATAAAACTTCGGGAGATAATGGCTGCTTCGAAGCAAGATTGCTTGAGTATATTCTGCAAGGATTTGACGCACTTTATCTGGACCCGGAGTCGCCGGAGGACAACACCAGCTGCGATTGTAGAGACTGCAGCCATAACGGCATTTTAAACTGACCCATTCTGCTACAATAATATCTTCTGCGGCAAATGGATAGATACTCTCCAGTCCGTAATTCTTACCGGCGTCCTTGAGACGTTCCAGCATGGTAAAGGGCAAATCACCAGCCGTTTTAAAAGACACAACTTTGTTTTCCATTCGTTCTTAACCTTCCCTTCGGTTTTCTCGATTTCAGACCTTTGGGAAGCCAATGAGAGTCATTGTACTTTATTCTATCATCTTATTTACTTATAACGCCAAAGGACCTCATTCCGGTTATTCCCCAGGTACGGGTACATACCCAAAAATGAGGTCCTCCGTCGTTACCAGCGTTTTGCCAGTTAGGCCTGCTGATCGTCACGGATCGATGTATCACCGATCTCAGACCGGCCTGACCTGGATTATGATTTCAAGTAGCGCCCAGCATCGACCTTTTTGGCATCTGCACCCTGATGCAGAATTTCAGGTCTGACTATCCCTTCAAGATGGGGGAAGGGATCGGTCATATGAGGCAACTGCATGGCTTCCATGAATTGCTGTTGGAAGTCCTTTTCCACCGTCAGCTCGATGTATTCCACGTTCCGGGAACACCAGTTGGCCTCAACGCGCTTTTGACGGTTAAGCAAGGCGGCGCGGCAGCCATCACCTGCAGCATTACCAACTCCCATAATTTTGTCGATTTCACAATCCGGGAACAGGCCCATGATCAAAGCTTTAGTACGATCCACATGGGTTCCGAAGGCTCCGGCAATCTTTACCACGTCCACAGTTTCAAGGCCCATGCGGCGCATCATCAGTTTGCATCCGGCATAGAGGGCGCCTTTGGCAAGCTGAATCTGCCTGATGTCTTTCTGGGAGATCACCACGTCCTTATGTATGCTCGTTTCCTCTGCCCAGGCCAGGACGAATTCCGGCTGCCCGGTATCCGGGTTTTTGCGGAAGCGATTGGACTTTTGTTCTTTGGCAAATACACCGCTCTTAGTGATAACTCCGGAAGCATAGAGTTCGGCCAGCACGTCCAGGATGCCCGACCCGCAGATGCCTTTGGCCTTCATCTCCTTGGGCTCAGAAAACTTCCGCCAGGCGTCCCGACCGATAACTTTATAATCCACTTCATGGGTGTCAGGATCGATTTTGATCCGTTCGATCGCACCAGGCGCCGCCCGCATGCCGAAGGACAACTGGGCGCCTTCCAGGGCCGGGCCAGTGGCGCAGGAAGAGGAAATCAATTTATGCATGTTGCCCAGAACCAGCTCGCCGTTGGTGCCGATATCGATAATAAGTTGGTTCTCGTGGCCCTTGTAGGGGGCTTCGGCAATGAGCACGCCGACGTTATCCGCCCCGACGAATCCCGCTTCATTGGGGAGGACGAAGATATAAGCGGATTTGTTGATTTTGATGCCCAAGTCCCTAGTTTTGATGTCCAGGCTATGGTGAATTACGGGAGGAAAGGGCGCCATGCCCACGTATTCGGGATTAAGCTGGAGCAGGATGTGATGCATGGCGACGTTGCCGCCAAGGGTGAGATCTTCAATATCATCTCGGGTGAGGCGCAGGTAGGTCTTTCCTTCTTCGGGGACTTCCTCAAATTCATCAGGACCTTCATAACCCTTGGGCTGTTTCACCTTTTTCTTGGGAGGATAGGTATTTTGGATGGCCTGGTCGATCAACCAATTGAGGCCCTCGATGATGTCATCACTCATCCGTTTGAGACCACCTTCGGTAGTCATATGGAAGGTGATGCGGGCCATGACGTCCTCGCCGTATTTACATTGCGGGTTCATGAGGGAGACGGTGTCGATGACTTCCATGGTGGCCAGATTACAAAAGTATGCCGCTACCGTAGTGGTGCCAACATCAATGGCAAGACCGTAATGATTTTCTCTCCTGCCGGGCAGGACCCGGATGATCTCTTTATCCATCCAGATACTGACGGTTACGGTCCAGTCGCCATCCCGCAAAGCATCAGGAAGCTGCCGCAGAGTAAAAATATCGATGGTCAGATCCTTGATCCCGTATTCTCTTTCCAGGCCATTACAAATCCGCTCGAAATCTCCCAAAGGATCTTCAAAGGTGGGTTTGTCACACTCAACGAAGTAGGTTTTCACCGCGGGGTTATAATCAATATGAATATCTCGGGCAGCCTTGCTCACTACCTGCTTGCCAGCCCGGGATTCTTCCGGCACATATACCAAAACGTCCCCGCTGAGTTTGGCAACACAAGCGAGACGATAGCCCTGGGCCTTGCGTTCAGGATTGATGAATTTACCTTCTTCTTCATCCTGCCACTCGCTGACATGCGCCATGCTCGATTGCATGTTGTATTTCTCGAAGTAGCCTTCTTCAATACGAACCACGCATTTCCCGCAAACCTTTTTTTCGCCGCACAGCGCTTCGATATCAACCCCAAGCAATCTTGAAGCTTCTATCAAATTAACGCCTTTAGGGACCTCGCCCCGCCGTCCAGAAGGTTGAAAGATTACATTGACCTTGTCGTCTTCCATTCCTGATTCTCCTTGATTAGGGTAAGTCGAACTCCTAGAGGTTCGACGGATTGGCACAACTTGTAATTAATCTTGTATATTTCATAATTGCGCCTAAGGCAGACCGCACTTAGGGCGTCCCGAAATTAATACCTTTTCGGCTCCCTTCCAGCCTTCAGAAGTGCGGGCTATTATTTGGTAATGCGGAGGGTAGACTTGCGGAGGAGCACGACTCCCGCTGAAACACCAAAGATAGCCTGCACTGACGGTGATTTGTCAAAAGGAGAGGCAGGGGTATCCACTTTGGGGCAAGTTTGAAGATTCTCCCCAAATCATGGCGGACAAGCCCTGCCCTCCCGGAATGACATATTTAGTGGGCGGCCTTTCCTGCCTCAGCCTTTTTACTCGCTTCGAATTCACGGAGCCGGCCGATCATTTTGATACCTTCCGCAACCGCATTGCCGGCGGATTCGGCGTACCCATCAGCCCCAAAGAGCGTGGCCACGTCTTTGGTCACCGGGGCGCCGCCCAGCATGATCATGACGTTGGGGTTCTTCTCTTTGATCATCTTGATGACCTTTTTCATGCCCAGCATGGTGGTGGTCATCATGGCCGACATGGCTACCACTTCCGAGTCGGTGCGCATCTGCTCTTTGACGAAATTCTCCAGGGGCACATCCCGTCCCAGATCATAGACTTCCCAGCCAGCTACATCGAACATCATTTTTACCAGATTCTTGCCGATATCATGTACATCGCCCTGAATGCTGCCGATGACTACCTGAGATTTAGACGCGCCTTCCAGCTTCGGCACCAGCGGCCTCAGGATGGCCAGACCGGCGTACAGAGCGTCGGCGCACATGAGCACCTCAGGAACAAAGTACTCATTTTTCTCATAAAGCTCGCCGACTACTTGCATCCCGGCGGCTACTCCATCCATGATGCCTTCCAGGGGCGGATATCCGGCATCGGCATACTCTTGGGCGGCTTTGACGACACCTTCCTCGTCGTAGTTGATAACCGCCTGCTTAAGTTCCTCTTGCAATTCTTCTTTAGTTCTCATCACGTCTCCTTTTCTGGCCTAAAGTCGTCCTAAAGCAGGACTTGGTTTCTTGCCGTATTCCCGAACTGTTTTTTCCATAGCCCGGAAATTTTCTTCTTTGATATCCGGCCATAAATCACACCCGGGCCAGACGGCATCGACGCCGCCGTCGATATTCGTCTTTATGCCGGCAACTGCCTCAGCCACCGTGGTTTCTTCCCTACAAGGCAGTTTAAACACATCGAAATTCCCAAAAAGCAGATAATCATTGCCGAGCCTTTTCCGTGCCTCTGGCAGATTGCATTTTATATCCACGCTGATGGCATCGCCGCCGCAGGCTTTCATCATCTCGATGAGGGGGTCGGTTGCTCCGCAAATATGCAAGACTTTGGGAGATTTCCAGGCCGCGAGAATCCGGGTCAACCTCGGTTGGATTATCTCCTTGAAGGTACGAGGGCTGAGGAGATCCGCCCCCGCGCCCATCTCTCGCAGGGTGATAAAGTCCGCTCCGGCAGCCTGCAGGGTTTTGCCGATCTCGATGACCATGTCCGTAACTTTATCGAGGATTTCCTCGATCAGTTTCTTTTGCTTGAACACGCCCTTGAGGACCTTATCCAACTCGATAAGCTGCCCACATTGTGTGAAAGGACCCAATTGCCAGGCCCCCACGGCTTTATCAGGACCCAGTTCCTTGGCCATTTTAATGGCCAAGGGAATGTTAGGCATGCGGCCCTTGGTCATAATCGTGTCGATGTCTTCCTGGGTGATGTTCACCTGGTCGAGGGTTTCCCAATTCTTGGAGGGAATGGTGGGATAAAGAGTTTCATCCGACTCCTCATACAGGCTTATTTTATTCCCCAAAGCTTCGGATTCCGAGCACATATCATAGGGAATGGCCACCGAATCCAGATTGAACATCCGGGCCGACTCGACGCCAGACTTGGCGATCTTTTCGGCACTGCCGTGGATCTGCGGGAACTTGTATCCCAATTTCTTGATCGCTGGGAGAAGTACCATCCCCATACCGGTGAAAAATGGCATGGTATCTACTGGTTCCCGTTTAAAAGTTCGCATTACTCTTTCATAACCGCTTAATTCTGCCATAAACAAATATCCTTTCTATTTTGAATTTAACTCAGTTAAAGTGTTTTTAATTGCTCCACGAACTCAGGAAACAACTTAAAAAGCGGGTGATTCGGATCCTTGGGGAGCTTCTTGGTTTCCGCAAACATGGCCGTGGCCAATAATGCTTCACTCATGGCTATCGCCGGCATGATACGGTCGGCTCCGGCCATCGGCCCCGAAAAGATCATGTCATGGTACATAAATGCGGCGAGGGCTTGCAGCGCGGCGTCGGCGGCGGACCAGCCTTTAAATCCCCACAGCTCCCGAGCCTTTTTCCACATGTAGGAACCATTGCTGGGCGCACTGGCTGTCGGGAACCCCCATTTTTCCTTGATCATGGCGTTAGCAACGCCGCAAAAGGCGGTAGCCGGGCCGTTCATAACCGAGGTGTCTACAAAAATACTATCAAATTTGGCCCCAACCTTCTCGATCAGATCCAGAATTTTTTGCGTTCCGGTAATCCGTCCACTGGGCATTTGATCTTCCTGGTCGAATGCCACCAAAAGGACATGCTTCACGCCGATCTGAGAAATTTCACGAATCTCGGTCTCCAGATCCTTCTCCCACACAGTCAAGCTGTTGTAAAACATGCGATCCAAAAGCCCTTTTTCCGCACAATAGGCAGCACCTTCTAATTTGGGCTTCATAACCCAGGCGTCCACACAAAATGGCATACAACTCACAGAAGTCACAAAATCGATATAGCTCTTAAATTCCTCCCCCGTGTTCGCAACAATATCAGCCATCCCGGGCACCCCGGTTTCCACCCAGAGTCTATCTTGGGTTTTGAGCAGTTCGGCGGCCCGCTTCTCATCAAAGCCTTCCTTGCGTTTGCCCGCAAAGACCTTATCCCCTTTTTGGAATATGGAATAAACGCAGACGCATGGGTAATCTCCGGGTTGCCCGCCAAATTTTACTCCCCCAAACTCACAAACCTTTGGTTCGCCTTTCAGCTTAAGATGCATCATATTCACTCCTCCTGTTTTGGAAGATTGGATTATCGCCACCCGCAGATATATTAGAGCTAATCCGAAGTGATCGTGGCGCCCTGGAAATCTATCATAATGGCCCGGTTAAAATCCGGCCGAATCACCTCTTTCTGGCTTGCACCACTACGAGCCTCCTTGATCCCCCAAACTATATCATATAGTTATCCAAAATTTGCAAATTTGCAATTTTTTTCACATAATCCAGGCCTAATAAATTCCACCAGTATCTTATAGAATGCTTACCGCAGGAGAAATAGTCCCAGAGACGATTTTGAAAAAGGAAATAGTCTATTGTAGAAGGCGCTAATCTCGCCACCGCCGTCGCTAACTATGTATATAAATTGACATTATTTTGGGCCATGCTGCGGGCATCCTGCATAATTATGAACTTTTGTTAATATTCTGGGATAATTTGCCTGCTTGATACCAACGGGAATGTAAGGTTAAAATAATTGAAAAAGCAGGTTTTCCGGCAAGTAAGTGAGGTTAAGATGCAGAGTCCCCTTTGTGAAGTGATCCTGATTGCCGGTTTTCTGGGGGCAGGGAAGACCACCTTTCTACAACGGATTCTCCGTTGGCCCGAAAAATTAAGTGATACGGCGATCTTAGTCAACGAGTTCGGGCAAATCGGCATTGACGGAGAACTTCTCGAGGGTTTTAGCACCCCGGTCGTCGAAATGGCCAACGGCTGCATCTGTTGCTCCTTAAAAGGTGATTTGATCCGGGCCTTGGGAGATATTCTGGAACGAATTCATCCAAAGCGCTTGTTTATTGAAGCCACCGGAGTAGCAGACCCCCTGGATGTTCTTACAGTTTTGGAACTGCCCGAATTCCAGGGAAAATTTGAGAAAACCAAAGTGGTGACCATTGTCGATGCCGATTTTTGGGGAGCAAGAGAATATTTTGGTCCCCTGTTTTATAACCAGATCAAGGCGGCCGACCTCGTTTTGCTCAATAAAATTGACCTCCAGGAGACGGAGGAGGTGGGACGCTTCCTTGGCGAGATTCGCGCGATTTGTTCCTCATGTGCCATCGTACCTACCTATCACTGCAACATCGATCCCGGCATGGTCTGGGGACTGGCAGGGTCCAGGGCGCCAGAGAAACCCGCCTTCTTCGTTGATGACCCCATCCCGCATGACATATTTCCTCAGCCGCATGGAGATCGCCAGCAGCCTTCCCTGCCCGTGGGCTATATGGCCTTCTCTTTTGAATCCGCCGCACCCTTTCGGGAGGACTGTTTCCGCAAGGTGATGTCTGCCATGCCGCATGAGCTTTACCGGATTAAAGGCTATGTTCTCTTAAGAGATAAACGGTTGTTCGTAAATCACGTGGGTGGAAAAACCGAGTGGGCCGATGCCCAAGAACCCGGACCCAGCAAGCTTGCCTTTGTGGGCTGGCAGATCGACGAGGAGCAGATCATCTCCGAACTCCAGGAGTGTCTTGAGGAAGGTGCGGCGGTTTGAGGTGACGGCTAGATGCTAAACTCCAGATCCGGGAAGGCTGATTGTATCAGCACATTATTTCCCTATTTTGGTATAATTTAGAAGAAGGAGTGAGTTAGATTGTTTGAGCCTTTGGTCGATAAGGCTTTAGAACTGGGGGCTTCGGATGCCAAACTGATAGACATCAATCAGATTGTATTTGATCCGCGCGCTTTTTTGAAATGTCGTTTTGGTTGCAAGCGCTGGGGCCAATATTGGACCTGTCCACCAAATTTGAGTATTTCCGCAGATAAATTTATGCTGGCTTTTCAGAATTATGAGAAAGCCATCATCTACAAGACTCCGAACCCCAAATTCGGCCAGGAAGTGGGCTTGGCCCTGGAAAAAGAAGCGATGCTGGCTCACGGTTTCTATTTCGCCTTCGCCATGGTTCTCTGCGTTAAATGTGATGAATGCTCTTTTCCGGACCCCTGCCGCTTTCCTCATCTGGCCCGCCCCGCCATGGATGCCTATGGCATAGACATCGGCAAGACCATCGAGCCTCTCGGCTTCAAACTGGAGTTTGATAAAGAAGGTAAACTGATCCCGGCATGGTGGGGGGCGGTTTTGTTGGGTTGAGGTCTTCATATCAAAATTAATTGGGAGGGAAGCATGCCTAAGGTGATAGTTGATATCTTTATGACCGATCAGTGAGCCTCCGGACCTTATATGGTCGAATCGGTAAAGGTTTTACCGAAAGAGGTGCAGGACCTGATGGACGTACACATCTGGAATGTCAAGGAACTCCAAGGGATTACCCGGAAGAAGGAACTGCGCGCCAGGGTCGTACCTTCCATTGCGATCAACGGTGAAGTCGTTTTCCAGTCTGGGATTCCCCAACATGAAGAACTGATGATGGCGATTCGGAAACGGTTTTCCGAGTAATTCGGTGCCACAAGGAGAGACCGCAACTCTACTGCGGGATGGTTTTAGCGGATCGATATGTCTCTGGGCGTCATCTGTTGCCGGGTGCTTGAAAGGGAAGTAAGGGCGGTCATTCGGGATGTCCCGGCGGTCACCAATCTGGAAGTTATGGAATGGGGCCTCCATACCCGTCCGGAGCTCCTCTTAGAAACCCTCACCGAACGTATGCGATCGCTCCAGGACCACGTAGACGCCATCATGTTGGGGTATGGCCGCTGCCTGGCGCTGGATCGACTGCCGGACGATTTCCAGGTTCCCGTCTTCTATCCTCAAGGCGATGACTGCATCGGCGTGTTGTTGGGCCAGGAACGCTACGCGCAGGCGCTCCAGGAGGAAGCGGGCACCTGGTTTCTTACCCCTGGTTGGACTGAAATGGGCATGGAGTTCATCTTTCATGAACTTCAGGTAAACCGCCTGGCCGAAAAGGGCATCGATCCCCTCCGGGTGGCCCACCGCATGTTAAAGGATTATACGCGAGCCTTGTTCATCGACATGAACCTGGGGGACCAGGAACTGCTCTTGAAAAAAGCCCAAGAGATCTCCGAAGAATTTCATCTCAGATTGGAAAGAACCGAAGGTTCCCTTGCCGGCCTGAAGGCGACTCTCAGCCAGGCTTTGCAGGCGCTGCGCCTCAAAAGCTAAGTTTTTATGCCCCCACCTTAACAGGGGCCCGAAGATCGCCCAGCCAAATTGAACACGGAGGCACGATATGGTGGTTGAACAGGAAATGGCCCAGATTTATCCCCCCGACCCTGAAGAACTCGCCCAATTTTTGCCCGAATCTGACTGTGGAAAATGTGGCTTTGACAGCTGTGTGGCCTTTGCCTCTGCCGTGCTGGAAAAAAAGCTCGAGCCTCACAAGTGTCCGGATTTGGACGAAGAGTTCCGAAATATGTTAACTGTGATCGTGAATCTTAATATGGATCCGATCCCCTATAATATTATGATGGAGCAACATCCGTGTGAGCTGATTGAAATCAATGAACCTGATGAGAAATCCCCCCTGTTGGTGACGGCTAATTTTCGTGAAACCGTGTCCATCATGAGAGGAATCCTTGAAGCAACGGCTACGCGAGCCTTTTTGCTTCCCACATTTACCCACGGGTACTCGGTGGATAATGCCGTGGCCGAGCGCATGTTTAAAGCGGTGGAAGTCTTGAAAGCCATGAAGGAGAATTACGTCGAACAGAAATGCGAACGACCGGTGATAATCATCCCGGGGCTGGCGGAATCCGAAAAAAATTCCATCAGGCAGATGACCCGGTGCGAGGTGCTGGTTGGGCCTATTTCCGGATTCCTGGCTCCTCTGTTTATCTTAGCCCAGCGAGACGGAATTTTCTAGCAAACTCCAATCCTGGTAGTGGGCAGTAGTGTCCGGCAACAAAATTGCGAGGGAAAGATTACACTATCTCGCAGTTAAACTCTATGCCATTGTAATTTCAGCGATATCAACATATTATATCGAGGCAATAAATCCCCTCTCCCCTGCGAGGGGACGACACCGGGTGAGGGGTGGCTTCATTGGCCGTTACATACCCCCCTCACCCTGCCCTCTCCCCCCAAGGGGGGAGAGGGAAATAGCTTGTAAA
>Ga0187856_1002516_pt1 | contig 13435 bp, 11 predicted proteins | sample June2016WEW_8_40_FD_132443 | JGI IMG/M metagenome (GOLD analysis project Ga0187856, IMG submission 132443) | Peatland microbial communities from SPRUCE experiment site at the Marcell Experimental Forest, Minnesota, USA - June2016WEW_8_40 | ecosystem: Environmental > Terrestrial > Soil > Wetlands...
CCATTTTTCCACCCACTGCCCCTCTTCTTCCGTAGGGTCTTTATAGAAGTAATCAAAGAAGATATCGTCACAGCCATTCAGCAGTTTTGTTTCTGCACCGCCGGACTCGCCTATGATGTTCTCCGATACGGACAAGATCTTCTTTCCGTTGTTGTCGGAGTCCACCGCGTAAGAAACGGACACATACCCCTTTTCCCCGCCCCAGATGGAATAGTTCGTAAAGAACTGCAATGATGTTTTATCACCCGCAAAAGAGGATTTTATGGCACCGTTGTCGTTCACAAAAATCGGAATTTCCGACTGCAGCTGGTATTCGATAAGCGTCAGAGACGCCCTCGTCCGTTCGATGGAATTCATCCTTTTCTCCCCGGCATCTACCGATCGGAATCCAAGCCTCATAGCGGCGGCGACAATTAAGACGATGAGCCCGAGGACGGCGATCGAGACCATCAACTCAAGAAGGGTGAACCCCTCCCGTGAACTGCTCAGGGTGGCACGCGCGGTGGTCATTCTCTGTTTTCTGAACCGCAAAAATTTCACCGAAAAGCCGCTTTCTCCTTCAAATCTGTTTCGCCATCACTTTCATGGTGTTCAGCGCGATCGATCGGGTTTTTGTCCCCGATGCCCACGAGACCGTCACGGCTATCTCAAGGAGCTTCACCTGCAAATTCTCCGTTCTGTCTTTCATGACCTCTGACACCGAGACGTCTATCCGGTAACCATCGTCTGTTCTCTCGGTCCACGACTTTTCTGACAGCTTGTCATCATCGAGGACTTCCCTCATCTTCGCATTCGCCATCGTGGTTGCCGATACGTAATCCTCCGAAGAAACGATAGACCGCAGATCGGCGGAAAAGAGCTGGAACGTGATCGTCACCGCCATGGCCAAGATCGCGACGGCGGCAAGGACTTCAAGAAGCGTGAAGCCCCTCTGGTTGCGAACACGTTGGTGGCAGATCATTGCGGGCCATGTGAAACGATCTCGCCATTGCCGGCTCATGCTACTTTATCACCACGGAGCCGATTACCGGATCGGTCTCAATGCTCACTGACCGCTTGTCCTGGGACAAAACGACCGTTCCGCCCTCGATTCCCCCGAACGCGTTCATGATGATCTGGCACTGCCCCGTTTCGATTTCCCCTGCCAGGGGGTCGATCACCTTAATGGCGACGCTCCTGGGGATGCGTCTGATGGTTTTGCCCTCTAGCCCGTAAGCCTTTGCGTCAAGGTCTATGGTGATGATCTGTTTTTCTCCGTGAATCTGGGCAAAGGATTTTGCATTCCGTATGGTCGCTGACATCTCTCTGGCCGTTGCATTCAGTTTGCTCGAGGACAGGGTCTTGGCGAAAAAAATGGTGGAGAGCCCCAGCATAAGAGTCATGAGGAAAATGACAACAATCACTTCCAACAGGGTAAAACCACTGTTATTTTTCATGCTCGTACATCGTCAAGCAGGGATACATGACACACCATGCATGATGCAGAACCCGGTATTTGTCCGTAATGCCGTTTATCGTGTATCGCCTTCTTAAGACGGCAGCTCCGTTATGCTGAAGATAGCCATGAGCATCGAGATGACGATGAAACCGATCACCAAAGCCATTATGAGAATCATGGCGGGCTCAAGGAAACTGACAAATCTCTTGATGGCAGTCTTGAGGCTTTTTTCATAGGTTGTTGCAACCTTCAGCAGCATATCGTCCAGCTGGCCGGTCTCCTCGCCGACCTTAATCATGGAGAGCGCGAGCGGTGGCAGGACATGTGCATTGGTGAGAGGTGCCGCGATGCCTTTGCCCTCCTTCGCGCCTTTTGTTACCTTGTTGATGGATGTCGCTATCACCTGATTGCTGATGACGTCCTTTGCGTTGGTGAGCGCCTGGAGAAGGGGAACGCCGCTTTTCAGGAGTGTTCCCAGGGTTCTGCAGAATCTCGCCGTCTCGAGCTTTCTGATGACGTCACTCATCAGCTTGAGTTTAATGGCGTCCCATTTGTATCTTCCCTCACTGGACCGCACGAAGTTCTTGAAAAGAAGCCAGGCAGCGATGATCGAAGACAGGGCAACCCACCAGTACGTCTGCAGGGCATCGCTGACGGTGAGGAGGATCTGTGTCGGAAGGGGCAATGTCTTTCCAAGATCGGCGAATATCGAGGTGAATTTTGGAAGGACAAACGTCAAGAGTATGATGATCGATGCGCTCCCGGTCAGAACGAGTATTGCTGGATAGATCATTGCAGAAAATACGAGATCTTTCAACTCCTTTGAGGATTCAAGGAACTCATTCAGCTTATCCAGAACCACATTCAGGACGCCGCCAGCCTCGCCAGCCTTCACCATGTTTACATAAATTCTCGGGAATACCTTGGGATGCTGTTGCAGTGCCTCAGAGAAAGAGCTCCCCTCCCGTATGGATTTCAGAATGGATTGGACGATGTCTTTTGACTCTTTGCTTTCTGATATTTCCGAGAGGATGTTGAGGCTCCTATCGAGAGGTAACCCTGCACCCAGCAGTGCCGACAGCTCCGTCGTGAAGGTGAGGATGTCGCTCTTTGCCGACTTGAGTGAAATCCTCTTTTTCTTCCCCGCCCGAAAGACCGTTAACGGGATCACCCCGGTGTTCTTCAGTCTTTCGACGGCGGTCTTTTCATCGACGGCGTCGATGACCCCTTCCAGGATCGCCCCTTGCGGCGTGGTTGCTCGGTAAGAAAAGATTGCCACGTTACGCCTCCTGGGTTACTCTGAGGACCTCGCGCAGGGTGGTAACGCCCGCTTTTATCTTCTCTGAGCCGTCCTCAAACAGGGTCGTCATGCCGTTTCTCCTTGCCGCCTCCCTCAACTGGTTTGCATCGGCATTTTTCAGGATGAGTGAGCGAATATCGTCTTCAACAACGAGGAGCTCAAATATGCCCATCCTGCCGAAATAACCGGTGGATGCACACTTTTCACATCCTCTTCCGCGGTACAGGCTGGTGCCTCTTCCGAGGCCGAGCGCAGTGATTTCTTCTTTGTCGGCAATCGAGTGGTCTACTTCCTTGCATGAGGGACAGATGACTCTGACGAGTCTCTGGGCCAGGATCCCGCGCACCGTGGAGGAGAGAAGAAAATTCTCAACGCCCATATCAAGGAGTCTTGTAATGGCGCTTGGCGCGTCATTGGTGTGCAGGGTTGAAAAGACGAGATGACCGGTGAGCGCTGATTGTATCGCTATCTCCGCCGTCTCCAGGTCCCTCACCTCTCCAATCATGATGATGTCAGGGTCCTGTCTCACGATATGCCTGATGGTGCTCGCAAAGTTCAGGCCGATCTGCGGCTTAACCTGGATCTGGTTGACCCCTTTCAGCTGGTATTCTATCGGGTCCTCAACGGTTATGATTTTTTTATCGGGCGAATTGATTTTGTCGAGAGCGCCGTACAGGGTCGTGGTTTTTCCGCTTCCCGTTGGGCCCGTGACGAGGATAATCCCATTCGGTTTCTTAATCAGTTCATCAAAGGCAGAGAGCATCTGCCCGGGAAACCCTAACAGGTCGAGGTTTATGACAATGCCTTCTTTGAGAAGGATTCTCATGACGACACTTTCACCGTGGAGAACGGGGATCGTGGATACGCGCAAATCGATCTCGCTCTCGCCGACTTTCAGCCGTATGCGGCCGTCCTGGGGCAGCCGTCTTTCAGCGATATTGAGTTTCGCCATGATCTTTATCCGTGAGACAATCGCTGCCTGGAGCTTCTTCGGTACCGATTCCACCTCATGGAGCACCCCGTCGATCCGGTACCTTACCTTTAGTTCATCCTCAAACGGCTCGATGTGAATGTCACTCGCCCTGGTTTCCACCGCCCTTGAAATAAGCAGGTTTACCAGTTTAATGATCGGGGCCTCTGATGCCAGGTCCTTGAGGTGACCGACATCCTCTTCCTCTTCCCTGATGAATTCGACGTCCCTTTCTCCGATATCCTCGATTAACCTGTTTATATTTTGTGATTCCTGGCCGTAGAATTTGGATATGTAGTCATCCAGCGCCTTGCTGTCAGCCGTGTATACCGTGATGTCTGCTGATGTTGCCACCTTCAAGGCGTCAATTGCTGATCTGTCCTCAGGGTTTGCCATCACCACCTTCAGCGTATCATTTTTCAGCTCCAGGGGGACCACCAGGTGTTCCCGGATAAAACGGGAGGATATCCCGTTGAGGACAAACGGCACCTTCGGCAGATCATCGGGTTGCAAGCGTTGTATGTGTTGCTGGTCTTGAATCACGATAACCTCCCCCGAATAAAGACTTTGTCGTATTATAACACAAATGCGGCGGCTGTCAGTACGCGCCCCTCATCTCCAGGACTACTTTGACCGTCTTAAACAGTATTGCTATATCAAGCCACAGAGACCAGTTCCAGATATACCACGCATCGAGTTTTATCCGGTAGTCATAACTGGTATTGCTTCTGCCGGAAACCTGCCAGAGACCGGTAATGCCTGGCGGAACGCCGAAGCATACCGTGCTCATATGTCTGTAATGGGTATCGATTTCATGTTGAGTGACCGGCCTCGGCCCAACAAGGCTCATCTCCCCTCTGATGACATTAAATAGCTGGGGCAATTCATCGAGCGATGTCCTTCTCAGGAAGCGTCCAATCCGTGTAAGCCGCGGATCATCCTTCAGTTTCCATTGTTTCGTCCACTCGTCACGGAGGTGATCGTTGTTTTCGAGTATTTCCGTGAGTCTCTCCTCAGCGTCTCTATGCATTGTTCTGAATTTATAACACCTGAAGACCCGTCCGTTTTTCCCGACCCTGTCATGTGCATAGATGGCTGGCCCTGGAGTTTCGGAGCGTATGACACCGACCATGAATCCAATAAGTGGCAGGAGCAAAGGAAGCGAGGCGACGCTGACGGAGATATCAAAAAACCGTTTGATAAACCTGTTTGCAACAGACTTGAGGTTGTTCTTGATATTCATGAGAAATATCTCCTCGTAGAAAAGATGCAGGAGGTCTGTATTGAGGAGGGCTATGCCCTTGAGGTCGGGTATAACCATGGTATTTACGGCGTAATTCTGAACACTTGTCGTGAAGTCAGAGAGCTTCCGGGGATGGAGGGAGGGCATCGCAACGATTACGGTCTGGATGCCGAATTTTTTAATATACCTCGGAAAGTATTTAATTTTACCGAACACCTTCTTGCCGCCGATGATCTCGCCCTTCTTGGATTCATCGTCATCGAGAAATCCGATGACATCGTATCCCATATGTTTTTCTCGGCCTATCCCGTCCACTACGAGCCTTCCCGCATTTCCGGCTCCGACGATAAGGACCCTTTCCTTCCATATCCCTATGCTATAAAGGAAATTTTTACCCCATAAACGGAAGAGGGGAAAGATGAAGAGGGAAGACACCCACATCCCCGACAGGACAAGCCTTGATATTCTCTCACCCATCTTTCCCAACGTCACTATCGCCATCACGGTTATGAAAGCGAGGGATATGGATTTGACCATCTCTCTTGCTTCATCCCAGAAAGGCAGGTTCCTGTTATAGAGGGCCTCGTAGGATATGAAGAATATGTAAATGGCAGGCATCCACCACAGTGATATGAAATAGGCATACGAGAGATCGAACGGGGGAAGGCCGGATATAAGGTGCGGCATAAAAAATCCCCTCACTAACCATGCAATGGTCAGGGAGAGATAGAAGGCGAGAAGATCCACCGCAATAAGACAGCAGATCCGGAGAATCCTTGTTATGAAGGTGATGATCTCAATCATCCCGCGATCAACCCTATCCTGTATCCCGCATATTTTGCCGCGGATTCGAGAAAAATGTAGGGTATCCAGAGGTATCTTCGCCGCTTCAGGACAAACCGCACCTGTTCCCTCAGAAACCGTAGCCCCTCTCCTTCGGGACGGACATACTCGAAAATCCAGTTATTATGCCTGAGAGATGAGGCGATGGCATAATAGCGTTCGAATTGTTTGGAGAGAGAATAATTGTGGGAATGGATGACCATAGCGTCCGGCACATATGCTATCTTACGACCTCCCACTATCAATTTCGCCGCCATCAGCATGTCCTCGTTGTGGCGCATCCCTTCGGGGAACTTCCCTGCAGACAAAAACAGGTCTTTCTTGATCGCTGAGCAGACATTGCTGAAGAAAAAGGTCTTTATCCCGTACCGGGGTATGTCCTCCATTCCTTTGGTCGTGCTGAGAGCAGGGTAGTTGAAGGAGCGCGTAAATGTCTCGAGGGGTGATGCATTGTCCCTGGGTATTTGTCTTGCGTATGCCGCTGCAACATCGGGTGCCTCAAGGGGAACGGTCAATGCGCTCAGAAGCCTCTCATTTGAGGGCATTGCATCCTGTGTCATGAAGACGATGATGTCGCCCTTTGTCTCCATTGCCGCCATATTTCTCGTTTTCCCGTGGTTGAAGTTTTCCCTCGGTATGCATATCGTCCGTGCACCGAATCCCGCCGCGATTTCCAAGGTATTGTCTTCCGATGACGAATCTATTATGATAATCTCTAATGGTTTTGCGTCTTGGGCTTGGAGTTTTGACAGAAGGGTCTCCAGATTTGTTCCGGCGTTCAAAGTGGGTATTATGACCGAAATCCGCATAGAGTACTATTGTATCATAACCGTGGAAGGCCGTGAGGCGTGAAAAAGGAGCTGCCATGAGAGTTTTGGTTACCGGAGGGGCAGGATATATCGGAAGCCATGTGGTGAAGGCGCTCGGCACCCAGGGTCACGATGTCCTGACGTATGACAATTTGTCGTTCGGACACGCGGATGCCGTTCTCTATGGCGACCTCGTTGTGGGAGATCTTTCTGATCGGGGAAGGCTGCGAGAGACCCTGACGGCGTTTAACCCTGATGCCGTCATGCATTTTGCGGCATATATTGTTGTGCCCGAGTCTATCAGGGAGCCAGTCAAGTACTATCGGAACAATTTCTGCAATGCCTTAAATCTCATCGATAGCTGCATTGAGTGCGGTGTGCATAAATTCATCTTCTCTTCAACTGCGGCGGTTTATGGCATCCCCCAGGAGATTCCGGTGAAGGAGGGAGCGCCGCTGAGTCCAATAAATCCATATGGAAGTTCAAAGGTTATGGTCGAGCAACTGCTTTCCGATGTCTCGGCCAGGGGTGATTTCCAGTATGTGGCGTTGAGGTACTTCAACGTCGCTGGCGCGGATGAGAAGGCCAGGATCGGGCAGAACCGGAAGGATGCCACGCATCTTATAACCGTAGCGGTAAGGGCAGCCCTCGGCAAGAGGCCCTTCCTCGAGATATACGGCACCGACTATCCGACCTCTGACGGGACATGCATCCGGGATTATATCCATGTTGATGATCTGTCGGACGCCCATATCGTTGCCCTTGATTACCTGCTCAAAGGAGGCAGTAGCGATGTGTTCAATTGCGGATACGGCCATGGAGCTTCCGTCAGGGAGGTTGTGGCTGCCGTGAAGAAAGTGACGGGAGTTGACTTTACCGTGGTTGAGACCGGACGGAGAGAGGGGGACCCGCCCGCATTGGTCGCTGACAGTGCAAGACTGAGGGAGACCCTGAGCTGGGCGCCGAGATACGATGACCTGGAATATATTATAAAGACCGCCTTTGCATGGGAAAAACGGACGAACGGATTATAAAACCAGATTCAGCGGGTTTCCCGTAAAGATGTTTTCATCACATGAGCCACACCCGTCCCGGTTGCCTTACCGGCATGTCTTGCCCGCCGCAATCGTTCCGGAACTATCAGAAAAGAACGCTTCTCCGGCGGTGGATGCGGGTGCTCTTTTTTCGCCGGGTGATGTGGTATAATGAAAAACCAAACATTATCATAGGAATATGAGGAGGACTTTTCCCTGTCCGATAGTCCAATACTCCATCTCATCCCCTCGATTCATCTTCACCCATCGAGTCCAATGGACGTAAAAGATTCGGGTCTTTGTGGGATGTCGGGAGGCAATGTGAAATTAAGAATTTCGATTCTCATCTTTCTCCTTGCGATGTTTTTTGTCGGCATAGCATCGGCTCAAGATCCGCTCAATCAGCTCAAGGAAGAAACACTGGCTTACTTTAAGCCATTGAAGGGTAAGGTGGTATCTGTTTCAGGCGATGCGATCTCGTCGGATCTCGCGAACGCGTCAGGCGTGAAAAAAGGCATGAGGTTCACTATCCTGAGGGAGGGAGCGCCTTTTCTGCATCCCATAACAAAGGAACCCATAGGCAATATGGAGGCGGTGGTCGGCACTGCCGTGGTGAAGGATGTGGATGCCGGCGGCTCTACCTTAACTGTTACAAAGGGGGCTCCGAAGGAGGGCGACATCTTGAGAATTTCGGAGACGAAAGTCAGGGTCCTCTTTTTCCAGGACAAGAGTGTTGACTGGAATCTGGGTGAGCAATATTATCGCCTCTTAAAGGAGAGCGGCAGGGTTGACCTTATCGACACTCCCCTCGACAGAGGAGATGACTCGGTCGTACTGGCGGAAGCAAAAGAGAAGGATTCTCAGGTGGCGATGGTGCTCAAGGCTGACGAAGTCGGTAATGAAACGGTCTTGAAGCAGAGACTCTTGTGGGTCGATGATTCGTCAAAGATGGCCGACACCGAGGTGAAGGTTGACAATGCCTTCGTGAGGGATCTGCATTTCGGAGAGCATATGCTCTCTCCCGTTGGCACATCGAGCGACACGATGCTTTTCTTTGATCTTCCCTTCAGGGCGAGCCTTGTCGCTTCCGGTGATGTCAGAGGAGACGGAAGCCAGGAGTTGATTATCATAAGCGGCAGGTATATCCGGATCTATGCGCCGGGCACAACCCTACAAAACCTCTATGAGATCAAAGGGAATGCCTCTGATGATTACCTCTGGATGGACACGCTCGATATTGACGGCGACGGAAAGGATGAAATCATCCTGACCTCCATGAGAAACGGGGCTATCGTCTCCTCTGTTTACGGACTCAGGGATGGCGAATTCGTCCTTCTTCGGCAGAGCGATCTCTTCCTGAGGAGACTGAATAACGGCCTTATTGGCCAGGGCTACGACAGTCGCGTGGGGTTCTCTGGGCCCATTTTCAATCTCACATTCGAGAATGGTCAATTCAGGAAAGGTGATGCCCTGAAACTGCCGAAGGGTGTGAACATCTATGACTTTGCTCCCGTGGATGGTTTTGATGGCGTGCAGTATATCCTCGCTTATGATGAGGCAGCTCATCTGAGTCTTTACAATAAGAGCGGCTTGAAGGTGTGGAGCAGCGCGGAGGACTTTGGTGGATTTCAGAATGTCTTCAAGAAGGCTGCGCCAACGATTATGGTGGACGCGGGCGTCTGGTCGGTAAAGGATCGGCTGCTTTTGAAGAATAAGGAAGTTTTTATGGTGAAGAGAGTTCCGCTCGCAACCATGGCGCGGGGACTCGGCAATAAGATTTCTCAGATAAAGACCTTGTTTTGGACAGGGCTGTCGATGGAGGAGAGGGTCCTGATAGACGACATATCAGGATCTCTCCTCGATTATACCATTGCGGGGGATCAGGTGATCGTTTTGAGCAAGCCGTTGTTCGGTATAAAGGCGAAAAATATCCTGAAAGGAGAAAGTCCGATCGGGGACATGTTGTATATCTATTCCCTGAAAGGACTATGAGAGGCACGCCCTTGTTATTATCTGGTAGAATCCCCGAACATGTGGCCATCATTATGGACGGAAACGGACGGTGGGCGGAGATGCGGGGTCTTCCGAGAGTAGAAGGGCATAAGCGCGGCGCCGAGAGGACGCGGGAGGTTATAGCCGCCGCCGCTGAAGTCGGGGTGAGTGTCCTGACCCTTTACGCGTTCTCTATCGAGAACTGGCAGAGACCCACTGATGAAATCTCATTGCTGATGAAGCTGCTCGAGTTTTACCTGAGGAAGGAATTCGACGAGTTAGTGAAAAAAGGCATTCTCTTTAGAACTATCGGGGAGACATGGAGGCTGCCGTCAAAAATACAGGATCTCCTGCAGGATATGACGGATCGGTCTTCGGAAAACAGGGGGATGAAGCTTGTTCTGGCGCTGAGTTACGGCGGCCGGAATGAGATCATCCGTGCGGTGCGGAAGATCATTGACCGGCAGGTCAGACCAGAGGACGTCTCAGACGACTATTTTGAGGCCTGCCTCGACACCTGCGGTCTTTCAGCCCCTGATCTCATTATCAGAACAAGCGGTGAAAAACGAATCAGCAATTTCCTCCTCTGGCAGGCGGCATACGCCGAACTCTATTTTACCGATACCCTATGGCCTGATTTCACTAAGGATGAATTTTTTCTTGCCCTGCACGATTATCAGATGAGGGAAAGAAGGTTCGGGGCTGTTCCGTTCAGGGTAGGATTCTGAAAATGCAGGCAACGAGGCTCGTTGTTGCAGCAATCGTGCTGCCCCTTCTCTATCTCTATGTCGTAAAACTGAATCAGGGTTATTTCTATCTTCTGCTCCTCCTGGCATCATCGGCCGCACAGGTTGAATTCTATGCCATGTATCGGGTACGAGGACTGCTCAAGATTGCGGGCATAAGTGGAGGGATCTCGGTGCTTTCTGCCATGTACTTTTCACAAGGGATGGTGCCCGATGCCCTGCTGGCGGCGTTTCTCCTGATCGCTGCCGTAAGGCTTCTCGGAAAGCGCGACCCGTTATCGTCCCTCCGCGATATGGCCCCCGTGGTTACGTCGATGCTCTATATCCCTTGCTCCCTCGGTTTCCAGATCTTTCTGCGAGGCGGGGGGCCGGGCTGGATACTGTTTCTCTTCGGATGCGTATGGGCATCAGACAGTGCTGCCTATTATGTCGGAAGGACATGGGGGAGAAAAAAGCTATTCGTAGAGGTAAGTCCGCACAAGACGGTTGCCGGAGCATTCGGTTCCGTGGTCGGCGGCGCTCTGGCCGGATTCCTTTTAAACCGTGCGGTTGTTCAGACGATGAATACGCCTGAATCACTGACGATTGGTATTGTCATCGGTGCGACCACGATCATCGGTGACCTCGTTGAGTCCATGTTCAAGCGGGATGCCGGCGTAAAGGATTCGGGCGGCATCATTCCCGGGCATGGCGGAATCCTCGATAAGATCGACGGAGTCCTCTTTGCCGGTCCCGTCCTGTACTGGGTCTCCCGGGCCTTTGGCCTGATCGTATGAAAAGGATCGTTATTCTGGGGTCGACGGGATCCATTGGGAGGAACGCCCTTGACGTGATCTCAAGACATAGCGACCGGTTTTGCGTCGTAGGCCTGGCGGCGGGGAGCAATATAAACCTGCTCGAAGAACAGATGAGGGCATTTTCTCCTGAGATCGTCGCCATCGGTGATGAAAGGGCGGCTGCGGAACTCAAAAGGAGAACGGGGAGAAAACCGGAAATTTACGCCGGACCGGATGGAATCAGCATTGTGGCGGCATACGCGGACGCTGATTTTGTGCTCTCTGCCATGGTTGGGTTCAGCGGTTTGATCCCCACCATCTGTGCTATCCGGGCAGGCAAGTCGATAGGGCTTGCCAACAAGGAGACGCTCGTTACCGCTGGAGATATCATCATGCGGGAGGCAGGATTGGCGGGAGTGCCGATACTTCCTGTGGATAGTGAACACAGCGCCATTTTTCAGTGCCTGAAGGGCCACGATACGAAATATCTCAAAAAGATAATCCTGACCGCTTCGGGCGGTCCTTTTATAGGGAAGAAAGCCGATGAACTGAAGGACGTCAGCAGGGATGAGGCGCTGAAACATCCCAAGTGGAAAATGGGCAAAAAAATCACCATTGATTCTGCAACCCTGATGAACAAGGGACTCGAGGTGATCGAGGCATCCCATCTTTTCGGCCTTCCCGCCGAGAGGATAGATGTCCTGGTGCACCCCCAATGCCTCGTGCATTCTCTGGTGGAGTTCACTGACGGAACGCTCTTAGCGCAGCTATCTCTGCCGGATATGAGGGGACCGATCGCTTATTCCCTCGCGTATCCCGAGAGGCTGAACGATACGGTCGCTCCGCTCGCTCTGGACGCTGTTGAGAAGCTGACATTCCAGAGACCTGACACGGATAGTTTTCCCTGTCTGAGGCTCGCTTACGAGGCATTGAAAGAGGGCGGGACAATGCCTGCTGTGCTGAATGCCGCAAATGAAATCGCGGTGAATGCGTTTCTTGAGGGGACGATGTCTTTTCATGGTATCCCTGCTATAATTGAGAAGACGATGCATTCCCACGAAAGTAAACAGACAACCGAACTCTATACGGTTATCGAGGCCGACAGATGGGCGCGGGAAAAGGCGATGGAATTCATAAAAAAAAACGGTAATACCGTGAGGATAACCGGTGATGCAGTCTCCGTGTGTGGAAATACTTGTTCAGCACGGCGGGGTATGCATCACAAGAGTAAGGAGAGATCATGACATTTTTATCCGCGCTCATATTGCTGGGCGTACTCATCTTTGTCCACGAATTCGGCCATTTTCTCTGTGCAAAGCTGATGAACGTGAAGGTCCTGAAATTTTCGCTGGGGTTTGGTCCGAAGGTCATCGGCAGGCAATACGGGGAGACGGAATATCTCCTCTCCTCTGTCCCGCTCGGCGGATACGTGAAAATGCTCGGGGAAGATCAGGGCGATGAGATCAGTGATGCTGATAAGGCACGGGCATTTAGCTCACAACCTGTCTGGAAACGGTTGTTGATCGTTTTTTTTGGACCGCTTTTCAATGTGCTTTTCGCGACGGTGATCTTTGCAGTTCTTTTTCTTACCGGGGTTCCGTCACTCCTTCCTGAGGTGGGCGAAGTTATTCCTGACTCACCTGCCGCGCACTCAGGCCTCACAAAGGGGGACATGATCGTGGAGATAGACGGGACTCCGATCAAGCATTGGGATGAAGTGACAGAGATTATCCATAAGAGCGCGGGAAAGAGACTGCCGATAACGATAAGGAGGGGCAAAGAAGCAATAGCCCTTGAGATAACCCCGGAAAAAAAGGCGACCCCGAATATCTTTGGTGAAAACAAGGCGGTGGGTCTTATCGGCATAAAACCTTCCGGAAATACCTTTATCGATAGGGAGGGCCCGTCAGGGGCGCTTGTCCAGGCCTTCAAAAAGACGGCAGACATATCCGTCCTTACCGTGGTTTCGATACTGAAGCTTATTGAGCGGATTATTCCTGCCGAAACGATCGGTGGCCCCATCCTCATATTCCAACTGGCGGGGCAACAGGCTTCCCAAGGGCTGATGAATTTTTTTGCCTTCATGGCGGTCATCAGCATTAACCTCGGCATTGCAAATCTCCTTCCCATCCCGATACTCGACGGCGGGCATGTCTTGTTTCTCGGTGTGGAGGTTATCAGGAGAAAACCCCTGGGTGACAAGGCAATCATGGTTGCGCAGCGGATCGGATTAGCGATTATCATTACCATAATGGTGTTTGCCTTCTACAACGACATCATGAGG
>Ga0187856_1002521_pt1 | contig 13418 bp, 12 predicted proteins | sample June2016WEW_8_40_FD_132443 | JGI IMG/M metagenome (GOLD analysis project Ga0187856, IMG submission 132443) | Peatland microbial communities from SPRUCE experiment site at the Marcell Experimental Forest, Minnesota, USA - June2016WEW_8_40 | ecosystem: Environmental > Terrestrial > Soil > Wetlands...
CGCGTATAGAGCTGCTGCACGCGCCCATTCTGCGATTCGTCGTCATAGCTGACGAAATTGATCTTATAGTCCTTGTCGCCGACCTTGATGCCGCCCTTTGCGTTGACCTCATCGCGCCACAGATCGAAGCCGCGCATCTGTGCGATCGAGTCGGTGTTGAGTTTGCCGGTCTGCGAGACGGTGAACCCGATGGTCAGCGTGTCGCTATCGGCCGCCAAGGCCGGGGATGCCAAAGCGACGGTGGCGGCTGCCACGAGACAGAGCCGAGGTAACTGCATGATATCCTCCAAAGGTTTTTTTAGCCCCCTCGGTTCCGGCGCGCACGGCAGCCGGAAAGGCGACTAACGGCCGTCGTGACGGGACCGGTCCGTGAAGTGCAAAGAAGGCGGACTCAGGAGCAGTCGCGACGATTCCGCCCCCATCTCAATATTAATTATAGGCTTGCTCGAAAGAAAGTTCCATCATTTCGGCAATGTCATCTTCTCACGCCAGACACCGCCGCCAATCCTTTATTCGCTATGCCGGCGCGCGTCCTTAAGAATGCGCTTCGCTGTCGAGGTGCGCCATCTGCGGTGCGTCGTAGCGCGCGCCGGCGGTCAGGCTCGGCGAGACCGCCGCATCGATGCGCGCGAGATCGGCGGCATCGAGGGCAAGTTCGAGCGCCCCGAGCGCCTCCTTGAGTTGGTCGCGGCGCCTTGCGCCGATCAGCGGCACGATGTCCGCCCCGCGCGAGCGCACCCAGGCAATGGCGAGCTGCGCCGGGCTGGCGCCTTTTTCATTCCCAATCCGCCGCAACGCCTCGACCAGGCTCAGATTCCGTTCGAGATTGCCCTTTTGGAAACGCGGCATGCGGACGGTGCGGATGTCGCCTTTGCTGTCGGGCGCGGGTATCCGCCCGCTCAGGAGGCCGCGCGACAGCACGCCGTAGGCGGTCACGGCGATCCCGAGCTGCCGGGTCGTGGGCAGGATCGCGGCCTCGACGCCGCGGCTCATCAACGAGTATTCGATTTGCAGGTCGGCGATCGGATGCACGGCATGCGCGCGGCGGATGTTTTCGGCGCCGGCTTCCGACAGGCCGATGTGGCGGACATAGCCGGCGCGCACCATGTCGGCAATGGCGCCGATGGTGTCCTCGATCGGCACCGCCGGATCGACGCGGGCGGGCCGGTAGATATCGACGTAATCGGTGCCGAGCCGCCGCAACGTGTAAGCGAGAAAATTCTTGACCGCCTGCGGCCGGCCATCGTTGCCGCCCCATCCCCACGCCGGATCGCGCAGCGCGCCGAATTTCACCGAGATGACGACACGCGAGCGCGGCGTTCCTTCGAGCGCGCGGCGGATCAGCATCTCGTTGTGACCCATGCCGTAAAAATCGCCGGTGTCGATCAGCGTGACGCCGGCCGCCATGGCGGCGTGGATGGTGGCGATGCTCTCGGTATCGTCCGCTGGTCCATAGATTCCCGGCGACATGCCCATGCAGCCGAGACCCAACGCCCCGACTGTCGGCCCGGTCCGGCCCAGTGTGACTGTTTGCATCTCGCTTCCGCTCGAAATGTGGCGCGCGAAAAAAACCGCACTCAGAGATAGACGCTCTTCATCTGCGCCTCGGGATAGCGCAAGCCGGCGGCGGCGCCAACCGGTATCGCGTCCGCGATCTGCACGAGATCGTCGTCGGTCAACTCGACCGACAGCGCCCCGATATTTTCCAGAAGTCGTTCTCTTCGCTTGGTGCCAGGGATCGGCACGATGTCTTCACCCTGCGCTAGCAACCAGGCGAGCGCGAGTTGGCCGACCGTGCAGCGCTTGCGGCGGGAAATCTCTTCGATGCGATGAACCAATGCCATGTTGTGGGTGAGGTTCTCCGCCGCGAATCGCGGGTGCCGGCGGCGGGCGTCGGTCTCCGCCATGTTTTCCGGACCTCCGACCGTGCCGGTCAAGAGCCCGCGCCCGAGCGGGGAATAAGCGACGAAGCCGATTTTAAGCTCCCGCGTCGTCTGCAGCGTCTCCTCCGCCTCGGCCCGGTACAGCAACGAGAACTCGTTCTGAACGGCGGCAATGCTGTGGACCGCATGCGCGCGCCGAATGGTGTCGGGACGGGCTTCGCTTAAGCCCAGCGCGCGGACCTTGCCCTGCTCGACCAGGCGGGCCATGGCGCCCACCGTATCTTCAACCGGAACGGTCGGATCGATGCGGTGCTGATAGTAGAGATCGATCACCTCGACACCCAGGCGCTTGAGGCTAGCCGCGCACGCGCTCAAGACGTACTCAGGACGGCCGTCGGCGATTTTGCCGCCACGCCCGCCCAGATTGCCGAATTTCGTCGCCAATACGACTTCGGAGCGACGCCCCCTGATGGCCTTGCCGACGAGTTCCTCGTTATGGCCGAAGCCGTACATGTCGGAAGTGTCGAGGAGCGTAATGCCCTGATCCAGCGCCTCTTGAATAAGGGCTATTCCGTCATCGTCGCCGCTCGCGCCATAGATACCGGAGAGCGACATGCAGCCAAGCCCGATCGCGGAAACCTCGACGCCGGACGAACCGAGTGAACGTTTTGGGATGCTTTTGCCGTTTGTCATTCTGCCTGCTTTCACGATCGAGAAATGACCGAGAACATTCAATTTGTATTTGGGTCCGCGACGCAGCAAGCGCAAGCTTCGCCCCTCTATCGGCGTGGGTGCCGGCTTGACGCCGCGGCGCGGCGGGGACATTGACGCTGGCGCAATTTTGGAAATGAGTCGATGGTCGAGGCCGCTTCTTTGCCGAGCGCGCTCCTGCCCGCCGTTCCCGTCGTCGACATCCGCGACGGCGGCCCGCCGCGCCATGCGCGGCAAAGCGCGACGACAGCGCGCGCGCTGCGCGACGCCTGTTTGCGCTTTTTCCCGCGCGCGGCGCTGCCGCTGGTGCCGGCGCTCGATTGGCTTTCGCGCCGCTCGCTGGCGCGTTCGCGCTCGCCTTACATGGCGGAGATCGCGCAGATCGCGGCGGCGCTCGATTTTTCCGGCGTTTGGTTGCTCAACGCCGCGTATCAATGGGGCTGCACGTCGCGTGCCTGCGAACACAATGGCGTGCCTTGGCTCATCCGCACGCTGGATTGGCCTTTCATTGGTCTCGGACGCCACACCGAGCTGGCGCACATGCGCGGCGAGCGCGGCGATTTCGTCAGCGTCACCTGGCCCGGCTATGTGGGCGTGCTCACCGCGATGGCGCCGCGACGCTTCGCGGCCTCGCTCAACCAGGCGCCGATGTGGCGCCGCACCCGCCATCGCTGGCTCCGCCCGTACGACTTCGCTGCAAATGCCGTGAACGTATGGGCGGGCGCCGACCGCATGCCGCCGGATCAGCTTTTGCGCCTTGTGTTCGAGGTCTGCGAAGACTATGGCGCGGCGCGGCGCATACTGGAAGGAGCGCCGGTCGCGCGTCCGGCGATCTACACGCTGGTCGGCTGCGCGCCGCACGAACGCTGCGTGATCGAGCGGACCGAAACCGATTTCGTCACCCGCGAGGAGGACACCTGCGCGGCCAACGATTGGGTGCCGAGCCGGCCGGGCTGGGAGGGGCGCATCGGGACGCGGCGGTTCTTGGTGAGCTCATTCGCGGACGCCGCCGGCTACAGCCGGGCGCGGCGCGACGCGCTGGCGGGGTGGAGCGGCCCATTGTCGGCGCCGAGTTTCGACTGGCTGCGGGAGCCGGTTCTCAACCCCTATACACGGCTGGCGGTCGCCATGAGTCCGGCCTGCGGAATTTTGCGCGCCAGCGGATACGACATCACTGGTGCGACGTTGCCGGCGCCGGTGACGCAGGTCTGCGAGCTCGAACTGGTGCCCCAGGCGGCGTAGACGATGCCCACGATCACGAGCGCGGACGGCACCAGGCTCTATTACGAAGAGGCCGGCACGGGGACGCCCATCGTGTTCGTCCACGAGTTCGCCGGCGACTACCGCACCTGGGAACCGCAGATGCGCTATTTCGCGCGCTCGCATCGCTGCGTCACCTTTTCCGCGCGTGGTTATCCGCCGTCGGACGTGCCAAGCGATCCGGCGCGCTACGGCCAAGACATCGCGCGCGCCGACGTCATCGCCCTCATGAATGCGCTCGGCATCGCCAAGGCGCACGTCGTCGGCCATTCCATGGGCGCCTATACCGCACTGCATGTCGGCATCAAACATCCGCAGCGTTGCATCTCGGTGACCGCGGCCGGCTGCGGCTGGGGCTCGGTGGCCGATGCGGCCGTGCGCGACGCGATGCGCAAGGTCGCGGCGGAAACGGCCGCAATGTTCGCGGAGAAAGGCATTGCCACAGCCGCTGCGATCTATGCCGACGGCCCGACGCGGCAGGCGCAAAAATACAAGGACCCGCGCGGTTATGCGGAATTCGCCCGCAGGCTTGCCGAGCATTCCGCGCAAGGCCAGGCGCTGACTATGACGATGGTGCAAGCGAGGCGTCCGACGCTCTGGGTCATGGAGGGCGACTTGAAGCGCTTTTCGGTGCCGCTCCTCGTCATCGTCGGCGACGAGGACGAAAGCTGCCTCGACGGCAGTCTCTTTCTCAAGCGCACGGCGCCGACCGCGGCACTCTTCGTCATTCCGCGCTCGGGCCACACCATCACCAGCGAGGAGCCGGCCGCGGTCAACTCAGCGCTCGCCGAGCTGTTCGCCGCCGCCGAGGCCGGGCGCTGGCTCGCGCACCGGCCGCCGGAGTGAGGGCGAAAAAAACGGTGGCCAACTCCATCTATCGGATATTCTGACTGCCGGAGCCTTAAATGAGCAACGCGGCCGGCGCGACTTCGAGTAAAGCGGTGTCGTTCGCGGCGCCGTTCCGCTACACGGCGTTCGCGGTGATCTGGACGGCGACCCTCGTTTCCAACGTCGGCGGCTGGATGTACAGCGCCGCGTCGGGCTGGCTCATGACCAGCCTCAACCCCGATCCCTTGATCGTCGCGCTGGTGCAGGCGGCGAGCACTTTGCCGATTTTTCTGTTCGCGATACCGGCGGGCGCGCTCGCGGATATTTTCGACAAACGCAAATTCCTGATCGTGGTTGAATCGCTGACCACGGCCGTCTCCGCAGTCTATGCGGCGATGGTGGGGCTTGGTTTGGCCACTCCCGGCAATTTGCTTTTGTTCACGTTTCTGATCGGCGCCGCCGGAGCATTCACCGTTCCGGCCTGGCAAGCCGTGGTACCGCTGCTCGTTCCCAAGGACGACTTGCCTGCCGGCATTGCCGCCAACAGCGTCGGCATCAACATTTCTCGCGCGCTCGGTCCCGCCCTCGGCGGTGTGACGATTTCCAGTTTCGGCATTGTCGCGCCGTTTTGGATCAACGCCATCTCCAATCTCGGCATCGTCGGGGCATTGCTCTGGTGGCGCGGAGCGAAAGGACCAAGCACGCTGTTGCCCGCGGAGCGTTTCGGCCAAGCCATCTGGGTCGGCCTTCGCTATGCCAGACATAATCCGGCTCTGCGCGGAACGCTGATGCGGGCCGCCGGATTTTTCCTGTTCGCCAGCGCCTATTGGGCGCTGCTGCCGCTCGTCGCCCGGATGCAGATCGCGGGCGGACCCGGCCTTTATGGCGTGCTCCTCGGCGTCATCGGCGCCGGTGCTGTGGGCGGCGCATTTCTTCTGCCATGGCTGAAGCCAAAGCTGGGGCCGGATTGGCTCATGGCGGTGGGAGCGATGGGCCAGGCGCTTGCGATGTTGCTCTACGGAATTGCCCGCGAGCCGGTGACGGCGCTCGCGGCAAGCGTCATTGCCGGGGCATCATGGATCGCCCCGCTGGCGATGCTCAATGTGTCCGCGCAGGTTGCCCTGCCGGATTGGGTGCGCGGGCGCGGGCTTGCATTGTACACGACGGTGTTCTTCGGCTGCCTCACGCTCGGCAGCGTAGTCTGGGGTGAGGTTGCCGCTTTGGTCGGGCTGCCGGCCGCGCATTTTCTCGCTGCCGCCGGCGCAATCGCGGCCATACCTTTGACGTGGCGCTGGAAACTGCAAACCGGCGCGGGCATCGATCTTACGCCATCCATGCATTGGCCGGCGCCGATCACCGCGCAGGATATCGCCCGCGATCGCGGGCCGGTCCTGGTGATGGTGGAATACCGCATCCGTCCGCAAGACCGCGAAGCGTTTCTCGAAGCCGTTGCGAGGCTCGAGCACGAACGGCGCCGAGACGGCGCCTATGCCTGGGGCGTATTCGAGGATGCTGCCGAAGAGGGACGCATCGTCGAGACGTTCCTCATCGAATCGTGGCTGGAGCATCTGCGCCAGCACGAGCGCGTCACCAATGCCGATCGCCTGATGCAGGAGGCCGTGCACCGATTCCAGATGGCCGGCGAACCGAAAGTCACGCATTTCATCGCTGCCGAGCCTTAGTGGGCGCTTCGCTCCGACGTTTCATCCAGATGGTGCGTCTCATTGAGGCGCAAGACGCACACTTTTCCGTCGGCAATGTCGATCTCGTTGATGCAGCAGGGGCCCTGCGCGATGCGCCAGTAGGATGACAGAGGCATATCGAGGGATTGCAGCAGCAATGTGCGGTTGGCGCTGTCATGGCCGACGAGCGCGACCGTGTCGTCGGGATGGCGGGCGAGGACAAGCCGCAAGGCATTGGCGGTTCGAGCGGCAACGTCCTGCAGCGCTTCGCCATTCGGGAAGCGCACCAGGTGCGGTGTCGAAAACCAGGCGGCGAACAGCGCCGGATTTTCGGTCTTGGCGTGCGCGAAGGTTTTGAACTGCCAGGCGCCGTAGTCGAGGTCGTTGAGATCCTCGCACGTCTGCACCGCGATGCCGCAAGCCTGGGCGATGGCGTCCGCGGTCATCACGCAGCGGTCCATCGGGCTTGTATAGAGGTGGCGCGGCCGCCAGCCGGCGGCGATGCGCCGGGCGACCGCAGCGGCCTCGGCGCGCCCCTGCTCGGTAAGCGCGAGCGGCTCACGGCCGCGAAACCGTTCCGGCTTGATGCCTTCGACATGTCCGTGCCTGATCAGCAGGATTTTGGTCATGCGACGGCCTCCGCTCGATCCGCTACACCCGCCGCAGCGGGATCGACCATGCCAGGCATGCGCCAAGGCCAGTGAACGCCGCAACCGTCACGAAGGCGGCGCGGAAGGCGTTGCCGATCTCGGCTTGGACCACAACGCCGCGCGCCGGCGCCAACGCCGCAATCGCGTCCGGCCCGCGGTCGATCATGGTCCCGAACAGGCTCGCCGTTTCTCGGTCGGTCGCTGTGAGAACCGAAAACAAAATTGCGGCGACTGCGGCGGTGCCGAAGGCGGCGCCGACGGAGCGGGAAAACTGCACCATGGCCGCCCCGGTGCCGAGCATCCGCTGACCGGCCACGGCCTGCACGGTCACCTGCACCACGCCCATCACCGTACCCATGAACAGAGCGGTGCCGGCGAGCACCCAGGCCAGCTGCAACAGGCTCAGATACGGTACCCAAAAGGCGAGGCACAGCAAGCTTACCGTTGCTGCCATCAGCCCGTAGGTGGGGAACACCGCGGTGCGTCCCGTTCGCGTCACCAATTGGCCGGTGACCAACGAGCCGACGCCGATGCCGAACATCATCGGCAGCAGCAGCAGGCCGGTCTCGGCCGGCGAGGCGCCGCGGACCGCGCGCAGATAGATCGGCAGGAACGTGACCAATGACACGAGCGCGGCGCCGTGGCAGGCCGTCAGGCCGTCGCTGCGCCAAACCGAAGGCTCTCTGAACAAAGCGGGCGGAATGAGCGGCGCGGTGCTGTGCTTTTCCTGCCAGACCAGCAAAATCAGCGACGCCGTCCCGAGCGCCAACAGGCCGAGAATCATCGGCAGCGTGCGCGGGTCCATCCGCTGGGCCTCTTCCAGAGCCAGAATGACCGGGCTCACGAACATCGTGAACAGCACCAAGCCCGGGGCATCGAACGTGGTCCGGCGACGATCGGCCGGTCGCGTCTCGAGGCGCAACACAAGCAGGACGGCGGCAAGACCAAGCGGCACGTTTATGAGGAAGATCGACTGCCAACCGAAAATCTGGGTGAGATAGCCGCCGGCGACCGGTCCAAACGTGCTGGAACTGACCGAGACGCCCGCGAGGTAACCCTGATAGCGGCCCCGCTGGCGCGGTGGAATTGTCTCGCCGACGAGGGCTTGCGACAAAGTCATGAGCCCGCCGCCGCCGAAACCCTGCAGCATCCGCGTCGCCGTAAGGAATTCGATGTTGGGGGCGAGCGCGCAAAGGACCGATCCGGCCATGAACAGGACGAGTGCCGTGAGCATCATGCGCCGGCGGCCGAACGAGTCGCCGAGGCGCCCGTAGACCGGCGCGGCGATCGTGTTGGCGACCAGATACGACACCACCACCCAGGATATCCGCTCGACCTCGCCGAGGCTCGAGGCGATGGCCGGCAGCGCCGTGACGACGATCGTCTGGTCGGCAACCGCCAGGAACATCGGCAGCATGATCGAGGGAAAGACCCGCCAAAACAGCGATCGCGGTGACGGCGGCTTGCCCATGCCGGAAGCCGCCTCGATGGTGGGGGCTTCAGTTTCCACACGGGTGAGATCTTCGTCCATCGAATGAGCCGGCTGTTCTCGGCTGAAGGGTCTTGCTGAAAGGTCTTGTTGAAGTCTTGGCGAAAGATTCCGTCGCGGGCAAGGCGCCGCGCCGCTGCAATCTTGATTAAATGAGCCAAATCCCCGGGATTTCCCGGCGCACAGGTTCCACGTCCCGCCGCCGCTTCAGCGTGTGGCAATGCGGAAAGGGAATAGTGACGGACGAAGCCATTGTTTCGCTCTCGCTGCGCCGGCGTTGCGCAGCTTGGCGAGATGCTGCGAAAGAGCGGATTGGGTAAACCCGACGGCTTCGACCAGTTCGCCGACCGAACGCTCGCCCTCGGTCAGCGCGCACAAGATCGCCAGCCGGCGCTCATTGGAACGTAGGTCAACATCCATTGCCGTTGGTATCAGACACGCCGCAAGAGCCGCAAAACAACGCCGGCCGCCCAGGGGCGGCCGGTTTTTGGTTTCGAGCAGGTGCGACCGGCTGGCGCGTGCGGCTCAGCCGAGGAAACCAACCCGTTCCTGCTCGCGCGCCTCCGCCGCATTCGTCGGCTGCGCCGGCAATTGCAGCACGGTGGCCGCCTGGCCCTCGCACAGGAGCGTCAGCAACACGGTGTGCCCATCCGGAAACTCGAGCGCATCGTGATGCGCGGCCAACTTCTCCTTGTTGACCTGGCGAAAGATGGCCGTCTGGTGGTTGATCGTCTTCGTCTTCCACCCAAGCAGCCCGGCCGGCCGGCAGGCAACTTCACCGGCGAACGCCAATTCCGTTCCCGGCAACAGACACACCGCCATTCCAGGATCGTCCACGGCGGCAAACCCGCGTGTTCCGGTGCCGAAATCACGCGTCACGAGCTTATCGCCGACTTTCGCGGGTCGCGAGCGCACGCTTTGAAGGCTAAAGTCACACATTGGCGACTCCTTTCTTCCCCGGTCTTCCCATGACCACCCCCCACCCCTCCGGCAATGAGTCTAGCAAGAACGGTGCCGTCCGCGAGACGCAAAGGACATTGGACCGCAGGAGAGGATCGCGACACCCCTCGGCCTTTTCCAACGTCTTATTTGTGCGGCTTGCCGGCATCTTCCGCTCCTCAATGCCGTGGCGAAACCATCTCGCTCTGGAGAAGGTGCCACGAACAAGGCGCATTTTTCATCGGCTTGCCCATGATAAAGACGGGCGGCGACCGCTCGCGGGCGATTTTTTTAGTGCTCCATTGCCAATTGCGCTCTACTCGGCCCCACCCGCCGTATCAGCAGCAGAACGACCGGAATGAGCAAAAAAGCGAAAATGGCCCAAGTGTAGAAAATGTCGATGTAGGCCATCAGCGTCGCCTGCCCGCTGACGAGCTGGCCGATGTAGCCGATCGCCCGGCCATGCGCGCCGGCGGGCGATCCACTCTGCGCGAAGTATTGCGTAATGTGGTGCAGGGTGGATCGGAATACGGGCGAAGACGGAGTCAAATTTTCGACGAGCCGCGCCTGATGGAACTGGGAGCGCCGTAAGAGTTCGGTATTGGCCAGCGAGACGCCGATGCTTCCTCCCAGATTGCGGGCGACATTGATGAGCGCGGAACCCTCGCTGGTTTTTTGCTGCGGAAGACCGTCATAGGCGATCATATTGATCGGAATGAACATGAAAGGCATTCCGACTGTCTGAAAGACGCGCACCGTCGCGAAGTAGCTGAAGCTCGCATCGGGGACGAGCGAGGTCGAGTACCACATCGCCATCGCGATGATCGCAAAACCGATCGCCATCCAATATTTCGGCTGCATACGGCCCATGATCTGCCCCGCAATGGGCATCATGATCAGCATCGCCAGGCCGCCCGGCATCATGGCGAGCCCCGAAAGCATCGCCGTGTAGGGAAAGTTCGTCTGCATGAGCTGCGGCGTGATCTGGTTCGAGCCGAACAGGATGGCGCCCACCGCCAGCATCACCAGGAACGACATCGCGAACTGGCGCTGACGGAGCAGTCGAATATCCACGATCGGGTCGTCGTGGGTGAGCTCCCAGGGGATGAAGAATATGAACGAACAGGCGGAAATCGTCGCGAAGGTGATGATATAAGTCGAGTGGAACCAGTCTTCGATCTGGCCCCTGTCGAGCACGATTTCGAGACTGCCGAACGTGAGCGCGATCAGCGCGAATCCGATCCAGTCGACCTTGAGCCCGCCGGCGAGGCGCTCGCGGCGCTCGCGCTCGAGCACTTCGGGCTCTACGACCAGCCACTGCACCAGCACCAGCGAGACGATGCCGATGGGCACGTTGATGAAGAAAATCCAGTGCCATGAGTAGTTGTCGGTGAGCCAGCCCCCGATCGTGGGGCCGACCGTCGGCGCTACGATGACGGCAACGCCATAGAGCGCGAACGCCTGCGGGCGCTTCTCCGGCGGGAAGGTATCCGCGAGCATGGTCTGTGAGCTGGTCAGCATGCCGCCGCCGCCGAGCCCCTGCAGGATGCGAAAGACGATCAACGCGCTGAGACTGGACGCGAGCCCGCATAATAGGGAGGCCACGGTGAACATCGCGACGCAGAGTATATAGAAGCGCTTGCGGCCGATCACGTTCGACAGCCAGCCGCTCACCGGCAGCACGACGGCGTTGGCGACGAGATAGGTCGTGACTACCCAGGTGCTCTCGTCGACGCTGATCGCGAGGCTGCCCGCGATGTAGCGCAGCGACACGTTGGCGATGGCGGTGTCGAGCACGACCATGAAGGTGGCGATGGAGATGACGATGGCGATGAGCCAGGGGTTGCGATCGCCCGCCGCCGAGCGGTTCTCGCGGCCGGAATATTGCCGCTGTTCGCTCATTTTATCTTGACGGTCGGCACGACCGACATGCCGGGTCCGAGCAGCACGTCGGGCGGTTGATCGAACACGATCTTGACCGGCACGCGCTGGACGATCTTGACGTAATTTCCGGTCGCGTTCTCGGCGGGCAACAGGCTGAAGGCGGTGCCGCTGCCGACTTGGATGCTGTCGACATGGCCTTGGAATGTGCGGTCGGGAAAGGCGTCGATCCTGATGTCGACGGACGCTCCGGGCCGCACCTCGGTCAGTTGCGTCTCCTTGAAATTCGCCGTCACCCAGACTTCGCGCGGCACGAACATCATCAGCGTCTGTCCGACCGCGGCGTAGTCGCCTTTGGCGGCCGCGAGCTGGGTCACGCGGCCGGCGATCGGCGCGGTGACGACGGTGCGCGACAGATTGGTCTCGGCCTGTTCCGCGGCGGGGTTTCTTTGCATCAACTCCGCGTAGGAGAGCCTGCGCTGCGCCGAAAGCACGGGAGTCTGCTTGTCGGCGGCAATGGCGTTGGCCTGCGCCGCGGCAAAGTTGGCTTGGGCTTGCAGGAAATTGGAGGTGTATTGCTGCGCCTGCTCGACGGTGACCGCGCCGGTCTTGACCAGCCGCTGGTAGCGTTCGTCTTCCTGTTCCGCGAAGGTCAGCGCCGCCTGCGCCTGCGCGACCTGCTTGTTGGCCTGCTCGATGCGCGCCTGCTGCGCGGCTAGCTGGGCATCGAGATTGGCGATGCCGGCCTGGGCTTGGGCGACCTGCGCTTTGGCCTGATCGAGCTGGGCCTTGAAGTCGCGGTCGTCGAGGCGGACCAGCACGGCGCCGGCCTCGACGAGCTGGTTATCCGTCACCGGAACATCGACGATGGCGGCACTGACCTGCGCACTGATCTGGACCGTTCGGGCGTCGATGAAGGCGTCATCGGTCGTTTCATAACCGCTCGCGTTGACCCACCAGATCACGAGGGCGACCAGCGCGACAACGATCAATGCGGTGACAACGAGCACCATTCGGCGGCGCTGCCGCAGCCTGTCGATCCACGACTGCGTCTTCCGCGCCTCGCCGATTGCGGGCTTCGCTTCTCGGCCCGGCGCGGTGTCCTGGCGAGGTTCGTTGTCGGTGCGCTGATCCATGATTGACGTAGACGTTTGACGCGCCAAATGGGTTTCCGCTCGCCCAACGCGGGCTGCAACGGTCAATGCGGCTTCATCTTACTTCCTTTAGCCGTTAGCGACGCGGGAGGCCAGTCGGGAAAGCGCAAGGGGGTGCGCCGAGTCGTGGTCCGCATGGAGCGAAGCGGAATGCGCCGCCGCCCCGCAGTCAGCGCGTCGCATCGACGGGGACGGGCCGCACGGCCGCATTGGCCGGACGCTTGACGAGCGGGCGTAGCCCGGAGTGAGCGGCAGCGAAATCCGGGATCGGCGTTCGAGCCGCTCGATCGTTCCCGTTGTCGCTGTAATTCCCGAGCAGCGAACCGACAAAGTAATTCAGTTCTGAGATGTAATCTCGCGGGCGCAAATTGGATTGTTTCGCGGAGCCTGTCATCGGGCCGGTCACTTCGGCCCGGACCCGTTGGCTCGCAATCATGCATGCGAACTCGTTCTCGCGACGCCTCCGCGCCCGAGTTTTGCAATGAAACGCATTCGCCTCTCGGCGCCCCCCGCGGTTCTCGCCTGCCACGTGATCCAGAAAGCCTGCCCGCGGACTTGATCCGGGGATGGACACCGGCTTTCCGATAGATCGCGCTCAAGCAAGAAAACGAGGGAAGCGAAGCGCCGAAAGGCGCGGGTCTTTAGGTCCGCATCAGCGGATGCGGCGCCCCCCTCCGAACCTCTCCCGCTTGCAGCATGATCCCGAAAAGTGGCTGCCGGTTTTCGGACAAGATCATGCTCAAACAAGAAAGGGAGGCACGGAGGGGGGCTCGCCTCTCGGCGCTCCACCGCGGCTCTCACCAGGGGGCTTTCGCCCCTTTCGCTCAGCTCCAGGCCAGGCTTCCTGGGACGCGGTCGCCATTGCATTTGCTAGGCGGGCGTTACCCGCCCCTACCTGTCCCAGTCCAGTGGAAGCACCCCACGGACCAGTCGTAGTACCG
>Ga0187856_1002523_pt1 | contig 13402 bp, 10 predicted proteins | sample June2016WEW_8_40_FD_132443 | JGI IMG/M metagenome (GOLD analysis project Ga0187856, IMG submission 132443) | Peatland microbial communities from SPRUCE experiment site at the Marcell Experimental Forest, Minnesota, USA - June2016WEW_8_40 | ecosystem: Environmental > Terrestrial > Soil > Wetlands...
AATGGCTCCGCACCTTTTTGATCTGATCGCCAGGCTCGAAGAACAATGTGCCGCGCTCGGAGGCCCACTTGTAGAAATCCTCAAACTCCTTACGATCCTCGCCGAGCGTAACGATAGGCGGTCCCTTGCGCTCGCCTGCCGTGAATCCGCCGAAGCGATCATCGGTGAAGGACAGCCAGTCGCCGCCTTTGGTGTACTCACCTTCGTTGATGATGTCCAGGCCGGTCTGGCGCTGCCGCTCGACGAGTTGCCGCACGGCCGCTTCTCCCGTCAGTCCTTCGGGTGCTGGCAGACTGCCTACGTGCGTGGTCAGAATCTTGTGCGTGCTCCGCTGCATGGATCGATTATACGGGCGCGAAACTGCCAAATCGCGATGGGTACTTGCAGGGGATTCTCTTCAGCTTTCCGGAAACGATGCCCTTCTCGGTTGCCGATCCTTGCCAATCGGCGATTTCGTCCGATTGCTCCGGGCCGTGCCGCGCTCAGGCTGAAATCTAAGTGTAGGGTGTGAGTTAGGAGAGGGAGAGTGAAACCGGGAAGCAACCGTCGCACACAGGGTACGGTTAGATTTCAGGTCCACGCTGCCTGGCTTGCGCCAAGCGGCGCCACGCGTGACAGAATGACAAATTCGCACGCGAATCGCGGGTCAGCTTTCGTGGGACGCCCCGGACTGGCAGCCTGCGGTTGTGCGGTGGTAAATGAACGAACTAACGGAAGTACTCGATCCTTACAACAGCTTGGAGTGGAACTTCCTGACAGAACTTCTTTACTTCACCGTGTCGATCCGCTCAATGGAAACGTGAATCAGCTTCACTGGGTCCAAAGGTTTCTCACCGTGGACCGGCATTCGGCTAATCTTCGAAACGACATCCAGTCCCGCGACTACTTCTCCGAAGATGGTGTACTTTTCATCCCAGCTCGGAATCGGCTGAGCCGTGATGAAGAACTGGCATCCGCCACTATCGGGATTACCAGTGTTCGCCATAGCCAAGCGCCCTGGCCCAGAGAAACGCAGCCCAGGCAGGAATTCGTCACTGACGGTCACCCCGCAATTGTGAGTGCTGGTAGCGGTGGGATCTCCGGACTGAATCGCTTCTCCAGGAACCACCCGATGAAAAGTGATGTTGTCATAGAGCGGACGCCGGACCATCGCCCCCGTCTTGGGGTCGCGCCAGGGTTTGGTCCCCTGCGCCAAAGCGACAAAATTTGCGACCGTGCGCGGGGTGTATTTTTCGTACAACCGGGCTGTGATGTTGCCCTCGCTCGTGTTGAAGATCGCATACAGTCCCGGTTTCAAAGCTGGCGGATTCTGGGCGTAGCCGAGCGAGATGAAAAGGACTGTGAAGAGAGTTAACGCGATGCACCGCGTTTGACATGAACGTACCATAAGGAGCCTGGGGATCGGATTCTTTTTTATTGCAGCACTAACGGCCCCCTTTCGTCGAGGTTTGGGGCGGGAATTCGTTTGCCGTGTCCGCTATCCCTCTTTCGTTCGAGAACCATGTCAGACCGAAACCGCAGCGGAGCCGACCAACCAACATGAGGGAGTTCCGTTCGGTTCCACGATGGTTCCTCGTTGATTCCGATGTAAGTTATTGATATAAGGGAGTAGTTCCGCTGGTTCCGCTTCATGGATCAGCGATGCTGAAGTCATTGCTGTCTCGCCGGGCGGAGCGCGAGTTTTTGCGTGTAATTGGCAATGCCAATTCCGCGGTCAGCCGACTAGCGGAGCCACTCGTCGCGCCACTCCTCACGGGCGGCGCGATGCACGGCAGCAATCGCTTCGTCAATCCGTTGAATGGCGCGGTTGCGCCACGCTCTGGCGGCGGGGTTGTCTTCCTCCCGTTCGATATCGCGTTTGGCGCTAAACAGAAATCCGGCGATGGCTCGGAAGCGGCCGGCCCGATCCGGGTAGGTGTCAACCGCCGGGTTGTCTTCGAGATCCTTACGGTCCCAGCGGGCTGCCATGTCAATTTCATGGATCGCCTCCCGGACATGGCGTGCCGACTCATCCAGATCGTGTCTGACGTTGCGGAACTCGGGCCAGTCCATCAAGCGTTCGGCGCGGCGCAGGTCGGTGCGGGCATGCAGGTATGCCGGATGCCGTCCGGGCACATCGCCGAAAGCGGCGGGAGCAGCAACAAGAAATGCAATGGCAAGAGCTGAAAATCCGATTATGGTTCGTGTCATTGAGCGGTCCTTTTCAAAACTCCGACTCTTACAACGTATCCTTCGGAAGTTGAATGGTTCATCCTTATAGCCTGTAAACGCATTTTCCGCGCCGGAGTCTCGCAAGAAGTCCATTAAAGTCCGCTCACGCGAGCCGTTTAGCACATAAGCCAGCACTTGGCGAACCTAGTTGCCCCGCCGTGTTGACTTCCGATCTACAACCCTTGACGCGAATGAGCTTGGTTTCTGTTACGTTGCTTGCCCGGCGCTGCAGTCCGAATGACCTACCTCGTACATCTGCGGGACGGACTGAGTGCCGCTTGACTGATACCGATCGAATCATAACGTCAACTCCCTCCAAATGAGACTCCTCGGTCGCTTTGCTTTGCAGATGACCCTCTCGTTGTAAACTAACCCGTTGGAGGGTACACCGATGATGCTCAAATCAGCGCCGAGTTTCAAGCTCCTCATATTTCTCTGGGTGTACGGAACGCTGGCATCAGCAGCCGAACGGTCTTTCGCTACCTGGAGCCAATACCTGGGTGGTGCGGATTCTTCGCAGTACTCATCCCTCAAGCAGATCAACAAATCGAACGTTAAACAGCTCGAGGTTGTCTGGACGTACGAAACTGGACCAGGAACGTATACCTTCGATCCTGTTGTGGTCGACGGGGTCATGTACGTGTTGGCGCAAAGTAATTCCGTTGTGGCGCTCGATGCCGCTACTGGGAAGCAGTTGTGGATTCATCCCAACATGGGCGCTGTCGGCACCCGGGGGATGAACTACTGGGAAAACAAAGACAGGTCGGACCGGCGGCTTTTCTTTATCAACGCCGGATTCCTCACGGCCATCGACGCCCGCACGGGCCAGACCATCAACAGTTTCGGCGACAACGGTCGCACGGATCTGCGAATCGGACTCGACCGCGATCCCGGCCGTGCTCTTCAAACCAGCAATCCCGGCCGCATCTTCGAAAACCTGATCATCACGCCTCTGCCTGCCGGCAACGCCACTTACGATTCGACACCCGCTGATATTCACGCCTACGATGTCCTCACCGGTAAGCTGGTGTGGACGTTTCATGTAGTCCCACGTCCCGGTGAGTTTGGATACGACACGTGGCCTCCGGATGCCTGGAAAACGGTGGGCGGCGTTCACAACTGGAATGAGATGACCGTCGATGAGAAGCGCGGCATCGCTTACTTCCCGCTGGGCACCGCTCGATTCGATTTTTATGGAGCGAATCGCAAGGGCGACGACCTGTTTGGGAATTCGCTCCTCGCGCTGGACGCGCGAACCGGCAAGCGGCTGTGGCACTTTCAGTTGGTTCACCATGATCTATGGGATTACGATCTTCCGGTCGCACCGAAACTGCTCACCGTCAAACACAATGGAAAGAATGTGGACGTGGTGGCCCAGGCTACGAAGTTCGGTTTCCTGTTTGTCTTCGATCGGGTGACGGGTGAGCCTTTGTGGCCCATTGAGGAGCGTCCGGTGCCGCAATCCGACGTTGCCGGTGAATGGAGTTCGCCCACCCAACCTTACCCCACCAAGCCTCCGGCATTCGCCCGCCAGTCGTTCACCGAAAAGGACATCAATCCTTTTGCAACGGAAGCGGAGCAGGCGGCGATTCGCGAACTGTTGCGTAATTCGCGCAACGAAGGATTGTTCACGCCGCCGAGCTTGCGCGGCTCAATTTCAACGCCGGGTCACAATGGCGGCGCCAACTGGGGCATGGTCGCCGTGAATCCCACGAAGGGATTCTTGTACGTCATCACGAAAGAGCATCCCACGCTCGACAAGTTGGTTCTGCCAGGGCAGGGCCGCCGGCCAGGGGGGCAATCGACAGGCCCGGAGCCCGCGGCACGCCCTGCTCCTGTACCGGTGACCCCTCCCGCGCCGTCGGCGGATGGCTTCATTCGATATGCCTCACCGGTCAACTTCATGACACAGAGCGGCGGGCTTTCTGCGATGGGCCCGCCTTGGTCAAATCTCACCGCCTACGATCTCAACTCCGGCACGATCCGATGGCAAGTTCCCAACGGTGGAGTCCTGGCGCTGGAGAAAGAGGGTCATAACGGCACTGGCGCCAGGGCTCCTCGCGGAGGACCCGTGGTGACGGCGGGTGGCCTGATCTTCGCCGCCACAGCGTCAGATCACAAGGTTCGGGCCTACGACGAGGACACAGGCAAGGTTCTCTGGGAGTACGAGTTGCCGACTGGTTCGGATGGTGTTCCCGCAGTCTATGAGGTTGGCGGGCGCGAGTATATAGCGTTTTGTGTGGCGGCTGGAGATGGTCTGAACCTGGGAGGCAGGCGAGACACCCCAAGCGCCCCGCCGCCCAATGCGTACGTGGTCTTCTCGTTGCCAAATAAATGAGACAGATGCCAGTTCAATGGGTTCGATACAAAGGACCGCGACAAAGTGGATAGTTTCTGGGTGGGCGACCAGCCGTCCACAATCGCCTTACTGTGCAACATGGGCCGCCGAGCCAGAAGATGCGCGAACTGTCGTGTGATACGGTCGGCGGCCGGCTCCCCGAAGTCTGTGCCCCTGGGTCTCCGCAAACCGTTGGAGTGGCTCCCTCCCACGCGCTAGGATTGAATCGTGTTTGAGCGCGCCTTTATTGTGCGAATCGCGTTGATCACCATGCTTGGAAACCTGAGTGCACAGGTTGTCCCTGTCTCGCCTCCGAAGCCCCCACTCGGACTGCCACCAGTCATCTGGCCTGCCGACAACCCATACTCGGCGCCGCGAGTGGAATTGGGCTGGTACTTGTTCTTCGATTCTCGTCTTTCGGCTAACGGAAGAGTCTCCTGCGCCACTTGCCACCCGCCCGAGCACGCTTTTGCGGGTGGCGAGCCTCCTCCGCTCGGCGTCACGGGCAAGCCGCTCCGAAGGCGGGTGCCCACGGTGATTAATCGAGCCTACGGGAGAAGCCAGTTCTACGATGGACGCGCAGCGACGCTGGAAGCACAGACCCTTGGTCCGATCACAGCCCCGGACGAGATGGGTACAACGCCCCAGGCCGCAGCCGAAGCCATAGCCAAGATCGCAGGTTACGCACCGCTGTTCGAGCGCGCCTTCGGCGGCACGCAGATCAGTTTTGACCGCATTACGAAGGCGATCGCGTCTTTTGAACGGACGATTCTTTCCGGCAATTCGCCTTACGACCGCTTCCTAAGCGGGGACAAGAACGCGCTGAGTCCGAAGGCCAAGCGGGGCCTCCAGATCTTCGAACGCTCGGGAGAATGCTCGGAATGTCACAACGGCTACAACCTCACCAATGAGAAGTTTGCCAGCTTGGGCATTGGTCCGGATCAGAAGCCACCCGACCTTGGCCTGGCCGGAATCACCGGAAAACGCAGCGACGAAGGGAAGTTCAAAGTGCCGACGCTTCGAGAGGTAGAGCACACCGGTCCTTACATGCACGACGGACGGGAGAAAACGCTGGACGACGTGCTGGAGTTCTATCGGAAAGGCGGCCAGCCAAGTCCGCGCCTCGATTCGCGCATTGCGCCCTTTTTTCTCGATGCTCCGGCAAAGGCGGACTTGATCGCTTTTCTTGAGTCGCTCAGCGGCGAAGGCTGGCAGCAAATCAAAGCGCCAGAGAGCTTTCCATAAGTCGCGGCGCGGCTCTCTACCTTATCTTTTCCCAAACTTGAAACGCCGGCCGAGGATCATCTTTACCAGCAAATGATCGGTGCCGCCGGTCAGGCCAATGCCCGTACCGAAGTTGAATTCCCAATTGGGGCCGAGATTCAGGTCGATGGCCGGATAGATCGCCTGCAACTGGTCGCGCAACGGGTCGAAGCCAGTGATGGACCCCAGATCGCTGTAATACTCGAAGCCGGCACTGACCCTCTTCGTGACGTCGTAACTCACCTTCGCGTCGGGAGCGAATGTGACTCCTTTGCTCACACTCAGCCCGTGGAAGGAGCGGTCCACCGCCGGATTGAAGGCGAGGTACCAGCGGCCCAGTTGCTTGTCGACGATGGGCCGGATCTCCCAGGTCCAGGAATCGGGAGAGTAGGAGCGGCGTTGGTAGCCGATCTCGGTGGAAAGGCTTACGTTCACGGGCCAGTGCCACTCCTCTGGAATGCGGACGCGCGGGCGAATATGGTCTCCCACCCATTGGTAGCCCTCACCGGTCCGATAGCTCATGAAAATATAGAACCCGGTTTCAAACCAACTCGTGAAGCCTTGCGTGATCTCGATGGTCTCATGCAGCGCGTGGTTGTCAGGACGGACTCCATCCACTTCTGTCTTTGATCCCTCGAAGGTGAAGTTGGAGTGCAGCTCCACCATGGTGCGTGCGGGCGGGACCATCTCGCTCCCATACACCTGCACTTCATAGTTGCCTTGAGCGCGGAGGGAGGCAGCGGGCAGTAAGAACAACAGTAATGCCATTAGGACGCGCACTGGGTGGACGAATGGGAGCATGAAGATCAATGAAATCCCGGCTGTGGTGGATGGCACACCATCACCGCCGCCTGCCGAGTACGTCGACATTTGGCACTCGCTTGTGACTCCGCGGGAGCGCGTCGAACGCAGACCACTCCGTTCTGTCGGCTCTTTATTTGGAAGCCCACTCAACGTCCGTATCTTTAGCACGATACACTCCGCCCATGCCGCCGCACCGATGGGCGCAAGGATTTCATAAGGTCCCAGACGAGTCCCGGCGGTAAGAGCCATGGGTGTTGAACAATTTTACTCCCGGAGGCATCTTCACATCCTGGTTAACGCGCAACCCTTCCATTGAGAATCCGGTCCCGGATTTTCACCGCCCGATCGCCGATGGTCCGCAATCTCTTCTGCCCGTCCGGCTCGCCAGCCGATTATCGCCGAAGGCTGCGAGCAGTTTGATGAGCGCGACTCAAGCGCGATCAACACTTCTCGTTAGTACCCGGATTCAAATCCCTGGCTTACTAGCCGGCGGACACCGTGACCTGCGCAATCCCAGTGAAGTTCAAGTCCTCTCGACCGCACCAACCCCCTCAAAGGCAGTGCAGGAGACAGCTATACTAAATCCCAAACAAGAGCGACTATATCGAAGCGGAGGCGATCAATCGGAGTGGCTGTCGGACAGAATCTGCCGGTAGCGGACCCTGGCGTGTTCCGTTCAGCTGCGGACTCTTGGTGGCTGCCTAGCGTTGCCTGTCGTTCAGGGCGTACACTGAGACTTTCAATCAGTAGCATCACCTTGAGGACTATGTGAATCTTATCTTCCGCCAGACGTGTGTGCGAATTGGGTGCCGGCTTAATGAAAACAATTACTTGGCGAGAAACGGCGTCAACACGCCTGGTACACCGTCTCCAAAGCACCGGACCCATCGGCCAAACATGGCTCCTGAGAAGCACCTCCGACGATACCAAGTGCCACATCCACAATCGTCCGGCCGGGCTGTCAGAAAAAACAGGAAGGCGAATAAGGTGAGGACTTCTCGGCGGCGATTTCCATTGTGCTCCTCGAATGGGAGCACGAGCGGCCTTCTCCGTGTCGTCGACAAGACCGTTAGAGGGGTTCCTCAACGCTACGGCGCCGATCCATTGGCCCCGCGACATCTCAACAAGGGCGTGATACGGCCATGTAACCGCGACTGAGGTGGATCACCCTACGATAGGAGATCGGAAGCGGAAATTGTTGTCCTCGGATGTTTGGCAAAGGCGAGCGCTCGAGAATTAAATACCAACATCCGGCGACATTATTCGAACGTTTTCAGAACTCCAGGCGCCCTTGGAATGCAATCATCCGGGGAGAGCTGTCTCCGCCTAACCCAACCCCCAGCAATCCCGTCGGCGGCGAAGTCGGGTAGCTGAGCGCTCCGAATCCGGTCTGCGTGGAAGGTTTGCCCGGAATTCCCGCGTATACCAGATTCGGAAGTCCGAAGTTCGGGTGGTTGAAGACGTTGAAGAATTGACCGTCGATGCGTAGCTTCACACGTTCCGTCAACTGAAACCACTTGGTGAGGTAAAGGTCGCTCCAGAGGAAATCGGGACCGCGCAATGCGTTCCGGCCAAGATTGCCGAATTGGCAGTTGGTTGGGCTGTCGCCGCCGGCACACGCGCCGGTGCTTGGATCGACGGCCGAAACAAACGCGTCCGGGTTGAGCCACTGGATCGTTCCCGGTTGAGTCAGGCCAGGGATTGGATTGTGTTCGTACAGCGGTACGCCGGGAACCACACTGGCGTACTGCGGGCCGCCGCCCTGAACGATGCCGTTTCCGTTGGCCGAATACGGCGTGCTCAAGACTGAAAATGGCAAGCCACTATGCCAAAACGCGGTGCCTGAGACCTGCCATCCGTTCAGTGCTCGAGCCAGCATGGGATTCCCGAACTTGATCGGCAACTGATAAACGTACTGCGCCGTCAAGTTGTCTCGCACGTCGTAGTCGCAGGGGCCGTATTGGCGGCCAAGCTCACCCGGCAGTGGTGAAAGGATCGCGCCGGAGGCGAACGGGAGGAATCCGCCGTTTGAGACCGTGTCCATGCAATGGCTCCAGGTATAGTTGGCCTGAACTTGCAATCCATGGCCGAGTCGCTTCTCAGCCGTTAACTGAAGACCGTTGTAGTGGCTGTTCGCACCGGTGTTCAACTGCGTCACCGCGCCGAAGCGGGGATCGACGGGCTTCCCGTAAGGGAACGGCGCAAAGCAGCCCTCGCAGACTGTTTGATAACCGTTCACCTGTGTTTGGTAAGGCTGGTTGACTGCACGCGTTCCGACGTACTGTGCTCGCAGATGAATGGAATTGCCGATTTGGTGTTCCAGGGCAAAGCTCCACTGCATGAAATAAGGCGCATGGAGCTTGCCATCCGGAACAGCAGTAATCGAAATCGGCGGAAGGCAGGTGTTCGGATTCGCTAGCGGGGAGGCGCAGGAAAGCTCGCCTTTCGGGAAGCTGGAGACGTATTGCCGGTTAGCGGCTGCTGTCGCATCGATAGCGCTGTTCGGAACTCCGGGAGCGATCGCTGTTCCGCCAACCGTTCCAAGCAGCCCGCCCTGGAATGTATTGGAATAAGGAGGATTCACGCCCACGAGATCGACCACGCTGCCGGGCAAGATATCGCTGAACAGTCCGAATCCGGTCCGCAGAACCGTGTGCGGCGCGAACTGCCAGGCGATCGCGGTCCTAGGTTGAAGGATGGCCAACGGCGTTGAAGCAAACACGTTCGGCAGATGCGTCTGGATGACTTGGTCCAGCGGTTGATTCACATCGTGAGAAATGGAATCGAACGACCCGTCGAGGCGCGCCACGGCATCATGAGGATTCAGGGGATTTGAATTGTACGTGTCGCGGATGCCGAAGGTCCAGGTCAATGTGCGAGTAATCTTCCAGGTGTCCTGCGCATAAAAGTCCAGGTTGAGGAAGTTGTAGGGCTGCGAATCAGCCAGCGGGAAGGTTTCCGAAGCCGTCGATGCGACACCATAGATGAATTGCGGCAGGGTCGTGTAGGTGACCAGCGGGACCACACCTTCACCGAAATCGTAATCGTTCAGGCGTAAGATCCGGGCGTTGGTTCCGAAGCGGAATTCGTGCGAGCCCACCGTCCAGGCGAGATTGTCGTTGATGAAGAAACGCGTGGCGCGACGGCCCTGCACCCACGTATTGTCGAGCCCTCCGAGCGGGCTGAACGGCGCATTGGCGCCACTGCCCTGGAGGACGATTGGAAACGCCGCCAGCGTTTTCTCGAAGTCAGCCGGCCCGAACAGGCTTGAATACCACGAGAACGCTGGATTGAAGTAGTTCACCAGGTGTCCGGAGAACACATGCGTGTAGCCGGCAGCGAATGAGTAAAGGGGTTGCGAAGAGATGGCGTTGAACAGCGGATTGATCGGGTCGGTGTAGGCATCCGCCAGTCCGGTGTCGGACTGAAACCGGAGCCAGGCCATGTTGTTCGTGTCGATGTTGTAGTCGATGCGAGCCGTTTGCACCTGCTCGTGATCATCGCTCGAGTGCGAAATGCTCTGCCGGTTCGCGCAACCGTCGCCATTCGGAGGATTTCCTCCGGCAGCGCTCCCATCACTGTTGAATGGACAGCCGAGAACCACGAGCGGAGTCCCCGTGGTTTTGCCGTAAAGCGAAAAGAGCTTTTGGTAGAACGGCACGAGCTGGGGCGCTGGCAGATACGTCGATCCGGTTATGGCGTCCACCCCTCCGCGCGGCAACTGCTGCAAGACATAATCCTGAAATGCCGGCGTGGGTACGGTCGTGGCGGTGACGATCGGGAGCGCAATCCGAACCCATTCGGAATCGAAGAAGAAAAACAGCTTGTCATGGAGAATCGGACCTCCGAGACTTCCTCCGAAGTGATTCACTGTGGAACGCGGTTTGTGGTTTCCAGGCGTGGCGTTCGTAAAGAAGTCCGCCGCATTGAACTTTGAGCCGTTCCACAGCTCGTACAGGTTTCCGTGAAGCTGATTGGTGCCGGATTTCGTGACGTAGTTGACCTGAGAAGCGCCGTACCTGCCTTGATCGACTGCGTAGGAGAGGGTGTTGACTGTTACCTCCGCGATCGAATTCAATCCCAGGACCAGATTCGTCGCCAGGCCGCTATTCAGGTTCGTCAGCGGATCGTTGGTTTCCAGGCCATCGACGATGTAGCCGTTCGAGAGAGATGGCAAGCCATTGAACTGCACGTTGCCATAACCATTCGTGCCGCCGACGAAATCGTTCCCGCTGCCGGCCGTGTTGATGAGAGCGCCAGGGGCAAATTGTAGCGGATAGGTCAAGTCGCCACCCGGATTCGGAAGATCTTCGAGAGAGTGCGCAGTCAGGGTCGTCGAAGTATCAGGGTTCTCCGGGTTGATGAGGGGCGCTTGCTCCTGGACCACGATGGTTGTGCTTGCGGATGCGATATTGAGCTTGAAATCGACTGTTTGCCTTTGCCCAAGTCCGGCGGACACAGAGTTGTTCTGCTGAGCCTGGAACCGGTCTGCTTCCGCTTTCACTGAGTACACGCCGGGGTTGAGCTGCGGAAAACTAAACCGCCCGGAGTCGTCTGTTTTCACGCCTCGTTTGAGGCCATTCTCAATATTCGTGACGGTCACAGTGGCGCCGGAAATCGGAGCACCGGCCGGATCGGTGACAGATCCTACGATCGCACTCGTCGTCTCGCCTTGAGCCATCGCAAGAGAGCGCAAGATGAAGACCGAGACCATCAAGCCTGCTAGTTTAGGCATGCCTAAATACTAGGTCAAGCTTCCCCCCATAGTCAAGCTCAATCGCTCACAAGTGATGCTACCCTAAAGGTTAGTGCCACCTAAACCTAATGGACCGTACAGCACGGAATCTGTAGACGACTATTTGAAGGCGATATTGGAGCTGGGCGGCCCGGAAGAAGAACGGGTGACCAGCAACGCCCTCGCTCAGCATCTCGGCGTCCGTGCTGCTTCCGTCACTGGAATGCTCCAAAAGCTCGCGGCCCAAAAACCACCTTTTGTGAAATACGAGAAGCACCACGGAGTGCGTTTAACAGCGGCGGGGAAGATGCGCGCTTTGGAGGTTCTTCGTCACCATCGTTTGTTGGAGCGTTTCCTCCATGATTTCCTCGACTATTCGTGGGACGAGGTTCACGATGAGGCGGAACGGCTGGAACATTTCATCTCGGAGCGGCTGGAAGATCGTATCGCGGCGAAATTGGGGGACCCGGAAACGGATCCACACGGGCACTTGATCCCCGAGCGAAGCGGTGCGTTTCCGGCTCGGGAAGAGGTGCTGTTATCAAAATGGGCTTGCGGCGTCCCGGCCGTAATCAGCAGCGTGTCGGACCGTGACCCAGCCGCTTTGCGTGAGATGACGCGGTTGGGATTGAAGCCCGGCTTGGCAATCACCGTGGAAACGGGAACGCGGAATGCCTCGCTGCGGGTCCGAATTGGCGATCATACGGATTCTGTGCGCTTGAGACAAACTCTGGCCCAAGGAATCTCGGTAATTGCCGGCCCGAATGCTCGCAGTCGTTCGGAGAGCGGCTCAGGATAATTCTACGGCCGAAGCTTAAGAAAATATCAGGAATTGCTGCTCACTGAAAGCTGCCGGAAGGTGATTGGGTGAAGGGTAGGCACACGAACCCGGGTCGCGTGCCGCCGGGCACGTCGGTGGTCCGCTGTTGTCCGTGGCATCAGGAGGTGCACCGCGAGAGTTCCCCAGAGGTGAGTCTGTGGATGACAATTATCGCGGCGCCGCAGTCGGGACAGTGCCAGTTAGAGGTAGTTTCCGAGGAATTGGAGGGAGGCAGTGCGGGCGGAATCGATTCGCGAGAAAACCAAAATACCGGATTCTCACGAAGCCTTTCGGCAGCACATGCAAGAAGAAACGACGCAGGAACTCCGTTTCCTTCAGCGTCATCGTGAGTTGCTGGCCACCGCGGGCGTAGTCCTTCCAACGAAAGGTGACGTGGTCGGATTTCAGAGCTTCAAACGGGGTAAGCAGAAAGTATTACGTTCGCAAAGCGCAGCTCGAACGCTTGCGAGCAAATCGGAGAACTGAAATGGCTTCGTAAGATAATCATCCGCGCCGGCCTCAAAGGCGTTAGCCTTGTCCTCCTCACCGTCGCGAACAGTCAGCGTCAAGACCACTGGTCGCGGGGACAGCTTTTTGATTTCCTTAACAGGTTTCGATTCCGTCTATGCCAGGTATTTCGATGTCGAGGAGCACAAAGTCGTAATAGCCGGCGCCAAGCAGTGCCAAGGCCTGCTCGCCGGTAACTGGCTTCCTCAGCTTCAAAGCCGAGCGCAACCAGTGTCACACGGAGTACGCGGCGGAGCGACGATTCATCGTCAACAATGAGGATCTTACCTTGCGTGTCGTATCCTCGATCCGACCTTCGGCACTCAGGAGCCGGCCCCCGGTGACCGCCCCGGCGTGACGAAATATGTCAGACAGTATGATCCAGTACTAAGTTGTGACCAATTGAAAGATTGAGTGTGGGAACCGTTCGATTGCGATTGCTGTATCTCCATGGAAGCGAATAACGTGCCTCAATATCCTACTCGCTCCTGGAGCCGCTCATGATTTTCCTCTCTTAGTTCACGACACACTTTTGAAAATCTCTTTGGGGACCGTAGGGACACCGGGCTCACCGAACGCCGGGGCAACTTAGGGGATTCGCGGGCGTTCCGATCAAAAGGTTCGCGGTAGCAGGAGCCTAGTCCGAAGTGAAGCCCCGGATTCGCAGACGAGTTGTCGGGTCTTCATATGCAGAGGGACTTTGCCCGCAGCCCGCTCGACCTCG
>Ga0187856_1002532_pt1 | contig 13371 bp, 10 predicted proteins | sample June2016WEW_8_40_FD_132443 | JGI IMG/M metagenome (GOLD analysis project Ga0187856, IMG submission 132443) | Peatland microbial communities from SPRUCE experiment site at the Marcell Experimental Forest, Minnesota, USA - June2016WEW_8_40 | ecosystem: Environmental > Terrestrial > Soil > Wetlands...
ATGCCGACGGTGTGCTGATCTGTGAGCTCACGATCGACCCTGAGCGCGACTACCAGCCGCGCAGTTAGCTCGAGTGTCTACTATGTCTCGCGACATCCGTCCGGGATGTCTCGCGACATCACAAAAGAGCCGGTGGTGGGACTCGAACCCACGACCTGACGATTACAAGTCGCCTGCGCTTCCTCTGCGCCACACCGGCCTCGTCGTGAGCTTCGCGCCGAGAGGCGTCGATGACCAGCCTAAGTTCACTCTTGCGCCGCACCGGCACCGGCTCCAGTTTCCTCAGGCGGCAGGATGCGGACCGTGCTGGCCTCGTCGTCAGGCGGCAGGACACGAGTTGCTCGCGTCCTGCCCAAAGGCAGGGTCCTGACCGTGCGTGCCTCGTCAGGGGCCAAGACCCGGACCGCACCGCTGTCGCCGACCTGCTCAGGGTGTGCAGCAGGTCCAGGACCCACCGGCCTCCGACGGCCACCTCCGACGAGGGACTTCAGGGGTGAACGGGCGACCAAGTGCACCAGTTCCCGCAGCGACCCGATCGCGACGGGATAGAGCACGAGTGTCACGAGCGACCCGATCAACAGACCGGCCGTGGCATCGCCGGGATAGGCGATACCGCTGTAGACGACCGCCAGGGCGATGACGAGCGCGACCAGGGTCGCAACCGCAGCCATCAGCCGGGCCCGGCCCAGCCAGATGCCGGTCGCTAAGGCCCCGGCGATCACGGTCTGCTCACTCGGGAAGCTGAACCCAGCTGATCTTGTCACAAGCACAGCTGCCTGCGGCATGACGACGAAGGGTCGAGCGCGCGCGACCAGGTGCACGACCGGCAGTGACACCACGTAGGCCAGCGCGGCTCCTATGACCGCCCACGCAAGGGCCGCGATCCTGTCAAGGTCGGTCCCGCCGAATCCGGCTACTCGTGCGCGAACCAGGGCGACGAGGAGCAGGGCGACGAGGATCGCAAGTGCCAAAGGGCGGGCGAAAAACGACATCACACCATGCGCCCACGCCGTTCGCGTGGCGAAACGGTTGACATCGAGGTACCAACGTCTGTCCACTGCGAAGGCTCCCGAGCCTGACCCGAGCGCCCACCCTGCTGGCGGGACACCCCAGAGCCCTAGGGTATCCACCAAACTCGCATTGCGGCAGCTGGCTCCGTTAAACTTTCGCCCGGGCTTCCCTAGGGGGCCGTGTCCCGGCATATTCGAAAGTGCGGCTTGGGTCTTTGAGGTTGTTATGTGCCGCGGTCAAATGCGAGAAGTCCCAAAGCCACTACGCCGACTGGGCAGCGTAGCGACCCGCGATCTACAAGGAGAAGAAAAGACCGATGAGGATCCTCGTACTCGGTGGCGACGGTTACCTTGGCTGGCCGACCGCACTGCACCTTTCCGCGCGCAACCACGACGTCGGTGTCGTGGACAACTTCGCTCGACGCCTGTACGACGCCGAGATGGGCGTCGACAGTCTCGTGCCCATCCGGCAGTTGCAGAGGCGGGTCACGACCTGGAAGGAAGTCTCCGGTCACACCGTGCAGCCATTCATCGGCGACCTCACCGACGACGTGTTCGTCGAGCAGACCATCCGTGAGTTCGCCCCCGAGGCGATTGTCCATTTCGCCGAGCAGCGATCCGCGCCTTACTCGATGATTGACCGCAAGCATGCCGTCTACACACAGGTGAACAATGTCGTCGGCACCTTGAACCTGCTCTATGCGATCGCCGATATCGACCCCACGATCCATCTCGTCAAGCTCGGCACGATGGGCGAGTACGGGACTCCGAACATCGACATCGAAGAGGGTTTCATCGAGATCACTCACAAAGGGCGCACCGACTTGCTTCCGTACCCGAAGCAGCCCGGCTCCTTCTACCACCTCTCGAAAGTTCACGACAGCCATAACATTCAGTTCGCCTGCCGTATCTGGGGCCTCCGGTCGACCGATCTCAACCAGGGGATCGTGTACGGCCAGGAGACTCCCGAGACGACCATGCACCGTGACCTTTTGACCCGCTTCGACTACGACGGTGTCTTCGGGACGGTTTTGAACCGTTTCGCAGTTCAGGCGGCGGTGGGCTACCCGCTCTCCGTCTACGGGAGAGGTGGCCAGACGCGCGGCATGCTGGACATCCGTGACACGCTGGCCTGCATCGAGTTGGCCTGTGTCAATCCACCAGAACCTGGCGAGTACAGAGTGTTCAACCAGTTCACAGAGTCCTTCTCTGTGCTCGAGCTTGCAGAGTGGACAGCGAAGCTTGCCGGCGACGGGGTCAGGATCGACAACGTCCCCGACCCGCGCGTCGAGAAGGAAGAGCACTACTACAACGCCGTGGCGACCCAGTTGCCGGCTCTCGGCCTCAAGCCGCACTTCCTCGAGGACGCCACTATCGAGGTGCTGATAGAGACCGCCAAACGGTACAAGGACCGCGTGGAGTTCGACGCGATCCGGCCGACTGTCAACTGGCGGTCGACCAAGAGCGAGGTCAGCGTGGCCAGGGGCGCTGCCGGAGACTAATCCGGCCCGGCGGTTGAGATCGACCGCCTCCTCGGCTCTGCAGACCTCACCATGGACGCGGGCGGTCCTTGTGGACGCGCTCGGTCTCGAGAGACTTCGGATAAACGCCGGTACAGGGGCTAGCTTCTTCGGCGATGACTGAGGGCTGGCGACGGGGGACCTTCCCGTCCTCGCGTCGGCCGACCAGACGTGTCGTGGCTGCAATCGCCGGTGTGATCGTGCTCGCGGTCGTCGTAGCCCAGGTCGCTGCCGATGTCGTGAACTCGGGGGCCCGCGCGAGTCGCGTCGCGGCTCAGACCTACGTAGCCGAGGTCATCCCTGTCATCGACGAGTCCACGATGCTCGCTTCGACGGTGCATTTGGTCCGAGAGAGCGCCACCTCGCTGGACCGGACGGCCTTAGAGGCTGATCTCGGCAACCTGGTCGCGGGAACCTCGGACAACTTGGCCCAGCTGGGGTCCCTTGGTGTTCCGGCGCCAAGCCCCCGGTCCGAGGATCTGCTCCGGGCGCTGCTCGCGCTCCGCGCCCTAGCGGCAAGGACGCTCACCGGAGCCATCGCGCTCGCGATCGGGCCGGAGGCCTTCTCTGGGAGCTCGGCGAGTTCGTCCGGTGGAGGATCCGGTAGCTCGACTCCCCCGAGCTCGGTTGCACAGGCGCGTGCACGGGCCGTGAAGCTCATTGTCCAGGCGGGGCTGGAGATGGTGATCAGTGACAGGGACTATCGCAGCTTTGTTTCCTCGCTGCCGCACGCCAGTGGCCGGGGCCGTCTGCCGTCCTCCAGATGGGTCACCTACTCGGCGTCATGGACTGAGGCGTCCGCGACATCCTGGGTCGCGCAGCTGTCCAGCACCACGGCGCTTCAGATCCGCTATGACCTGTCGATCGTCGCTGTCACCGTGCAGCCCCCCGTCGTGCGGATCACCGGGCTACCGACGACGACCACGATCGCGACCACCACCTCCACCTCCACGTCCACGTCCACGTCCACGACGACACTCTCCACCGTTCCTGTTACGGTGACCCCGAGCTCGACCTCCACCTCGACGACGTCGACGTCGTCGTCCACGACTTTGCAGCTCCCGCCGCTGGGCTCGACCTCCGTTCTTCCGCCGACTCATCAGCTCTCTGTCGTACTCGTGGTCGCAAACTCAGGGAACGTTCAGATCTCCGGCATCTGGGCCGCGGCGTCGGTCGTTCCCGACTTGTCGGCCGGCGAGAGTCCGACCTCACGTGCACCAAGTCGTTCGACGGCAGTGCGAGTCGGTCTCCTCCAACCGGGGGCGTCGGTCGAAGTGAACCTGCCGCCACTTGGCGTCGTCGCGGGCGACGCTTACAAGCTCTGGGTGTCGATCGGCACGGGCAGTCTCCCGCGGGCGCCTGTCACTGGCCCCCCCAAGGGAGTGGGTCAGATCGACGAGGTGAAGATCAAGGTCGCATCGGGGTGACCGGTCCGCCCGGGCCAGGGTCGCGACGCGGTGGTGAATCAGTTTCGCCGGCCTGCTCGCGCCAGGCGGCTTCGGCTCGGGCTGCGACCTCCCGCAATGGCCGACCAGTCCGGCCGGCCACTCGGGCGGCGTCGGCGTGCTCGACCTTGACTCGACCTGGGCTGACCTTTACCCGCACGGGGTAGCCGTCCACCTCGACCTCGACCATTTCGCGCGGCGCCGCCCAACGCTCGACGGTGTGAGCGCGCACTCCGAAGCTGCCCGTTTCGGCAGCCAGGCGATGGCGGAGGTCACCAACCAGCACAGGGTCACACAAGACGTTCAAGACGTGGCCGGGTCTGCCCTTTTTCATCAGCACCGGTATCACCCAGGCATCGAGCGCGCCGTCGTCAAGCAGCGCGGCGACAGTGTGTGCGAGCGTTTCGCCGGTCACATCATCGAGATTCGTCTCGAGCTGGACGAGTAACTGACCCGCCCCCGGAGCCGACGCGAGGGCAGAATCCGCCGGGAGGCCGACCACGACCTGGGTGCAGTTCGGCAGGTCGTCCAGCTCTCGAGATCCGGCCCCGAAGCCTGTCGCCTCAATCGTCATCGCCGGCATCGGACCGAAAGTCGAGCCCCAGGCTGCCAGCATGGCTGCACCCGTAGGAGTCGTCAGCTCGACGGCAACGTCTCGGCCCTGGGTGGGGATACCTTCAAGAAGCTCGACGACCGCCGGCGCAGGGTTGGGGAGCAGGCCATGGGCGCTACGGACCATCCCCAGCCCTGTGGCCACCGGGCTCGCGGAAACAGTGCTCACCTCGAGTAACTCGAGAGCGGAGGCAGTTCCGACGATGTCCACGATCGTGTCGTGGCCGCCGATCTCGTGGAAGTGCACCTGTGATCGTGGGCGACGGTGCAGGCGACCCTCGACGGCCGCGAGAAGTGAGAAAGCCGCGACGGCGCGCTCACGTACACGTTCGGGCATCCGGGCCTCTTCCAGAATGCCCATCACATGTGGGAACGTCCTCACGACAGCGTCGTCACGGACCTTGACGACGGCGCGTGTGGCGGCGATGCCATTTCGCAGAACGGGCTCGAACCCGAGTGACCATCCGTCAATCGGAAGCCGGTCGAGCATGTGCTCAAGCTCCACGGGATCGGCGCCGGCGTCGACGAGGCTGCCCAGTGCCATGTCACCCGCTATGCCCGAAAAGCAGTGGAACCAGGCGACGCGCCCGCCGGCCCACGCCTTTGTTGAGGTTGCCCGTTCGATCCGGCGGAGCTCTCCGCCCTTGTCATCTTTGCCAGTCATCGGAGCAATCTCGCCGCCGCGCACGCTGCACCGAAACCGTTGTCGATCCCTACGACCGTAATACCGGCTGCGCAGGAAGCAAGCATCGCGAGCAGTGCGGTTACGCCCTCCAGCGAGGCCCCGTAGCCGACGCTCGTCGGCACTGCGATTATCGGTGCCGGAGTCAACCCGGCCACGAGGCTCGGCAGGGCACCTTCCATCCCGGCCACGACGATGACGACATCGGCCGTTGTCACTTCCTCCATCGACGCGAACAAGCGGTGCACGCCCGCCACACCACAATCGCCGAGCAGGCCAGGGTGGAAGCCGAAGCCACCAAGGACGGCGATGCACTCATCGGCCACTGGCAGGTCGCCTGTCCCGGCTGTGCAGACGAGCACGCGTCCGGGACGATCCGGTTGTTGCCGCCAGACGACTGTGGAAAGGCGGCCCACTTCCGGCTCCGAGGGCGTTCGTTGGCCACCCGGCGAGGTTTCGAGCGACTCGGCGACCTGTGCCTCGTCAGCCCGGGTCAGGAGAACCGGTCCGCCGCCATCGGCCACGAGCAGCTCCGCAACGATCGCAGCGCATTGCGCAGGCGTCTTGCCTGGCCCGTACACGGCTTCAGGCAGGCCCTGGCGGAGAGATCGGTGATGATCCACTTTCGCAAAACCCAGCTCTGTGAAGGGCAGTCTCCTCAACCTTCTCACGGCGTCGTCCGGCGCACACGCGCCCGATCGCAGGTCGTCTATCAGTCGCCGGATTTCGAGCTCGTCCATGGGTATTACTATCCTGCCCTCATGTACAAACCGGTGCAGGCTTGGAAGCGGATCGCGTTTCTCGGTCCAGAGGGCACCTTCAGCGAGGAGGCCCTCCTGTCGATTCCGTTCCTGGCCGAAGCCGAGCCGGTCGCGATGTCGACGATCGCCGATGCGCTCGACGCCGCAGACAGGCGCGAGGTCGATGCCGCCTTCGTACCCATAGAGAACTCGATCGACGGCACGGTCAGCGCCACCCTCGACCACCTCGTCTTCGACTCGGATCTTTTCATCCAGATGGAGCATGTGCTGGACATCCATCTGGACCTTCTCGCACCCGCGGGCACAGATCTCAGCGACATCAGCCGAGTCGTCTCGATCCCCGTCGCGCTTGCCCAGTGTCGTCGTTTCCTGCACGAGAATCTGAACGGGGCGCGGCTCGTGCACGCGACCTCGACAGCCGAGGCGGCCCGACTTGTCGGCGAGACCGAGCCGGATGGGACTGCCGCGATCGCACCCTCGATAGCTGCGCGCCTGTATGGCCTTGACACAGTTGTGCGGCGGGTCGAGGACCACCCTGGGAACCAGACCCGTTTCGTGCTTGTGGCACGGGGGATGTTGTCCCCGCCCACGGGCCATGACCGTACGAGTCTGGTCTGTTTTCAGCAGGCCGACCGTCCCGGCAACCTGCACCAGATCCTCGGGCAGTTCGCTGCCAGGAGCTTGAACCTCACCAAGATCGAGTCGCGCCCGACCAAGCTCGGCCTCGGGGACTACTGCTTTGTCATCGAGCTCGAAGGTCACCTGAGCGACGAGGTCGTCGGCGACTGCCTGAAGCAGCTGCACAGCGAGCTCGCCTCGGTGAAGTTCCTGGGTTCCTACCCCGCTTTCGGGGAGCATGGGCCCCAGCGACGCGAGCAGATAGCCGCTGCGCGTGCGGAAGCCGATGCCTGGCTTGAAACCCTTCGGTCGCGTGTGCGGACCGAGGAGGACTAGGTGAGGATCGCCCGTCGTGCGTGGCCACCTCGAGTCTCGGACTGTCCCTATCGCCGACAGTGGCCGTGTTTGTGCAGGGCGGTTGGAGCGTCTGGGCTATGGCGCTGACGGTGTAGTTGCCCACGCGTACGGCAGGAAGCTCGTGGCGGAGTCTGTTGTCGGCGTCGTTCCTTCTGGGTACCTGTTCTAGGTAAGTCGCCGCTTGCTTGACCGCCTCGCCAAGCCGCTGATCTACTTCCAGGCTCCGTGAATCGTCCCGCTTCGGAAGCCCGCCGATCAAGCCGCCTGACCTGCCCCTGTGCGGCTTTTAGCTAGGGGAATGCGGGAACGTGACTCCTGCCCTGTTCAAGACCCAGGAAGAACCCATGCAAGTCGGCACTTCGGGCCTCGTCGTTGTTGACCGCGCATGCGAGGGAAGCCACGGGCGACTCCGATCCACCTTCATAGATATCTCCCTGGCTGCGGGAGTCAGCCTGTCGGTAGGCGAACCAGGCGGTCTCGGCCTCGGCGAGGCGCATTCGCGCCGCGCTGTCGGGCAGGATTGTGAAGAGGAGGCGGACTTCTCTGTCGATGCGCTTGTCCGCAACAACCAGCTTGTGTTCCTCGCAGCCTTCTATTCCGATTGTCGAGTTCTGGTCGCAGGCCAGGACCGTGAAGGGCTCGGTAATGACCGGAGGCTTCATCCGAGGCGCTGCGTTCGCCGGCGTGGCCGCAGCTGGATCCCCCGTGGCACCGAAGGCGACGTGAGAGCCGATCCCCAGGGCAACCACGGTCGCGACTGCGATGCTCAGTCTTCTTCGCATACGGGCATCGTTGCACTGCGGCCCAAGGACCGGACCGCGCCCACACGCTGAGAACCTCCGCCGTGGAGGTTCCCAGACATGTCCAAGCCGAGCGGTCTCTTACAGCGATGTTTGCCGGTGCCAATAGGGCGCCGCAGTTGAGATGGCCTTTGCGTTTGGTACTTGGCTCGTCGCCACCGGTGTAAGGGTGAAGGCCCGGTGGCTGCTTCCAAACACCCGTGGCCTGCTCGCGTATCCTGTGCATGGCCACGCGCGGTCGGCGGGTCGGCACCGACGTGAGGAGCTGCAGAGGGAGGGATGGCAGAGCGGACGAATGCGACGGTCTTGAAAACCGTTGGGTGATTAGCCCCGTGGGTTCGAATCCCACTCCCTCCGCCGTTGTTCTTTTCACAACGTCTGTGCTGATCAGGCATTGTTTTTGGCGTCCGATCGCTCCGGGGCCGGATGATTCTCGTTCAAACCCTAAGCGACTGACCCCGCACCAACGTTGGGCCCGAGAAGCAATGAAAGGCGCCTAGTCGGCGCTCTCGGCCACCCTGGAGGTATCGCGATGATCGAGCGCTACGTGCTGGGTCTCGAAGAGATCGACAAGACGCAGGTCGCGCTCGTTGGCGGCAAGGGCGGGCACCTGGGGGAGCTTTCGCGGATCGAAGGCATTCGCGTGCCGGCTGGCTTTTGCGTGACGACGGACGCCTTCCGGCGGATCATGACAACAGTGCCTTGGATCGACGATCAACTCGATCGGCTGTCGCGCCTGGACCCGGACGACCGGGAGGTGATTCGCACGCTCAGCACGGAGATCCGCCGGACCCTCGAAGGGATCGCCATCCCTGACGATCTGGCTGCGGCGATCACGCGCTCGGTCGCCCAGCTCGGCGAGCAAGCTGTCTACGCCGTCCGATCCAGCGCGACGGCGGAGGACTTGCCGACGGCCTCCTTCGCGGGCCAGCAGGACACGTACCTGAACGTTGTGGGGTCGGCTGCGATCCTCCAGCACGTCAAACGGTGCTGGGCCTCCCTGTTCACCGAGCGGGCCGTGACCTACCGCCTGCGGAACGGCTTCGACCACCGCAATGCCCACATGGCCGTGGTCGTGCAGCAGTTGGTCTTCCCGCAGGCGGCCGGCATCCTCTTCACGGCCGACCCCGTCACGTCAAACCGGAAGGTCGCTTACGTGGAGGCCAGCTTCGGCCTCGGCGAGGCCCTGGTCGCCGGCCTGGTGAACGCGGACGTGTACAAGGTGCGGGACGGTGAAGTCGTCGCTAAGGCAGTCGCCACCAAGCAGCTTGCCATCCACGCTTCGCCGGCAGGTGGGACGCAGGAACTGGCGATCGAGCCAGAGCGTCAGGAGCAGCCAGCACTGACCGATGCGCAAGTCGTGCGGCTCGCGCGGCTGGGCCGGCGGATCGAAGCGCACTTCGGCCAACCCCAGGACATCGAATGGTGCCTGGTCGACGATGGGTTCCAGATCGTCCAGAGCCGGCCGATCACCATGCTGTTCCCCATCCCCGCGGCCAGCGATCAAGGGAACCGCGTCTATGTCTCCGTCGGTCATCAGCAGATGATGACCGACCCAATGAAGCCCCTGGGGCTCTCCCTGTGGCAACTGACGACGCCGCGGCCCATGTACGAGGCCGGCGGGAGACTGTTCGTCGACGTCACCCAGGCGCTGGGTTCGCCGACGAGTCGCGCAGGCCTCCTGAAGGTCCTGGGGAGATCCGATCCGCTGATCGGGGACGCGCTGCAGATCATCCTCGAACGCGGCGACTTCATCCCGACGCTCCCGGACGAGGCTCCAGGCGGGACGCCGGCTGGCGGCGCGCAAGCCCCGATCGAGACCGATCCGGCCATCGTCGCCGAGCTGATCGAGCGCAGCCAGGCCTCCATCGCCACCTTGAAGCGCGACATCCGGACGAAGTCCGGATTGGCGCTGCTCGACTTCATCCTTGCGGACGTCCGGGAGCTGAAGCGGATCCTGTTCGATCCACAAAGCCATCAGGTGATCATGGCGGCGATGGAGGCCACCTGGTGGCTCAACGAGCAGGTGCAGGCGTGGCTGGGCGAGAAGAACGCCGTCGACACACTCACGCAGTCCGTCCTCCACAACGTCACGTCGGAGATGGGGCTGGCGCTCCTGGACGTCGCGGACGTGATCCGCCCGCATCGGGACGTAGTGGCTTTCCTGCAGCACGTCGAGGACGAGAGCTTCCTGGACGAGCTGTCCACGCTCGCAGGCGGGCGGGAGGCGCGAAACGCCATCCAGGCCTACCTCGACAAGTACGGCATGCGCTGCGTCGGCGAGATCGACATCACGAAGCCACGTTGGAGCGAACGCCCCACCATGCTCGTGCCCATGATCCTCGGCAACATCAAGAACTTCGAGCCGGGCGCCGGCGGGCGGCGCTTCGAGCAAGGCCGGCAGGAGGCCTGGAAGAAGGAACAGGAGCTGCTGGCTCGCTTGCGGGCCTTGCCGGACGGAGAGCGGAAGGCTGAAGAGGCCAAGAGGATGATCGATCGGGTCCGGACGTTCATCGGGTACCGGGAGTATCCGAAGTACCACATGGTCAGCCGCTACTTCGTCTACAAGCAGGCCTTGTTGAATGACGCCGAGCGCCTCGTGCAAGCCCACGTACTTCGTGAGAAGGAAGACATCTTCTACGTCACGCTCCGGGAGCTCCACGACGTCGTGTGCACGAACCAAGTGGATGACCAGCTCATCCGCCACCGTAAGGACGCGTTCAGGTCGTATCAAGCGCTCACGCCGCCCCGGGTGCTCACGTCGGATGGCGAGATCGTCGCCGGGACTTACCAACGCGTCGATGTCCCGGCCGGCGCGCTGGTCGGCTTACCCGTTTCCGCCGGGACCATCGAGGGGCGGGCTCGCGTCATCCTGGACATGGCCGAGGCCGATCTCGAAGCGGGCGACATCCTGGTCACCGCCTACACGGACCCCAGCTGGACGCCTGTGTTCGTCGCGATCAAGGGCCTGGTGACGGAGGTGGGGGGCCTAATGACCCATGGCGCGGTGATCGCACGGGAGTACGGCTTGCCGGCCGTCGTGGGGGTGGAGCATGCAACCCGGCTGATCCGGGATGGGCAGCGGATTCGCGTGCATGGAACGGACGGGTACATCGAGATCCTGCCTTAGGTGACCGGCGGCAGCTGGTCCTTGGCGGCCGCAACGTGATCAGTGCGGGTGCATAGGGCATGCCCCGTGCTTCCCCAGTGCAGCAGCGCCACCGATCACTTCGGGTCGCGTATCCGCTGATCAGCGGCCGCGTGCACACCGCCATCCCGCACAGGGCAGCATACGCAAAGTGAGCAGGCCCCGAGAGATTGTCCCGATAAACGCCGATCTCCGACCTCGCGCCAGGCGCGAAACCGCTGGTCACCCTACATAGATGTCTGAGATAACACAAATCAGTGTTATCTCAGGCGCCTGTTACGCCTGCGACAACACCGAATCGCTCTCGATGATCCAAGAGTGATTGTCGTCAGGAAGGGGCCAAGCCGGGGTCTTGTCATCTGGCTCGCCTATCGACCGAGCCTTGAGCAGAGTTCTCATCACCTGATCGGAGTCCTCGCCCTGCCCTGGGTCGTGGTCGCGGCGGCGATCGTGCTCGCCATCGTCGCGACCTACCTGGCCGCCTCGCGGCCGGCCCGTTCTATCACGAGGCTTTCCGTCATGGACGCCCTGTCCGGTCGTCCCGCCCCGCCGAAACAGGTTCACCGATCTGCGCTGCCCGGGATCGTCTTTCTCGTCGTCGCATTCCTTCTACTCGGCTACTCGGGCGGCGCAAGCGCCGGCAGCGGCAGTGTGGGCACGCCCGAGCTCGTCCTCGGGATCGTTGCCCTAATTCCCGGATCATCCTGTTGGCCCCGTTCTTCCTCGTCGGGCTCGGGCGGCTCGCCGGGCACACCCCGGTTGCCGTTCGGCTCGCGCTCCGTGACCTCGCTCGCTACCGGGCTCGCTCGGCCTCGGCCCTCACCGCGATCGGCCTCGGCGTGATGATCGCGGTGATCATCGCCATACTGGCCCAGGCGCGCTACTCAGACGTCTGGGACCCGGCGGGGCCGAACCTGGCCTCGAATCAGGCCATTCGGGCGGACCTCCGTATCCCTCTCCGAGTGCGGTGGCAGCCATGGCCAAGACTGCTGTTCGCGTCGGCGCAGCCCTCGGAGCGCACCAAGTCGCGGCGCTCGAGTTAGTTGGCGGTCTCCAGAACAGCTCCGGGACGAAGTCGCTCGACGGATCGCTCACTGTCGCCACCCCGCAGCTGCTGCGCGTCTTGGGCATTCGCCAGTCACAGATACAGCCAAATGCCGACGTCGTGACTTCGCTGCCCGGTTTTGCTGGTGCGTCGGGCGTGGAGTTCACCTGGTGCGCGAAGCTCGTCCCGATCGGTCCGATTGGCAACGGAAACTTCAACTGCACGAAATCTGGAGTGCTGAAACACACGGTGATCCAAGCGCTCAGCGCTCTACCGACGGGCGTGCACGCACCAAACACCTTGATCACCGAGCACGCGATCCACGAACTCGGGGTTTCTTCCTCGCAGATCGGGCCGCCGATTGGGTGGTTTGTCAACGGCGCTGAACCGCTCACCGCGGCCGAGATCCACAACGCGCAGGTAGTCGCAGCAACGGCAGGCTTGAGCATTGAGACAAAGAACGATCAGCCGACGTCTTCGACCGTCATCAACTGGGCCACCTTCTTCGGCATCGCGTTGGCGCTTTGCATCTTGGCGATGAGCGTCGGGCTGATCCGCAGCGAGACCGCTAACGACCTACGGACACTCGCCGCGAGCGGAGCGAGCAGCTACACCCGTCGGACGCTGACCGCCGCTACCGCCGGAGCGCTCGGGCTGGCCGGGGCGGTCCTCGGCACGTTCGCCGGCTACATCGGCGTCATCGGCTGGTTGCGCGGCGACTCCGTGAACGGTGGCATCTCCGCGCTCGGAAACGTGCCCGTGACAAATCTGTTGGTGATCCTCCTTGGCCTGCCTCTCGTGGCGGCTGCGGCCGGATGGTTGCTCGCCGGCCGCCAGCTGCCCATGCTCACGCGCCAACCCATCGAGTGAACAGACGTCGAACTTGGTGTACGAAGGCTGAACGGCGGCCGTCTTGTGCGACCACCGTTGACGGCTTACAACTGGCAGGAAGCTGATCAGCGTCGACTTCCGGTACGGCAGCTGAGAACCGAACCAGACCCCGCTGAACCTGCCTGCCGTCACGACGTGGGGATTGCCTCGTCCAGTGCCTCCCCGCCTTGCCCGTCTTTGGGTGGTGGCCGTTCGTGTCGTTCGCCGTCGCCCTTGGCGTATCTATCTGCCTCGCTTTGACGTCGCAGGACCGACGGGGCAGAACACCGGACGCGTTATAGGAGCGTCGCACAAGGCGGATCGTGTCGCGACAGATCGTCGGTCAGGTCGCACTCCGGGCGTCGAGAACGGGCGCAAATATTCGGCGCTCGGCGGTGTGTCCTGAAAGGAGAGTGAGGGTGAGGTAGAAGCCACCAGCACGAACCGTGCTGTATCAGTGATGGAGGGTGGCCCTCCGGGTTCGCCGTGCAGGCGGGGATCCC
>Ga0187856_1002540_pt1 | contig 13330 bp, 11 predicted proteins | sample June2016WEW_8_40_FD_132443 | JGI IMG/M metagenome (GOLD analysis project Ga0187856, IMG submission 132443) | Peatland microbial communities from SPRUCE experiment site at the Marcell Experimental Forest, Minnesota, USA - June2016WEW_8_40 | ecosystem: Environmental > Terrestrial > Soil > Wetlands...
AGATCGGGCCGGACCGCCAATACAACCAGAACTTCCTCACCTTCAACTCGCTCAACAGTTACATCCTCAAGGGCGACGCGGCGCAGGGCATGGAGCTGACCTTTGCCACGCTGATGGCGCGCTGCGGTGACGAGCCGGACGCCATGTACGGACTCGCGGCGGAGAAGGTTCGGCGCTCGTCCGACGGCCTTACCTACCAGTTTTTCATCCGGCCCGAGGCCGCATTCCACGACGGCTCACGGCTCACCGCCCATGACGTCGCCTTCTCGCTCAATATCCTCAAGGCGAAGGGCCACCCGCTCATCACCCAGTCGCTCCGCGATTTTGTCGGCGCCAAAGCCGGCGATGATGCGAGCGTCATCGCCAGCTTCGCGCCGCAACGCGCGCGCGACGTGCCGCTCTTGGTCGCCGGGCTGCCGATCTTTTCGCGCGCGTATTATGCGGCCAAGCCGCTCGATCAATCCACCCTCGAAGCGCCGCTCGGCTCGGGCGCCTACAAGGTCGGCCGCTTCGAGCCCGGCCGCTACATCGAGTACCAGCGCGTGAAGGATTGGTGGGGCGCCGACCTGCCGGTGGCTCGCGGCCAGAATAATTTCGACATCGTGCGCTTCGAATATTATCGCGACCGCGACGTCGGCTTCGAAGGCTTTACCGCCGAGAATTATCTGTTTCGCGAGGAGTTCACCTCGCGCACCTGGGCGACGCGCTACGATTTCCCGGCCGTGAAGAATGGCCGCGTCAAGATAGACATCTTGCCCGACGACACGCCTTCGGGCGCGCAGGGCTGGTTCATCAACACGCGGCGCGCAAAATTCGCCGATGCGCGGCTGCGCGAAGCGCTCTGCAACGCCTTCGACTTTGAGTGGACCAACAAGACGATCATGTACGGGTCCTACGAGCGCACCGTCTCCGTGTTTCAGAACTCCAACATGATGGCGGTAGGTAAGCCCAGCGCCGAGGAGCTTAAGCTGCTCGAACCGTTCCGTGGGCGTATAGCGGAAGAGGTGTTCGACGAGCCCTACCTGCCGCCGCTATCAGACGGCTCCGGAGCGGACCGGGCGCTGCTGCGCAAGGCCTCGCAGCTCCTCAAGGATGCCGGCTGCGCCATCACCGACGGCAAGCGCGTCCTGCCGAACGGCGAGCGCGTCACCATCGAATTCCTGATCGACGAGCCGACGTTCGAGCCGCACCACATGCCCTTCATCAAGAATCTCAGCATCCTCGGCATCGACGCCTCCTTGCGCATCGTCGACCCCGTGCAATACCGCGCGCGGCGCGACGGCTTCGACTTCGACATCACCGTCGACAGGTTCGGCTTCTCCGCCACGCCCGGCGATTCGCTGCGCTCGTTCTTTTCTTCACAGGCGGCGGCGCTGAAAGGTTCGAATAACCTCGCCGGCATGGCCGATCCGGCCATCGACGCCTTGATCGATACCATCATCGCCGCCGAGGCGCGGCCGGCTTTGGTGACCGCCTGCCGCGCGCTCGACCGCGTGATCCGTGCCGGCCGCTACTGGATTCCACATTGGTACAAGCCCTCGCACTGGATCGCCTATTGGGACGTTTTCGGCAGGCCGGCGGCCCAACCGCGTTATTTCCGCGGCATTCCGGAGACTTGGTGGTATGACCGCGACAAGGCAGGAAAGATCCAGCGGGCCGGGTAAAACGCGACATATTCCCTCCCCCCTTGTGGGGGAGGGTTAGGGAGGGGGGTCGCGAGGTGACGCGCGAATGGCGACGCGCGCGACTGAACCTCCCGACCCCCACCCCTACCCCTCCCCACAAGGGGGAGGGGAAAACGCCGAGACGACTCGACCATGGCCGCCTACATCATTCGCCGCATTCTGTTCATGATCCCCACGATCTTCGGGATCATGCTGGTATCTTTCGTCGTGGTGCAGTTCGCGCCCGGCGGCCCGGTGGAACGCGTCATCGCCCAGCTCTCCGGCAACGATACCGGCGCCACCTCGCGCATTTCCGGCTCGGCCGGCGGCGACTTCGGCGCGCGCGGCGCGCTGCAGAGCGGCGCGCAGCTCGATGTCAACGCCAAGTATCGCGGCGCGCAGGGGCTTGATCCCGAATTCATCAAGAGCCTGGAAAAGCAGTTCGGCTTCGACAAGCCGGCCTACGAGCGCTTTTCTCTCATGCTCTGGAACTACCTGCGCTTCGACTTCGGCAAGAGCTATTTCCGCGACGTGAGCGTGCTGCAACTGATCAAGGAGAAGCTGCCGGTTTCGATCTCGCTCGGAATCTGGATGACCCTTCTGAGCTATCTGATCTCGATCCCGCTCGGCATTCGCAAGGCGGTGCGCGACGGCTCGCAATTCGACGTGTGGACGTCCGGCGTCATCATCATCGGCTACGCCATTCCCGGATTCCTGTTCGCGATCCTGCTCATCATCCTGTTCGCCGGCGGCTCCTTCTTCGACATCTTTCCGCTGCGCGGGCTCACCTCCGACGGCTGGGCGCAATTTCCCTGGTGGCACAAGATTCTCGATTATTTCTGGCACCTGACGCTGCCGATCGTCTCCATGGGGCTCGCCGCCTTCGCCACCATGACGCTCTTGACCAAGAACTCGTTCCTCGAGGAATTGCGCAAGCAATACGTGCTCACCGCGCGCGCCAAGGGTTGCTCCGAACGGCAGGTGCTCTACGGCCATATTTTTCGCAACGCCATGCTGCTGGTCGTCGCCGGCTTCCCCGGTGCGTTCGTCGGCGCCTTCTTCGCCGGCTCGCTGTTGATCGAGACGATCTTCTCGCTCGACGGCCTCGGGCTCCTGAGCTTCGAGAGCGTGCTCAACCGCGACTATCCGGTGGTGTTCGCCAATCTCTACATCTTCGCGCTCGTCGGCCTGGTCGTGAATCTGATTTCCGACCTGACCTACACCTGGATCGACCCACGCATCGATTTCGAGACGCGGGAGGTTTGAGGTGGACGCCCGGACCCGCGCCGAAAAAATCGTCAAAACGGCCGGCGATAGCAGGGTCGCGGCGCCGCGGCTTACGCCGGACCTCGAGCCCACCGGACCGCTCGGGCTCGTGCCGTCGCCGCGGCGGTTCGCACTGTCGCCGATCAACAAACGGCGCTGGCAGAATTTCAAGACCAACCGCCGCGGCTATTGGTCGTTGTGGATTTTCCTCGTCCTGTTCGTCGTGACGCTGTTCGCCGAGTTCATCGCCAACGACAAGCCGCTCTATTTGCGCTACGATGGCAAGTCCTACTTTCCGGTTTTCTTCACCTATCCAGAGACCGCCTTCGGCGGCGACTTCGAAACGGCGGCGGACTATCGCGATCCCTATCTGCAGAAGCTGATCGCGGACAAAGGCGGCGGCATGATTTGGCCGCCGATCCGCTACTCATACGATACTCACAATCTCGATCTGCCGACGCCGGCGCCGTCAAAGCCGACCTGGCTGCTCACCGAGGCCGAATGCAGGTCGGTGGTCCAACGCAAGGACCTGAAACGCTGCAGCGACCTCGAATACAACTGGCTCGGCACCGATGATCAGGGCCGCGATGTGCTGGCGCGCCTCATCTACGGTTTTCGCGTCTCGGTATTGTTCGGTCTGATCCTGACGATAGTCTCCTCGGTCATCGGCGTCGCGGCCGGCGCCGTGCAGGGCTATTTCGGCGGCTGGATCGATCTTTTGTTCCAGCGCTTCATCGAAATCTGGACGTCGGTGCCGGAGCTTTATCTGCTGCTCATCATCTCCTCGGTGCTGATCCCCGGCTTCTTCGTGCTGCTCGGGATCCTGCTGCTGTTCTCCTGGGTGCGGCTGGTCGGCCTGGTGCGCGCCGAATTCCTGCGCGGACGCAATTTCGAATACATCCAGGCGGCGCGTGCGCTCGGCGTGTCAAATGCCGTCATCATCTTCCGTCACCTGTTGCCGAACGCCATGGTGGCGACGCTGACGTTCCTGCCGTTCATCATGTCGTCGTCGGTAATGACGCTGACCGCGCTCGATTTTCTCGGCTTCGGCCTGCCGCCGGGCTCGCCGTCGCTCGGCGAAATGCTTTCGCAGGGCAAGGCCAACGTTCAGGCGCCGTGGCTCGGGCTCGCCGGCTTTTTCACCGTCGCCCTGATGCTGTCGCTCTTGATCTTCGTCGGCGAAGCCGTGCGCGATGCCTTCGATCCGAGGAAGACCTATGCTTAAGGAGATGTTATATTTGCCGCTGAATGAACGTGATGCGGAACTGCCGTCGTGAACAAAATTATCCGAGAGAACTATCCCGCTTCAAAGCTCCCCGATGATCTCCGCGTCGGCGTCGACCCAGAGGCACGGGTCACGGTCACCATTACGTTAGAAGAACAGCGGCCGAAGCGCGCGCCGACACTTGATGAAATATGGGCGATGAGACGGCCACCGTACCGAACGAAGGAAGAGATCGACGCGGACCTTCGCGCTCAACGAGACGAATGGGATGACTGAAGTAGCGCCAACTCCAATTGTCTATGTTGACGCCAATCCCTTCAGTTATTTCATTGATGGCGAAGAGGGGGTCGCAAATCGTCTGAAACCTTTCTTTGAATTGTTAAAAGAAAGGCCGGGTCTCGCAATGACCAGCGAGTTGACCTTGGCAGAGGTTTTGGCAAAGGCAAGACCGGATGCGCGCCGCAGTTATCTTAATCTCATTGTTTGGAGTAACCTTTTCCAGCTGCAGCCGGTCACGAGAGATATTCTGATTGACACGGCCGACTATCGCCGGGTTAGCCGAAAAGCCCGACCGGATGGAACGAAAGCAACGGTAAAACTGCCCGATGCTATCCATGTGGTGACAGCGATTCGAAGCCGCTGCCGTGCGTTTCTTTCGGCCGATACCGGTCTGAAGCTGCCTGTCGGAATGGCAGCCTTCGAGCCGAACGAAGCGGGCGTCGCCAACCTCATCGAAGGAATTTCATGACCGCCCCCCTCCTCTCCATCCGCGACCTCTCTGTCGCTTTCCGTCACGGCGGACATGAGACGCTGGCCGTCGACCGCGTCTCGTTCGACATCGGCCCCGGCGAGACCGTGGCGCTGGTGGGAGAATCCGGCTCCGGGAAATCGGTGACGGCTTTGTCGATCCTCAAGCTGTTGCCGTATCCGGCGGCGCACCATCCGTCGGGTACCATCACCTTCAAGGGCCGTAACCTCCTTCCACTCTCCGAACGCGACATGCGGCGCGTGCGCGGCGATGACATCACCATCGTCTTCCAGGAGCCGATGACCTCGCTCAACCCGCTGCACACCATCGAGAAGCAGATCAGCGAAATTTTGCTGCTGCATCGCGGGCTCGCCGGCGCCGCCGCGCGCGCGCGGACGATCGAGGTGCTCGGCCAGGTCGGCATTCCCGATCCGCAAAGCCGGCTCGCCAGCTACCCGCATCAGCTTTCCGGCGGCCAGCGCCAGCGCGTCATGATCGCCATGGCGCTCGCCAACGCGCCCGATCTGTTCATCGCCGACGAGCCGACCACGGCGCTCGACGTCACCGTGCAGGCGCAGATCATCGAGCTGTTAAAGGAAATCCAAAGCCGGCTCGGCATGTCGCTGTTGTTCATCACTCACGACCTCGGCATCGTGCGCAAGATCGCGCAAAAGGTCTGCGTGATGAAGGAAGGCAAAATCGTCGAGCAGGGCGCCGTAGAGCGCGTCTTTGCCGCGCCCGCGCATCCCTACACGCGCGCACTGCTGGCCGCCGAGCCGAAGCCCGATCCGGCGCCGCCGCAACCCGACGCTCCATTGCTGCTGGAAGCCACCAATCTCAAAGTCTGGTTCCCGATCAAGCGCGGCCTGTTGCGCAAAGTCGTCGGCCACATCAAGGCCGTCGATGGCGTGAGCATTGATTTGCGCAAAGGCGAGACGCTCGGCGTCGTCGGCGAATCGGGCTCCGGCAAGACGACGCTTGGCCTCGCCATCCTGCGCCTCATCTCCTCAGAGGGGCCGATCGTGTTCATGGGCAACAAGTTGCAGGGCCTGCGGTTCAAACGAATGCGTCCGTTCCGCCGCGACGTGCAGATCGTGGTCCAAGACCCCTACGGCTCGCTCTCGCCGCGGCTCTCGGTCGCCGAGATCATCGAAGAAGGACTCAACGTGCACTATCCCGACATCCCGGAACACCAACGCGACGAGCGGGTGGTGCGGGCGCTGAGCGACGTCGGGCTTGATCCGGCCACGCGCTTTCGCTTTCCCCATGAATTTTCCGGCGGCCAGCGGCAACGTATCGCGGTGGCGCGCGCCATCGTGCTCGAGCCGACCTTCATCGTGCTCGACGAGCCGACCAGCGCGCTCGACATGCTGATCCAGTCGCAGATGGTCGATCTCTTCCGCGACTTGCAGAAGCGACGCAATCTCACTTATCTCTTCATCTCGCACGATTTGCGGGTCGTCGCCGCGCTCGCAAGCCGCTTGTTGGTGATGCGGCAGGGCAAGGTGGTGGAGGCCGGCGCCGCGGCTGAGCTGTTCAAAAATCCGCAGAGCGACTATACGCGGGCTTTGTTTGCCGCCGCCTTCAATCTGGAACCGGCGCCCACGGGCGTGGTGGCGCAGTGACGCTCCGCTTGTCCCCGCGCAAGCGGGGACCCAGCTCTTTGCACCTTCAGTGCTGGATCCCCGCTTTTCGCGGGAATGAGCGGATAACGGGTCACTCGCCTATTTCGGCGCTTGCGCGGCCGTTTCGCCGGGCGGCAACACCCTGAATGTGAAGATCGATACCTTGTCGCCCGGTTTGAACGGCCCAGCCACCTCATTCTTGACCGGCGGTATGCTATGGAGAAATGCGATGATCGCCGCCACATCCTCTTTCGTCATGTTGGTAAATGACGGGTAGGGCATAATAGGCGCTAATTGGCGGCCATCCGGACGCTTTCCCATCGTCAACGCTGAGGCGATTTGCGCATCGGTCCAGTTGCCGATCCCGGTCTCCTTGTCCGGAGTGATATTTCTCCCGGGAAACACGCCAAGGCCCGGTATTTCGAAGCCCACATCCGATCCGCCGAGGTATTTCGCCGTGTCGGGCTTACCCAAGAAGAAGCCGGGCGTGTGGCAGTCATTACACCCGGCAACCACAGCCAAGTAATGGCCCCGCTCGATCTGCGACTCGGCGTGAGCCCTTGGCAGCAGAGTTGCCGCTGCTGCGACAGCGGCCACGGCTGCAAGTGCGATGCCAGCTGAAATTCTCATGACGTTTCTCCCTGGAGTTGCCAATAGTCAAACACGCACGCGACTTATAGTGCCGCTGGGTTGTTGCGTGTCAATGATACCTTAAACCTTTACTGTCCGGGACGCAAAAAGGAGCGCTCCCACATGCGTGACTGCGCAACTGAAGTGGCCGCCGCAGATCGCAGTCAGGCCGTGCGCGTGCGTCGTTCACGCCAATGCCACCAGATTACTGCGCCGATTCCCAATACCACCGCCACAAGCAGCACCAACAGCAAAGCCGAATTTTCGATCCACGCAATCGCCGGAATGCCAAACGCCATGATCAGACCGAGCAGACAGACTTGCCAGGAAAAGATATGCACCCCGGCGGTAAAGGTGCCGAGTGCCAGCAAGGTGAAAATGGCGAGGCCTGTCGAAGTGGCGTTGAAAACCCGCTGCACGCTAGGCAGGAACACCATGTTCATCACCAGCAGGAACGCCAACCAGTGCAGCACCTGCGTCCCTATCAACCGCAGCCGCGCAGTATTGTCGTTCGCGCTTGGCCATCCATACCAGACACAAACGAGCCCGATGATCGGCGCGAGAATCTCCCAATAGATGAGGATTGGATGTTTCGAGAAACTCGTATAGGCGACGCCGCCTATGGTCAGGAGCAACACCAGAGTGAAGGGCAGCTCTCTGATCCAAAAACTTAGGTGGCGCGATTCGTGCGACGCCGTGACGTGCGGAACGCTCGCGGGTCCGGCCGGGCCTGAATCGGGGCTGCTCATCGCATTTGCTCCAAGCCTCGAAGATAGATCACTCGGGCCGGCAACGCCACCTCTTACCGCCTTACCGCCCGAGCCGCCGCACGCTGGTGATCTCACCACTCGCATCGCGGATGCGCGCGATGGCGTCGTCGATCGGTTCGATCGCGACCGCCATGTGGAAGGCGTTGGCGTGAAGGAAAGTAGCGCGGTCGCGCACAATGGCGACGTGACCCTTCCAGAACACGAGGTCGCCGCGTTTCAGATCGGAACGATCGACGGCCGCCGCGACGGGCGAGCCCAGCGCCTGTTCCTGCATGTCGCTGTCGCGCGGGCAGGAAATGCCGCAGGCGGATAGCGCGATCTGCAGGAGGCCCGAACAGTCGAGCCCGAGCGCGGTCTTGCCGCCCCACAGATAGGGCACGCCGAGGAAGCGCTCCGCGACGGCAACGAAATCCGTCTCGTAGACGTCGATCGGCGCAAGATGCACGGCTGGCACAAAAGCCCCGGATCGTGTCACCGCCATGCGCTCGTCGATGCGCGCGACCGCGAGGCGGGCACCGAGCGGCAGCACTTCGATGGGTGCCAGCTTGATCGAGGGACCGGGAAAGGCAAAGGTCCGCAACGCGGCGACCTTGTGCGTCGGCGGCGCCCCGAGCGGCGCCAGCGCGTTCGCCGGCAGCCAGCCGACATAGAAGTCCGCCGCGAGCTGGCCCCAGGCCCAGCCCTCCGCATTGGCGTCGTAGATGGTGACGCGCTCGCCCTTGAGCGCCTCGGTGGCGAGCGGCGCGTCGGGCGCGGGCGTAAGCCGCAGCGGCGCCTGCGGCTCGACGACTTCGTAGACGCGGCCTTCGACATAGCGCGCCGCCGCCACTTGGCCTTCGAGTTCCTTCGCCGCGAGATCGGCGCGGGCCGGCGTGAGGCGAGGATCGAAGGCGCGCATCGCTTTTTTCCGTTTTTTCGCGCTCAGCCGTAGCGCGCGGCGAGCAACGCATAGAGCGCGCGCGCCGCCTGACACTCGCCGCCTTCGGGCCGGCCCGGCTTCGCCGTCAGCGTCCAGGCGTAGATATCGATGTGCAGCCAGGCTTTTGCCGCCTCGACAAAGCGCTTGAGGAACAGGGCGCAGATGATCGAGCCGGCAAAGTTGCCGGTGCTGACGTTGTTCAAGTCGGCGACCTTGGAGTCGAGCAAAGCGCTGTAGGGCTGCCATAAGGGCAGCCGCCAGAGCGGATCGTTTTCCGTCGCGGCGTGGCGCGCGAGCGCCGCGGCAAGCGCCTCGTCCTCGGTATAGAACGGCGGCAGGTCGGGGCCGAGCGCAACGCGCGCGGCGCCGGTCAGCGTGCCCATGTCGATCAAAAGCTCCGGCGCGCTCTCGTCGGCAAGCGCCAGCGCGTCGGCAAGAATGAGCCGTCCTTCGGCATCGGTGTTGCCGACCTCGACGGTCAATCCCTTGCGCGAGGGGTAGACGTCACGCGGGCGGAAAGCGGCGCCGGAAATCGAATTCTCGACCGCCGGGATCACCACTGTGAGCCGCACCTTGAGGCCGCGGTCCATGATCATGTGCGCCAGTGCGAGCACGCTGGCCGCTCCGCCCATGTCCTTCTTCATCAACAGCATCGCGTTCTCGGGCTTGATGTCGAGACCGCCAGAGTCGAAGCAGACGCCCTTGCCGACGAGCGACACGCGCGGATCATCTTTATCGCCCCATTTCAGCTCAATCAGCCGCGGCGCCCGTTCGCAAGCGCGGCCGACGGCGTGAATCAGCGGAAAATTCTCGGTCAACAGCTCCTCGCCGACGATCGTCCGGATATCCGCGCCGTGGCGCGCGGCAAGCGAGCGCGCGGCCGCTTCAAGTTCCGCCGGCCCCATATCGTTTGCCGGCGTGTTGATGAGATCGCGCGCCAGCGTCACCGCTTCGACGACGCGGTCGAGATCGCCGCGATCGATGCTCTGCGGCAGATCGAGCTTGAGCTGACGTCGTTCGGCCTTGCGGTAGCGCGTGAAGCGGTAAGCGCCGAGCGCGAAGGCGAGCGCTGCAAGCCTCGCGTCGTGCGGGGCGTTGGCAAACCGGTAGACCCCGGCCGGCAGGTGCTGCGGCAGGCGGCCGGGGAGGAACAGGTCCTTCGCCTCGTTCGCGCCTTCGAGCCCGAACAGGATGCCGCCAAGTCCGCTCTCCCCCGGCAGCAGCAGATGGCGTCCGGGTTTGGGTTCGAAACCCGCCGCGTCGGCAAAGGCGCGGACGCCGGCGTCCAGCCGTTCGCGCAAATCCGGATAGTTCGCCGCGGTGACGAACCAGATCGGTATCGGCTCCACGGTCCCGCCGGCAACGAAGACTGAATCCATTGGATTTTCCGCGCTCAAAAAGCTACGCCCTGCTATCATGGCGCCCGACCTCCGTCATCCTCAGTACGGTGGGTTAGGCGCGAAACATCTCGTTGACGCGATGAATTTACTCATAAAAATCGCGCGGCATGCATTGCCGCGCCGCGTGTTCGGGACCGCCGATATTGGCCGGGGTCGCCCTCAGGATGTCTTGCCGCGCGCGCCACTGGACGTTGTGCGGTACGCGATCGAGCGCCCGTTGCAGGCAGGCTTTCTGATCGCCGCCGCAGCTTTGATTTCTGCGGCACCACTTGCGCCGGCAGGTCCGCCATAACGCGAAAGCGTTGCAATAGCGTCTTTGCTGCAAGGCCTTTTCGGCCGCGAACCGCGCCGCGTATGCCGCCGGGCTCAACTTCGGTTTCCGCTTTGGTGCCGCTCCGGACATGAAGGACACGGCGAAGTCGTTGCACCGAGCCATGGACAAGCTCTCCCGTTCTCGCGGCGCGTTTTTGTTGCGCCCGAGCTTTGCCCGCGCATGATCCCGAAAAGTGGACTTCCGGTTTTCGGATAAGATCATGCGCAAAATAAAACGCCGTCACGTGCAACGCGAAGCCGGGTGGAGCAAAGCAAAAGCGAGGGGTGGTGCCTCGATTTCGCCGTTCGCTATGCCCGCTTCGCCAAACCAGAAATCAAGCCAGAAATAAGGAAGCGGAACGCCGACAGACGCAATCATCATTGTGCCGTGCCGCTGGCACGGCCGCGCATCCAGCGGGATGCGCACGCCTGTCGGCGTTCCACCACGGCTCTCGCCAAAGGGACTTTCGTCGCCCAAGGCTCAGCTTCAGGCCAGTCTTCCTGGGACGCGGCAAGAGCGCTCGATCCTTAAAAGCCCGCCCCAACCGGGGGGCGGAGACCTTGCGCATTTTTAGCGGGCGTTACCCGCCCCTGCCTGTCCCAGTCCAGCGAAGCACCTCGCGCGCCGGTCATAGTGCCGGCAGGCTGATGCCCGAAGCCGCCCGGGAGCGGCTTGCAAAACCGCCCGCGGGCACCGCACTCGCTCCAGCGGCCCGGTGTGCCTCCGGACCACGTCCTTGACATGAGCGAGATTCGGCAGTCAATGTAGCTGACTCGGTGACCAGTGTCAAGGGCTCTGTCGCATTATCAGAGACACGCGCGTCCGGCGCGTCATTGGGCTTGCCCCGCCATCGGCTAAGGCCAGATGACTTAAGGTTGAATCATTACGTCGTCATGGCCGGACTTGTTCCGGCCATCCACGTCTTTGCTTCACGGGCTTGAAGTCGTGGACGCCCGCGGCAAGCGCGGGCATGACGATTCAAACAAATTTCATCGCATTCTAAGCGATCATGCGCACCCGGCCGACAGCTTCCGTTCGCCGCCGGCGGCAGCCGAGGAATTTTGCAGGTTTTTTTCGGCTTTGATTGATGCGGCTCTTGATAACCACGGTGAGATATTCAACCCGCCCCAAGCTGCGTTTACATCCGACAGCAGACATTCCGCAATCGACGCGAAGGGCCATAAGCAGAGATCACCATTCCTGCCTAATCTGCCGGGCTCTCCGTATCCATTGGCAATCCCATTGTACCACAACCCGCGATGGCAATAGGATCGGTTGGGAGAGGGGAATGGCGGAGCTGACCGAGAACGAATTGCACTTTCTGTACACGCAGCGCATCGACGAGAGCGCGGTGATGGACTGCTCGTGGATGCGACCGCGGCGCTACAAATACGCGATGGAAGAGGAGGGCTACCTTTGGTGCATCTCCCCGACCGACTGCTACAACGGCCACAGACTGCGCAGCCGCGCCGGCCATTGCATCCAGTGCGACACGTCCCGTATCGCGTTCGTTAAACGACATCACGACACGGCCTATATCTACATCGCCGGATCGCTCGCCTCGAAAGTGGTGAAAGTTGGCAACGCTATCTGGCCGGAGCGACGCGTTGGCGCACTCAATTCACGCCGATACGGCGGTATCACAGACTGGGTGCTGCTCTACCACGCCAAATTCGATGAAGCTGGCAAGATCGAGTTCGCGGCGCACGGGCGTCTCTATGGCGATCGCCGCGGTGTGAAAGAGATCTTTCGATGTAACTACGCGCTGGCGAGGAACGCTCTTGTTGAAGCCGCCGAAGGATACCTTGGCGAGGACGAATGGGAGAGCCGGTACGCGCTCTTGCGATATACGTTCGCGGATGAATAGCTATTGCCCTGCGTGGAAGCGACTACTTCCGTGGAGGAGTCGTTGCCGGGCCATGTCCGCTGTGAGTCATTCACGACCGGACCGAGCCAGTGGTAGGTCAGGCTAGGTCTGCTATTTCCCGAAATCGACCGACACCTCTTTCAAGGCCAGATGTCGCGATGGGCCACAAGCGGTGTCTTTCCACCGCCGTCAGGTCTATGCCTTGGGGATTGAGACGTCGTGGGCGAACACACCAAGCGCTTCGGGCCGCGGAAAACGTTCCCCTAAATGCTTCAAAACTCGAACACACAAAGAAAGGGACCAAATCATCTCCTTCGCGCTGAACGCTAGATGATCGTCGCGACCTAGCCCTTCCGGTTCGTCATCAAACTGGATGTGTACGCGGTTGCGAAGCTTACGAAGACGATGCAAATCATCGTAGATAGTTCCACCAAGACCATCGAGAAGCTTGTAGGTTTTCATTGCCTGAATAATGTTGTTGAAGCGCTCGATCTTGGTTCCGCGTATCTTATACAAATCCTCCATCGGAATGCTGGGAACGCCTTCCCTTGTGTAGTTTCGTACACGATAAATAATCTGATCGAGCGCGGCCTCAACGATAGAAGCAGCCTGGACGACCATAAGCTTGTTGAACGTATCGTTCTCGTTCGTGGCACTCAGCCGACAAAGCGCATTCCCATTCACAAGAATGTTGTCTCCAACTTTAAAGTCGCCGATGAAGTTGCACCTAATTATTTCGACTTCCGCTGCCATGCCGTCACCTCGGAAGGTTTTAACGATGGTACTAGTACCCACTTTTCTTCGCAGGTGAGTCATGATTCAAGATCGGGATGATTCCCAAAGCAAGAGAGGTTCGGCTCAAGCCGAAGGTACGCAAGGTGCTTGAGGCGCGCTGCCGGGCAC
>Ga0187856_1002548_pt1 | contig 13313 bp, 10 predicted proteins | sample June2016WEW_8_40_FD_132443 | JGI IMG/M metagenome (GOLD analysis project Ga0187856, IMG submission 132443) | Peatland microbial communities from SPRUCE experiment site at the Marcell Experimental Forest, Minnesota, USA - June2016WEW_8_40 | ecosystem: Environmental > Terrestrial > Soil > Wetlands...
ATGAGCCTCTGCGTAGTCCGGCTTCAGCCGTAATACTGCTTGGTATTCCGCGATTGCCCTACCCACTTGGCTTTGCGATTCATATGCAAGACCGAGATTATAATGAGCCTCTGCGTAGTCCGGCTTCAGCCGTAATATTGCTTGGTATTCCGCAATTGCCCTATCCACTTGGCCTTGCGATGCGTATGCAATGCCAAGGTTATTCTGAGCCTCTGCGTAGTCCGGCTTCAGCCGTAATGCTGTTTGGTATTCTGCGATTGCCCTACCCACTTGGCTTTGCGATGCGCATGCAACGCCAAGGTTATAATGAGCCTCTGCGAAGCAGGGCTTCAGCCGTAATACCGTTTGGTATTCTGCAATTGCCCTATCCCATTGGCCTTGGGATGCGTATGCAAGACCAAGATTATTATGAGCTATTTCACTATCGGGCTTCAGCCGCAATACTGTTTGGTATTCTGCATTTGCCCTATCCCATTGGCCTTGCGATGCGTATGCAAGACCAAGATTATCATGCGCTATTTCACTATCGGGTGACTTCTTGACCGTATCTGTCCAGAGCTTAAGATTATCCTTCCAGACGTTATTCCTGGTTATAGTTCCGATGGTATATAACCCCCATATTGCTGCAAAGACTATTGTGATACTCATGACAGCACGCGGCAGCTTCTTCTTGGCCCATGATAAAAAGATTACAAGAAGAAGCACGTAACCAACAGAGGGCAGGTAAAGGTATCTATCGGTAAAAGTATTCTCACCCAGCGCAGGGATGTAAAGGACGGGCAGGAGCGGCACTGTCACAAACAAAAGACCCAAAAAAGCAACCCTGTTTTTCTTAAGGGCGATAGGAAAGAGGACCGCAAAGACTGCTGTTGCCATCAATGAAAGGATCCCCTTCAATTCAAAAAGGGAGGCGATCGGGTGAAAAACATAAAAGGCGTTGAGATTGAGAGGGACAAGGAGTTTTTCGAGATACTGAATGAACAAGGGGAAAACATTGATAGCATATTGGTAGGCACTAAGGGTAACATACCTCTTCTGAGGAGCAAACTCTCCGAGGGCGTGAATCCTCAATGCCAGGTAACCCACTCCGATTACGAGGTAGGGGATATATCTTTTCACATAATCCGGAAAACGGGTTCGTTCCCCCCGAAATACGTAATCATGTGCCACAAGGACCACGGGCAGGGTCAGGGCCGGTTCCTTGAAAAACGCTGCGACAGCAAAGCACACTATGGAAAATAGATAGCTGCCTGACAGTATGGTCTGTGACCTGACATAAAGATAAAAAGAAAGGAGATAAAAAAATGTGAATGCCACATCCGGCAATCCGGAGGTCCATGTAACCGCCTCCGTATGGATGGGATGTGAGGCAAAGAGCATGGCAGCTATGAACGGAGGGGAGAGGTATACCGAGGACGTTGTGACCCTAGGCTCAGTCAGTACCCTCCGTATGATCAGGAAGACAAGGACTGATACGCCGCAATGAAAGAGGATATTGACCAGATGAAACCCCCAAGGTTTCAGGCTGAATAAATGATAATTGAGCATAAAGACAATGTGCATCAGGGGCCTATAGTAGTTCGAGATAACTATCCCTGGTTCGAAACTCCAGACACTCTTGGAAAATATCATCGGTATGTTTCTGATATCTCTGATCCATGGATTGTCCACTATCTGCGACGCATCGTCATATACAAAATCGCCGTAAAGGGCGCTAAAATAAACGGCGAAAGAGACAAGCAGCAAGATTAAAATCGGGATAACCGTAATTATTGAAGTAGTCTCTTGCAGACTGCCTTTTAATGCCGATTCCTGGGAGGGTTTTAATTCTTTCTCATAGCTCCCCTCATTGCCCAGGGCTTTATGAATTGAAACATTCTTTTTTCTTGCCGCCTTGCCCACGAGCATTATTATATCATGAGAATTATTAGTTCTAATTCCAACGTCAGTTCAGCTATTCTTATTCAGTTTATTGAGAAAATGGATAGCGTTCTATCCGCAATTGCGCGTCAGATCACGTCACTGAAAGTATCCAGGAGGGTAACACATAGTTTTAGGCTTATATGTTTAAGCCCGTAATCAAGAGTCTCAGGCCTGTGAGGACAAAAAAGAGTGGTGGCTGAAAACTAACGCCTCCAGATCATTTCGGAGGTCTCAGTGCATACCGTTCAGGACCAACTATTTTAACCACAAGAGGGCTCTTTCACGCGTGCCTGAAAGGTGAACTCATAATAGTTGACTGTGCATCTCACCTCTGAGATCTGATATAATTGTGCTGATTGCAAATGGTTTTTGCTTCTCGATACCATCCTGTAACCATCACATCTAAGACATGGTAAAATTTTAATTATCAGGGAGGAACTATGAAAAAAGCAGAATTAACGTTACCGGAAATCGCTCTAATAGCTGGCACACGCGGCATGCTGGGAGCAGGAGCCGGTCTGTTATTGGCTGACAGACTCAATGACGACCAGAGAAAGGCCATCGGGTGGACACTGTTGATTATCGGAGCGATTAGTACAATCCCATTGGCGATAGAGGTGCTGAGCAAAAGGCAGTAGTGTCTTGTGTGAGACGCGTTTGCGTGAGGTGGCAGCTCAATAAGTTCGTCTCCGGAGTCGGAGTGATGCACCTGATACATCGCAGTTATTCACACCTCCACTCGTAATCTAAGCATGAAAACTATCCCTTTGCCGGCCTCGGCGCTTCGCAATACATGAGACGGTGTTACGTATAGCAGGAAGGATGCTTGCCTCTCAACGCCGCCGATAAACAAACGCGTTTCGAGAAAGGGCAACAATGAAGATTTTCAATGGAAAGTTGCGATGCGGCTAAGTCACGAGGCCGGTATCAATTCCACCAAATGTCACTGGCACACTTATATGGTTTGTCTCACCTACTTAAAACTCAATACCATAATCCTCAAGATTGATCTTTATCTGTTTCAGTTCCTTTTGAAGCTGATTGGGTTATTTTTGAAAAGCAGAATCTTCCTAGTCCAAGTCAGCAGTAGATGACATTAGATGACTACAGGCTTCTCACCAGTCCAGACCATTCTGTCTGACCTTCCATAAAACCGTGATTGACTGAAACAATGTGATATCTGAATATCTGCGCATTCTTAAGTTTTGCATTTTCACTATACAGAGTATACGGGTCGAGAAACTCTTTGTCCTGGCCGCCGGGTGCCATTAAAAGTATCAGGATTGACACATCATGTCAGTTTCTTAACAGATATTTTATAGTCTAATTGTTTTGTTCATCGAAATATCAATAAGTTATGGATAATGATACTGTGGGTATAAAACGTGCATGTCATATTAATGGTCGGCAAAAATAGAACAATCGCATAACACATGTTACCGTAGATGTAATCTTATTTGGTAGCACTTGGGACCGCGTCCCATATCGATATGCCTAGATATGCGCAATGGAGGTTTCTATGAGTAAGATTCTTTCCCTGCTACTTCTTTTTGTAGTTCTCCTTGCAACTGCTGTCAACGCTTCAGATGAATCTGCCGGAAGCCTGAGAAAGAAGAAAGGAGACGTTCTCATTGAGCGGAACGGAAACATCGTAAAAGCTGAAGATGGCTCTCCCGTGTACCCAAATGATACCGTTAAAACAGGCGGAGACGGCTCGGTGGGAATAATTTTCAAGGATAACTCAAGAATAAGCCTAGGACCGAACTCTCGCTTGGATTTAAAGCAGTTTGTCTTTAAGCCTGCCCAGGGACAATTTTCTATGGTTAACAAGCTGACAAAAGGGACTGCCTCATTTGTTTCAGGAAAGATGACAAAGCTATCTCCGGAGTCTGTCATCCTTGAGACCCCGACATCTACAATTGGTGTCCGTGGCACTACATACAATGTTAAGGTTAATGAAGACTAAATGCTCCCAGTTCTTTATCGTGCCCGTAAGAGTCGCATGCAATGAGACGTGGGGTAATCTTCTTGTTCTCTTGGTATTGCTGTTTATATCAGGCTGCGCAACCGCAAATGACAAGGTTGTTCTTATTCAGAATGCCGATGGTACCATAAAGGATACGGTTGTTCTTGTTCAGGATGCCGATGGTAAAGTTGGGCAACTAACAGTTACTACCAGGGGTGGGACTAAGACTCTTACCGCTGCAAATACAATGGTAGAGGTCACCGGATCTGGGGAGAGCCCGTCTGATCCTAAAAAGATAGACCAAAGCCAAATTGATTCACTCTTCACTGATTCCATCAACGCCCTTCCTCTGCCACCGGTCAGTTTTCTCTTATATTTTTTGAACAACTCAACGGAACTGACTGCCGAGTCAAAGTCTTATATTCCTAAAATCGTGTCGTTAGTCAATAAAAAAGGGTTTTATGAAATAAGCATTGTTGGCCATACAGATACAACCGGGAACGATGAGTACAATATGAGATTGTCATCTGCCCGCGCCGAGGCTGTCCGGGACGCACTTCTCTCTCACGGCATTCGGTTTGGTCAGATGGAGCTCAGTTATTACGGAAAGCGGGACCCTGTTGTTCCAACGGGAGACAATGTGAGAGAACCACGTAATCGCAGAGTTGAAGTCGTTGTAAAATAGCCTGCCATAATGCGCGCTTTACGACGACTATCTTCCTATGCCCAGTGGATCCAAAAAAGCAAGGAACATGCTCTCATTATTCTCTTCGGAATTGCATGCACCTGTGTTGTAGTCTTTTTATATTTATTCCAGCCACGTCTGCTTTCGAACATCGACTTTAAAATATACGACACCCTGCTCAGATCGCGTTCTGGACCCGCCGCATCCGGTAGTATCGTTATTGTTGCTATAGATACAAAAAGCCTTGCACAGTACGGACAGTGGCCGTGGCCGCGATACCGGATAGCACGTTTGATGGACAAATTGCGCGAAATGGGAGCCCTAAGTGTCGGTGTTGATATCCTGTTTGCCGAGCCTGACAGAAGTTCGCTGCGCAATATACAAACAAATATTTTAGCAGACTTCAACTACACTGTTAGCCTCTCAGGAGTTCCCCGACAATATACCGACAATGATGCGCTGCTGGCGGAAACGCTCAGTAACGGTCCTTTTGTGCTTGCATACCAGTTTTTATTTGGGGAGCCTATAGAAAGAAGATGCACACTTCATCCGGTCAATGTATTGCTCAGGAAGGAACCCGAGGTGCCGGATTCTGTGAACGGCCTTTTCAAACCGTCTTCTGTCGCCTGCCTATATCAGCCGCTCGCGGAGGCAACTCCAGCTTCAGGTTTTTTCAATATAATACCCGAGCAAGACGGAATTATTCGCAGAGTCCCCCTCATAATGGAATATGATGGTCGATTCTACGCCAACCTCTCTTTAGCCGTGCTTCTTGCAGCAGCAAAGCCGAAACCCATGGTATTGACTGTTGGCCAAGCAGGAACAGAACGTCTCTCTATGGAGAATGTTGAGATCCCGCTTGAAAAAAACGGATCCTTCCTGATTCCATTTCACGGTCGAGACGGAACATATCGTCACATCTCGGCTTCCGATATTCTGAACGGCACAACCGAAACTCGGGAGATTGCAGGACACATCGTGATCATTGGAGCGACAGCGCCCGGCTTGTTGGATCATTTCGCTACGCCAACCGACCCGGCAATGGCTGGGGTAGAGGTGCACGCGAACATCATCGACGCCATTCGGCAAGGGGATTTTCTTGTGCAGCCGACGGCTGCTGAATTTATTGCCATTCTTTTTATCGGATTGTTCTCAACAATTGTTTCTGGCCGCTGCAACGTAGTTGCAAATCTGACGTTTTTATTTCTCTTTGCGTTGGTCACGGTAATCCTGACTGTTTTCCTCTTCCGAAAGGGAATTTATCTTTCTCCACTCTACCCTATACTGGCCTATACTTCAAACTTTTCCTTATTATCGTTTCTGGAGTTCCGGCGCGAGGAGCGGCTGCTGAGGGAAAAGACCATGCTACAACTGACAACGCAGGAAGCAATGCTTGAAACTATTGCCAATATCACCGAGACGCGAGATCCAGAAACAGGCGGCCACATCAGACGAACCCGCAGCTATGTGAAGGCTCTCGCCGAGCATATCAAAAAGAAAACGGCATATGTCGACACTGTGAATGATACCTATATTGAGCACCTTTTTTGGTCTGCACCACTCCATGACTTAGGCAAAGTAGGCGTACCAGATCAGATTCTGCTTAAGCCCGCGCGGCTGACCGCGGAAGAGTTCGAAGAGATAAAGAAGCACACCCAGTATGGCAAAAGACTCATCGATGCCGCACAGGCTAAACTTGGGGATACTTCCTTTTTACGGGTCGCGGGAGAAATGGCTTTTTCTCATCACGAACATTGGGATGGGAGAGGATACCCGAATGGACTCAAAGGTGAGGAGATTCCTTTGTCCGGGAGAATTATGGCGATAGCCGACGTGTATGATACTCTCATATCGGGCCGTCCATATAAAGAAGCCGTTTCTCACGAAAAAGCCGTAGAAATCATCTTGGACGAACGTGGTTCGCAATTCGATCCACAACTCATCGACGCTTTTGGGGAGATACACGCTACATTCCGCGCAATTGCTGAGCAATTTACTGATGTCAGTGCTAATGAATCGCTTCATTCGATCAACTTAAAAAACGATTTATCTATTACAGCTTCTTCATGTTCCCACCAGAGCAAAGGAGGGCATACCATGAGCACCATTACGACCAAAGACGGCACGCTTGAGAGCTGACAGAACCAAACTCAGAGCCGTGTCAGCACCGGCGGCTACCAACGGCCAGCGTGAGCGCCACCATCCACGTGGAGTACCTCTCCGGTTACTTGACCTGCCTGTGCCAGGTAGAGCACAGCGTCGACAACGTCTTTTACGTCCACGATTTTCCCCATTGGCTGCAATGTCTTAAGAGAGTCCTTGGGATCATCCTTGTGCATTGGTGTATCCACGACGCCGGGGGCTACGGCGTTGAAGCGGATACCTTCTTTTGCATACTCGATTGCGAGACTTCGGATCACTGTATTCAGGCCCCCCTTCGTAATCATCGAAACCGAGGCATTTATGCCGGCGAATGGCTGATCTGCAAGCGCCGCGGTGATGCTCACAACATTCCCCGATTTCTGTTTCAGCATCTGTTTCACAGTGAGCTGAGTGATGTAAAGGAATCCCAGCAGGTTGGTCGAGACCGAGGCATTAAAGTCCTCGGTAGTAAAGTCCGTGAAGGGCTTGACGTAGAAGATTCCGGCGTTATTCACCAGAACATCGATGCTTCCGAAGTGCTCGATCGCTGCTTCAACAGCTTTGGCAGCGGTCTCCTGCTTACCTATATCGCCATCGACGACAACTAGGCTGGGTGAGGCAGTCAACGATTGACTGACATGAAGAGATGTTGCGACGACGTTATAACCTTCCTCCTGGAAGGCGTCGACCAAACCCGCACCAATACCCTGCTGTGCTCCCGTCACGATTGCTGTTTTCTTGTCTGACATGCATACCTCCCTGTTTGAAACTGCATCGCCGGGTTACGTCTGAATGGTTACTAGCCGGCGTTCTCATAGCGGCCTCATCCAACGTGCCGCGCCAGAAACCCTCAACCTGAAGAACCGACAAAGCCTCGGACCAATGCGGCAATCTCATCGGCAGCCGTGTCCAATGCGAAATGACCGGCGTCGAGAACGTGAATTTGAGCGTTCGGCACATCCCGGCGATAGGCTTCCGGCTCCGAGAGGTCGAACGAGAGGTCATACTTACCCCAGATCACTAGCAGGCGCGGCTGCTTCTCGCGCATCCAAGCCTGCCACTTGGGATAGGCGTCTACGTTTGTGCGGTAGTCGTAGAAGAGGTCGCTTTGAATGTCGGCTTGGCCGGGCTGGTTGAGAAAGGAAAATTCATCGGTCCAGAGATCCGGGTCATAGCGTTCCACATTGGGATCGTTCCCAACATGGCGCGTACGCGTCGCAGCCAGCGAGAGGAGATTTGTGCGAAGAGCGTTCTCGTTGGCAGCGCGATCGGCCCAAAAGGCCCGCCGTGGCTTCCAATTCGCCCCCAGTCCTTCGTTGTGCGCCACAGCGTCCTGGACGATGAGAGCCTCAATCCGGTCCGGATGAGCCAAGGCCATGCGAAAACCCACAGGGCCGCCGTAATCCTGCATGAAAAGCGTGTAGCGCGAAAGCCCCAGCGCTTCGGTGAAATTATTCATGATGTCTGCGTAGTGATCGAACGTATACGCGAATTTTTTCTGGTCCGGCCATTCGCTGTGTCCGAAGCCTGGGTAATCGGGCGCGACAAGGTGATAGCGATCGGAAAGCCGGGCGAAGAGTGGCTCGAACATTCGCGACGAAGAGGGCAGTCCATGGAGCAAGAGAATCGTTGGGGCATCCTTCGATCCCGCTTCCCGATAAAAAATTGTGAGTCCATCAACCTTCACCGTGCGATAAAAGACATGCTGTGACATGGGCATCTTGATCCTTTCTTGACCTTCTAGATGACCGGAGACCTCAAAGATCGCCTCCAACTCGACGGGGGTACCGAGCGGAAGGCTCGCGACGCCGTACACCAAACGGCAAGGGCTCTTGTCTTTTCCGAAGATGTCTTGCAGCAACTCCGAAGCGGCGTCAGCGACTTTCGGCTGTTCGCGGACATCTCCCGAAGTGGCCACCGTCACGCCGAGCCGGACGATCCGCGTAACTTTGTCGAGCGATCCTAAATGCTGCCGCGTGACAGCAAGGACGTTGAGCGCCGCGAGGTGAGCCGCCTTGCGCCCTGCTTCCACATCGAGCTCCGCACCGACGCGACCAATGAATTTCGCCCCGTCGCCTTCCGTGGGAAGCATCCCGCTCAGAAAAAGCAGATTGCCCGTCTGCACCGCTTCCACATAGGTGCCGAACGGCTCAGGCGGCGCCGGGAGCTTGATGCCAAGTTCTTTCAATCGCTGCTCGGCGCTAGCCGACCGAGATCCTTCGCGGGTTGCCATTTGCTCTTTCGAAATTGTATTCATTCCTATTGGATTTAAAGCAGTTGTGAAAAAAAAGGTCCCATTCCGGCCCAGATCGAACGTATACTTGCGGCGCACACCGCCATAGCGCGCAAGTAACAGATCAGCATGCTGCCGCAGATCCGGCGGTCGCGTAGCCGCCCCACCCTCCTCAGATCCGACCCATCGCCCTACCGATTTGCGGCTGAAGGATCAGCCCTTGATCGCAGCGATCAAGGCCGCCATGCTGGCAATGTTTCTCCAAAATTAAGTGTCAGGCCGCAATGCGGCCAGCTAGTACCCGGTTGTTAGAACGGCCCGAAACCGCACCTTGCCGCTCATCATCCGCTCGTAAGCCTCCGCAGCGCGTTCCAGCGGGAAGACTTCATTCATAGACCGTACGCCCGTTAGCGCACTGAAGCGCAGCGTATCCTGCGAATCGATCGACCTGCCAACTGGCCAGCCTGCGATCGACCTGCGTCCTCCGATGAGGAAAAGCGGAGCAACTTCGAACGGCTCACCAACGCCGACGATGATCATCTTCCCATTGACTCCCAGACCACCGAGAGCCGCGCTTATGGCTTTGCCGCTTGTTGCGGTTGCGAGAATGATTCTGGCGCCGCCAAGCTTGATCAACTCCGCCGCAGGATCCTCCTCCTGACTATCAATATAATGCCAAGCACCAAGCTTCTTGGCTAACGGCCCTTTGTCTGTCCCTCGTGCTATTGCAACAGTCTTGAAACCCATCTTCGCGGCAAACTGAACTCCCAGATGGCCAAGCCCGCCTATGCCCAGTATGGCTACGATATCGCCGGGCTGCGCACCGCTGTTTCGTAAAGAGTTGAAAGTAGTAAGACCGGCGCACATCATCGGTGCTGCCTCCACGGCCGAAAGGTCTTCTGGGATCACAGCCAGAGCTTCAGAGGGAACTATCATATAATCGGCGTAGCCGCCGTCATATGTGATGCCTGGCACCTCGGCAGCGGTCTGGCAGGTAACGAAATCACCGCGCCGGCAGGAATCGCAGCGGCCGCAATGCCCGCCATGCCACCCGACCCCGACCCGTTGTCCCGGTGTCCATCCGGTAACACCTGATCCGACCTCATCGATAATTCCGGCGATTTCGTGTCCAGGTACTCGCGGGTACTGAATGCCGGGGAAGGTCCCCTCTTTTGTAAAAGAGTCACTGTGGCATATGCCGCACGCTTGAACCTTTATTCTTACCGACCCGATGCCAGTCTCCGGGATTTCGCGTTGAACGAGTTCAAAGGGTCCATTCGGGTGAGAGACCTGCACGACGCGCATTTTTGACATAAAGCCTCCAATCCATGGCACAGCCACGGAAATTCTAATCAACTGCCAGCGTTGTCAACGTTAAGGCTGGAGAGCTTCTCGTACTCATTTTGCGCAGGGAGGACATAGAAAATGCCAAGAGCACCTAACTCATGGACACGCATTACCATTCTTACCGGTTCACCTCGGGGCGTATTGCGTGAAAATATAGTCTCTTGCCTTTACAAGCGTATGGCACGCGTAACATTCCTTTCCGAATGAGCTGTCGCTCCCATAAGGCTTAAACGTATCAGAGGCTGCATCATAAAGAAACAGGGCATATCCCCATCCGCTCGTCTCCGGGAATCTCTTGGAATCCTTCTGGATGAACGCAACGAATTGTAAGGTGACCGGCTGCACCACCGCCCCCTCGGAGGACAAAACGCTCTTTTTTTTGGACCACTTGATCTTTGCAATGATGGCGCCTTCGGGAAAAGGCTTGCCATTGCCGGGGATGCCTTCCTGATACGCGTTTATCATCACGGGATTTCCCAGTTCAATCTTCATCCCATCTTCGACCTCACTCATTGAGACAGCCTGCCATTTTTCATATCCTCTGAACTCAGAAAACGCGACCCCGTTCGGCGCTTTCAGCGTGTACTTGTCCTGCGCCGCAAGGGCCATGCTGCCCAAGACAGCGAGCAATAGCACAATGATCACAATCGCCGGGATGTTTTTATTCTTCATCTCTAATACCTCCTTTTTCTTATTTGATGGTTACTGATGCTATTTTCATCAGAACCTATTTACCTTCTACCACTAAATGCCACAACTGTCAAGGCAAAGTAGAAATGTTGCTAATTGCAATCGCCAGTCAATTACCACCGACCTTGTCGGCGGCTTGTCTAACGGCAAGACTACGGACAATGTCCTTCGCCTCGCCTGCCTAAAGCATATATTTTTATCCATGCTGGTTATGAATTATAAAAAAAGTTATCAAAACTGGAAACTACTGCGGCGTACAGGAAGTGCAATAACCGAGAGGTGCGCCATCGGCGCACAGTATACTGCAAGTAGTAAGTGATAACAATCCGCTGATCGCCAAAACGTTTAGTAGCGGCCGTAACTGTCGTCGGCAGGCCGTTCCAAAAGCGTTTGTTTAAGGTTACTTTTGAACGTTCACAGGAGTGGAACTGCTGCGGCAAACTCCCTCAATGCATTCTTTGCTCTCCAGTGCGCCGCTGCCCTCCAGAGTGCGGTGTGACGTCCTTGGCAACATAAATATGATGCTACCGTTGCCTTCTGTGAGGCCTCGTGTTGCTGCCCATCGTTTCTTTAATACTGTCCAATTTTTTTTGGATTCAATGCTACAAATGCTGTTTCGGAAAAATAAGGTTGGATACTGGACAAAATGACTTTTCTCACTTTATTTTCCAGCCCCAACTCTGTTTTCTGGGAAAAGGGAGCTGTTCATGACAAATAAAGTTGAACACTGAGAGACTGATTAGCCTTTTTTCCGGCCATAATACGCATAGCAATTTTGCGGATTTCACCGGCCAATCCGCAAAATCACTCAAGGACCGAGACTAAAGATTTTCGGTAGAAAGTAACGTCAACATCGTACTTGCTATCTCTTCGATCTTTTTGCTAGTACCTTGCGACAGTAATAGATTGGTAATGACATCGCGAACAATAAGGATAGACCCCTAAAAGAAGTGAGATAGTGTTGTCAACCCTCGGCGGCAAGTACATCAACGAACATTCACGACCGTCTTTTTAGTGGTATCACAGTTATCGTTTCAAACCTATCTTCGACTGATGGAAAAGAGAGTGCTTGGTACATGTCATACTTTTTTTTAGATAAACGATTCTATGAGTGATATAATTGTAGCGATCATTAATAAATGGAGGTGAATCATGAGCCCGATTGTAATTTCCTTGATCGCTTTGGCAATAATATTTGGCGGCACACTGTTCGGCACTTTCCTTCGTCCTCTTCTGCACGAACAGCATCTAAGCGGTGATTCAAAGGACGTCATGAAGCTCGGGACCGGCATGATTGCAACGATGGCCGCTCTTGTACTCAGTCTGCTGATCGGCTCGGCAAAGGGTACGTTTGATACGATAAACAATGGGCTCAGGCAGAACAATGCGAAGCTCTTATTACTTGACCACACAATGGCCCAATATGGGTCGGAAACGAGAGAAGCCCGGGATAGTCTGCGCCGCGGTGTCATTTCCACGGTCCAGCGGATTTGGCCGGCAGAGAAGACCACGATGGCAGTGGATAAGGTTGATCCAGCAGAGAGCGGCATCGAAGATTGCCAGGCAAAACTCCGGCAACTGTCCCCACGCAACGACGACCAGCGTCGGCTTCAGTCGCAGGCCCTACAGATCAGTGATGAAATGGACCAAACACGTTTGTTCCTCATCCAGCAGGTGGGGGAACGTTCGTTCCCTATGCCACTTCTTGCACTGTTGGTTTCATGGCTTACCATCATCTTTTTTAACTTTGGCCTGTTCACCTCTCGCAATACAACGGTAATGGCCGTCTTGTTTGTCTGCGCGTTGGTGGCGGCAAGCTCACTCTTTCTGATTCTGGAATTGGACCAGCCTTTCGGGGGGTTGATCAAAATTTCCAGTGCTCCGCTGCTTAAGGCACTTGCACATCTAGGTCGATAGATCTGGATCCGCTCCTGCGGTAGCAGAGGTCAACGGGCTGTCTATCCTCAATAGCACAAACGCTCCAACGCTATCCCCGCGCCGGCAGCCAGAGTATTCTATTGACAGGTGAGAAATTCGTGATAGCATGTGAGTCAAGAACAATGGTCAGGAGAAGACCGTAATGTTGGCCTGAGATTCTGGCAGCGCCGCTTAAGAAAGGAGGGAATATCAAACAGAGGAAGCAATCAATGGAGAGCATAACTACATCCCTTAGAGTCTTATAAGCCTTCAAATCGAGGCGGGTGTGTTGTTTGGCGAAAAGTAATAACCTAAATCTGCCCGCATTAATCGTATTAGCCTGACCCACAAATTTATCTCACCGTATTAAAATAGCCGACTATCCCGTAAAGGGAAGAATAATGGAAGGC
>Ga0187856_1002550_pt1 | contig 13304 bp, 9 predicted proteins | sample June2016WEW_8_40_FD_132443 | JGI IMG/M metagenome (GOLD analysis project Ga0187856, IMG submission 132443) | Peatland microbial communities from SPRUCE experiment site at the Marcell Experimental Forest, Minnesota, USA - June2016WEW_8_40 | ecosystem: Environmental > Terrestrial > Soil > Wetlands...
CTGCAATCAGCACGACTCCCGACCGCGCCCCAGCGCGATACGTTTCACCTACAACCGGTAATGCTGTGTTCCATTCCCAAATCTCGTGCGGCGAATCAAGCGCAGTATCAATCCACCGCCGCCTGCTTGCAGCGTTGCTTCAATTCTTGGCCTGATACGAGTATTCAAAACAATCCGGTGCAAACGGCTGAAGAATAGCAACAATGCGATTGACAAGCGGTACGCCAAATGCAACCACATGCCTTGGTCATCGTGCTTGCAGAATTCAGGCTGGCGACTTTTTATGCGTTCTATACCTCTTTCGTGGCGCTGGGCCGGTGGAATCCCGCAGCACCAGCGTAGTGCTGATGTGAGTCTCTTGCCCCATGTTGGCCAAGCCTTCCGCCGTGCGGTACAGCGCGTCGAAGGCTTTCCTGCCCAATTCTTCGCGTGACAAACGAACGGTTGTAAGCGGAGGGTGAGTGTACTGACTTAGTTCGATATCGTCAAATCCCACGACTGAAATGTCTCTGGGAACATCGAGACCTGCAGTTGTAATCGCACGCAGCGCCCCGATCGCCGTGAGATCGTTCGAAGTCACGACTGCAGTGGGAGGGTTCGCTTGCGAGAGCATCCCCCGCATCGCAACATCCCCTCCATCAACCCGGTGGTTGCCCTCCGCTTCGATCTGCCAGTGCCGCGGAACACCGAATTCTCGGAGACAGCTCAGAAATGCCGAACGACGCGTGCGAGCCGACTTCAAGATCAGGGGACCGCTGATAAACCCAATCCGCTCATGCCCGAGGGAAACCAAATGGCGAATCGCTTCTCCAATACCTTTAGCGTAATCCACTACCACCCTGCTGACTAGAGGCTTTACCTCAGCCAAGTCCAGGAACACCATGGGAAAGCGGCGGCGGTAAAGCTCCGTCAGAAGATGAGGGTCGAGTTCCGAGGTCATGATCGCGATGCCGTCCACCTTCCGTTCGATCATCTTCCTTACACATATAGCCATTCGATCCGCCTTGTAGTCGGTGTTTGCCACCAGCACTTCGTAGCTGTGCTGGATCGCCGCATCATCGAAACTCTTTACCAACTCGGGGAAAAACGGATTGGATATATCGGAGATAATCAGCCCGAACATCCGACTTTTTCCTGAAACTAACGCACGGGCCTGGCCGTTCGGGTAATAGTTGAGCTCGCGAATCACTTTCGAGACTCTGGCAGCAGTTTTGGCGTCGACCAATTCCGGGCGGTTGATGGTCCGCGAGATCGTGGCTACCGAAACTTTCGCCCGAGCTGCCACTTGCTTGATGTTCATAGCATTACTTTTACCGCCCCGCCGGTTGCTTGTCTAACTTTCGAGGACCACAACTCCCCGGCCCTTCTTTCGGCAGCCTCGGGAGTAAATCCCCTGATACGGCGCAACACAAAGGCACATCCCCGCGAGAACCTCACGCACGGCGCGACTGCAGATAATGGACCTCGCTGACACCTCGCAGACAGTCCGCAGCGCTTTCTGCCGTAAGGTCTCGATCCGCACTCGGGAAATAATCTTGGCGCCCGATTGGGGCACCACATCGAGGCGGATGCAGCCGTTGTCGAGTATGATCGCGCCTATAGCGCCGACGTTCCGCTCCGCAATCTCCAAGTGTGGCTTCAAGACTGAATTACCTTCCGCGACGCGCGAGCCTAAAACGAGATCCGGTATAGAATCGGTCGCTTCACTAATGTAATCGATTACGTATCTGACCACAACAGAATTTCGATTGGCGGATTCGAACCTTAACCATATGCAAACGTTCGGGCAGATCTATACCCCCGGGGGGCCGCGCGTCGGTCAACTGGCGGCCCGATTGACTTTCTGATCCCCGCTCGCGGCCATTGCTGTCAGGCGGACAACATTAGATTTGGCGTACCGAACGTTGCCCTTACGCAATACTCACGTTGTGATGTGCACCTCTCGCCAAACGAATCAGACAGATATCCCAGCCAGACTGGCTCCTAGCACAGTCTGATCTTGGAGATTCCTGGTCGTTGACCTGCCCGACCCAAAGCGTGCACGAGAAGGATCCTACTCACCCTTTTTCGGCCATGTACTCGCCGAGAATCAAATCTGCCGGGTCGGTAACTTGGGATCACTCAGTCGGCCAAGTAGGCTCGCCTTTCTTCATCTTTTCAAAATCTTCCTCTATGTCTTTTAGAAAGGGGCTGTTCGTTTCTCGGGCCGTCTTGACAGCTATCTGTTCCGATCCCAGCGCCTCCGCCGTTCTGCCGAGCTTATAGAGAAGATTTGAGTAAGTATTGAGTTGATTCGCATCACCGGGATGTTGTTGGGTATCCAGCCGGGTCCACTTTGCAGCGGTTTCTAGGTCCGTCTTGTCGTTGCTGTACTGGAAGATATCCCAAGCAATGCCATTCGTTCCGATCCAACTCCTTTCTACTCCGCATTTGTCCAGTAATGCTAAGCCGCTCTTGAACTGCTCCGCCCTTTTATTGCTGTTGGCTGACCAAACTGTTCTGGTCCGCAGAACGTTACACTGCGCATAGTTATCACCGTACTTCTTCGCAACCGTGGCCGTGATCGCATCCCAGTCGGGTTCTGACTTGCTCGGCTTGCCGTCTCCTGCTGGAAAGGCAAAGACATCGATCTCCTCCCTCGTAATGATCCCATCCACAGCATGCTGGGCATAACCCGGTTCACCCATGACCTCGTCGACTTTATCTCCATGACGGTAAAAGATGTCAAAATACTTGTCCGAACTCCGCGTGAACGTACGCAGGAACGCAAGGTTTGCCGGAGTATAGATATCCTTCATGGTCGCAACATACTCGGCGCTGAGTTTGGCGGCATTCGCTTGGTCTTTTTCTTGACGAGCCCTCAAGGCCAATGCACGAACGAAGTCCGGATCCCTCCTGCCGTTGTTGTACTGCTCCAGCAACGACTGATAAGTAGTGTTTGGATAGGCATGAACGAAGTCCGGATCCCTCCTGCCGTTGTTGTACTGCTCCAGCAACGACTGATAGGTGGTGTTTGGATAGGCTGGGGCGGCGGTCTGAACTGGGGCCGCAGTCTGAACTGGGAACGTTGTGGGATTGAAGCCAGCGTTGGTCGTGGGAGGAATCAGTCGCTCGTTTATCTGTCGCAGCTTATCCAGGGGGATCTTGATGACCTCACGATCGTAAGTCATCAGACCGTTTTCTTCCGTCTCCACATCAAACGGCTCTGTGTAAATCGACCCACTCAGCCCATCCTTTTCGTACAACTTGAGGTGCTTCAGCATTCCTTCGTAGGTTGTTGCCAGCTCTGCCGGCGACTTGTTCACGTATCCCCATCCAGCGACGTCGTTCCACTCATGATGTTCAATCGAACACCCAACGCCACCAAACTCGCCCAGTACACGCGCTTTCCCTGCCTCTGCCGGCGGAATGTTCGGATCCGGATAGGCATGGATATCGGTCAGATCGGCGGCCACCCAGCTACCCGGACCACCACCCGAATTCCCATTCAGCAGCCGCGATGGATCCAGCTGCTTCATCCACTTCGCCAGCCGCTCCTGGTCGTACGTTCCCCAATCGTCATTAAAGAGCACCCAGACCACGATCGACGGGTAGTTGTGCAGCTGCTTCAGATTCGCCTCTGCCTCAGCTTCAAAGGCGGCCTTGGCTTCCGAAGTATCGTTATTCGATTGTGGCATGTCCTGCCATATCAACATCCCGAGCTTGTCACACCAGTAGTACCAGCGTGCTGGCTCGACCTTGATGTGCTTCCGGATGGTGTTGAAGCCCATCGCCTTGATTGCCTCGATATCGAAGCGCAGGGCACCATCGGTCGGCGCCGTGTACAAGCCGTCCGGCCAGAAGCCCTGGTCCAGCACACCCAGATTGTAGGTGTACTGGTTATTGAGGAAGATCCGGTCAACGCCCTTCTCGTCCTTCTTAATCTCGATCTTCCGCATCCCGAAGTAGCTGCTGACCGTATCGACCACCTTGCCCTTCTTCAGCAGCTCAACCGTCAGGTCATAAAGGAACGGATCCGCTGGAGACCACAGGTGCGCGTTCGGGACCGCCAGCTGCAGCGCCTCGCCCGGGTTGCCGTTCACGCTGCCGATAACTTGGCTGCCACTCCTTGCATTTACCTGCACCGTGTAGTCGTCTGCGCTCTTGCTCGAGTTTACGCCCACCAGGAGCACGCCGGCATCGACATCCGGCGTCAAATCGAGCGAGGCGATTGAGACCGATGGCACGGTCTCCAGCCATACCGTCTGCCATATGCCGCTCGTGGCCGTGTACCTAATCCCGCTCGGATTCAGCACCTGCTTACCGCGCGGGTTCGGTCCCTTATCGGTTGGATCCCAGACACTGACGACGAGCTCATTGTTACCGCTCTTCAGGCCATCGGTGATATCGAGGGAAAAATTTTGATAACCGCCCTTGTGTTGCCCGACCTCCTTCCCGTTCACATACACGCTTGCCTGCCAATCCACCGCTCCGAAATGCAGTAACACCCGCTCGTCCTTCTTCAGGCTCGGTCGAGCGATGTTTCTCCGGTACCACAGTCGCTGGCTGGGCGCCAGTGGCTTCTTCACCCCAGACAATGCTGATTCGATCGGATACGGCACCAGGATCTGGCCATCGAATGACGCCGGCTCCTTCGACTCTTTTGCTGTGATGGCGTAATCCCACAGGCCGTTCAGACTCTGCCATTCGGGGCGGACCATCTGTGGCCGCGGGTACTCCGGCAGCGCATTCGTCGGGGACACTTCTTTGGCCCAACGAGTCTGGATTGACACGGCTTGCATCTTCCATGTCGATTGTGCGAATACTCCCATTTCTAATAAGCAGATGAGCACCAGCACTGCAGGGACAACAATCTTAGATCTTTCCATAGTACTTCGCCTCTTTCGATATCTCGTATCTAGAGCGTATTTCATAAACAGTGCCTCAAGGTAATCCAGAAGCAAGCGTGATAAAGAAGGCGCGGCAAGTGGAGAACAGATGGTCATGACGGACCAGCAGGCGTCGGAATTGACCAAGCCACGCATTGCTTCGCTCCACAATCCAACGGCGCTTATAACGCCGCAGTTTGCGCCCATATTCGTAGCGCCGTCCATGGTTGTTCTTCCAGTAGGGCGGAATCGGTTCAATCCCTCGCTTCTGCAATCGCTGACGCAGCGGTCGGAGTCGTAGCCGCGGTCGGCGATCATGCGCGCGGGCTTTTGCCGCGGGCGGCCTTTCCGGCGCGGGACCCGGACTTCGGAGAGCGCGGCTTCCGCAAGCGTAACTTCACTGGGAGAAGCACTTTCCAGCCGAACTCCCAGTGGAAGACATTGACCGTCGACCAGTGTCATCCACTTCGTCCCCTTGCTCCGCTTGGTTTTGCCGACGGCAGAGCCTTTTTTTCGCCGGAGCAAAGCTGCGGTCGAAGAAGGTCTCCTCCCACTTCAACAGGCCTTCCTCATCCAGCGCGCCCAGCACGGTGCGGCCACGCATTCAGCCACACCCCTTCCTCTTCCCACTGCTGGATCCGACGCCAGCAAGTCGAAGGCGAAGGAAACTGCTGGGGCAAGAATCGCCATGCCGCGCCCGTTTGCAGAATCCACAGAATGCCCTCACGGCAAGCCGGGTTTGAGGCCCAGGGTCGGCCTCGATTGTCCTGCCGTCGCCTGGGAATATGAGAGTCTAAACCGCTGGGTTAGAAAGAGATCTTGGCCACGAACTGCACGCCTCTTGGCCCGCCGCCGCCGAGGAACGGGTTGCCGACGCCTATGTCGCCAGTGCCGTACAACGGCAGATTACCGATACTGCGGCCATTCGCGTCAAGGCCGTTGGTCGCAGGATCGGCGATGTAGAGCGGCAGTTCCGGATTCGCAAAGTTCGGGTGGTTCAGGAAATTGAAGAACTCTGCTCGCAGTTGCAGCACAACCCGCTCGGTAATAACCGTGTTCTTAAATACGGAGAAATTCCACTCCTTGAAGGTCGGCCCAACCAGGACGTTTCGACCCAGGTCCCCGAAGTGACGGCTCCCAGATAGGCAATTGCTATCGCCATACGGCGTGTTCGCGGTCGTGTTGCCAAACGTGCACGGCACCTGAAAGGAAGCTAGGTTGATGAAATTATATGGAGCGCTTCCGTACCGGATGGGACCGACGACATCAGGACGATCAAAACCTTCACCGCCTCCGGAGTAGTCACCTTCAAAGTTGTAATTGAGCGTGAAAGGCTGCCCATCCTGCAGAGTCACAACGCTATCTACACCCCACCCGTCCTTCAACTTCGCCAGGTTTCCGCCATGCTTGGGCAGTTCGTATGCGAGGTTCCAGCTAAAACGGCGGCGGATGTCGAAACTCGAGTTGCCGCGTTCCGCAGCGGTATTAAAGCTGTTGTTCGGCTGGGAGGCGTTCGGGATAAAATCATCGCTGTCGCTGGCGTTGTCAATGGAGTGGGACCAGACAAAATTTGTTTGCGATGTCAATCCGTGCCAAGCGCTCACCCGCAGGCTGGTTTGCAGGGAGTTGTAATTAGAGTTTGCCGTTGATTCCTCTTGATTGACGTAGAAAAAGTTAGGAAACACCGTTCGAGAAATGAATCCCTGATTTATCCCCTGGGCGCCATTGTCGAATCCCAGAATGGGGCAGTTCGGTGCCGTAAATGTGCCCGCGCACTGCGATAGATCTCCCGCGGTGATCTGTGCTTGAGTGGGCTGGTTAATATCGCGGAAGCGGAAAAGCTTGGTACCCTTCGAACCGACGTAGCCTACCTGCAACACCATCTTACTGCCCAACTGCTGCTGCACATTCAGATTAAAGTTCTGCACGTAAGGCGTGCGGATATTTGGATCGGTACCGAAGAAATTATCCAGTGGGAGGGGGCTCGCGAAAACAGGTCCGGAGCCTAACGTGCTGCCCGACAGTCCGGCGAAAGAAATCGGGACAGGGCCGACTCCGGCGTACGCTGGGCCTGGACAGAAAGCGCAGTTGTACGGAGCGTGTCCCAGGAAAATATCCTGAGAGAAGGCATCGTAGAATAAACCCCATCCCACCCGAACAACCGTCCGACCCTTACCCGTGACGTCATAGGCGAGGCCCACGCGCGGCGCGAAATTGTTGTAGTCGGGGTTGTATAGGCTGCTGGGGCCGCCAGCGCTGCCGACTTGGACCTCAGTGCCACCGTTGGCCACAGACATCTGGTAAAAGAGGTTGTTCTTCTCATGTACCACGCCGAAGTAATCCCATCGCATACCGTAATTGACCGCCAGCCGCGGCGTCCAACGAAATTCGTCCTGAATGTAGAGACCGTGATTGTTCTCCGCGGTGTGACGCAAGTTATCGCCAAGCGCAATTTCCCCGCTGTCGGCAGTCCCTTCCAGGAAGGAGGTGAGGTCTCCGAAGCCCAACTCCCCGCGGAAGCCATTGTCCTGGATGATCTCAATGGTAGTACGCCGGAACTCATAACCAAATTTCAAATCGTGCCGGCCGGACTTCCACGTATAGTTGTCGATGAAGTGCCAGTTCGAGTCCACACGCGAGCGCGGCACAGAACCCGTGGCCCCGATAGGCGAAAAGCCTTCCACGGTGATCTTCGGCAGGCCGAAATCATACGGATTGGTGACGCCCGTATCCAGGCCCATGGAATTTGGGTTAAAGCTTGAGTCCTGCGGGAAGAAACCTTCGGCAAACCGATTCCAGCCCAAACGGGCTTCGTTGATTTGCGATGAATTCACATTCTTGACGTAGGAGATGGAAACCAGTTGGACACGCGTGGGTACCACCGTGTTGAAGCCCGGTAACAGGCCACTAGCGAGGTTCGCAAGGGGGAAGCTCTGGTTGCTATTCCCAAAGTAGTAGCGGCCCGTCAGCAAACCTGACGCAAAGTTCTGGTCAATTTTTCCAATCAGGCTGTCGATGCTATTGCTGAAGAGAGTACCGGTGGAAAAGTCGGGGCCGTTCGGGCATCCGACATCCTCGCCGTGGCCTGGCACTAGCGAGGGCGTGCCGAAGGTCCCAGGAATATTCGGGGCCGGCCACGGTTTGCGGGCCAGTAACGCCTGCGAGACGGCATTCGGTACACCGATGGCCGTTTCGTCCACGGCGATCTGTGCCGGGTCGGGCACGCAGCTAAGGCCGCCCTGTCCCCCGGTTTCGCGCTGTCCTTCGTAGTTGAAAAAGAAGAACGTATGGTCCTTCACAATCGGTCCGCCGAGCGAGCCTCCGAACTGATTGTTATGGAACGGATTTTCGCCGCCGACGTTGTTGAAAAAGTTGCGTGCGCCCAACTTATCCGTGCGCAAGTATTCCAGCGCCGAACCGTGCAGTTTATTGGTGCCGCTCTTGGTAACAATGTTGATCACAGCGCCGCTGTTCCGGCCGTATTCCGCCTCAGAGTTGGAAATCACTGTCAGCTCGGCTACGGCATCGAGCGGCAGAATGGTCGCCGGATCGCCAGACGCCCCGGCCTCGTTAATGGCCGGATTGTTGCGGTAGCCGTCGTTCATATCGGTACCGTCAAGCAGGAAGTTGTTCGAGCGTCCCCGCGAGCCATTCATGGAAAAGGTTCCGTAAGAACCGGGAGAGTCCGTTATCTGGTCTGGCGACCCAGCCACGCCCGGATTCAGGTAGATCAGTTTCTCGTAGTCGCGTCCGTTGACCGGAAGAGCTTCAATCGAGTCCGCGATCAGGGTACCTCCAATCTCGGTGCTTGTCGTTTCCACCTGGGGCAGAAGGTCCCCAGCGACTTGCATGTAGGTTGACACCAGGCCCGGCTTCATGACCGCATCGACACGACGTTCCCCATAAACGTCCACCTTCACGGCGCTGGTCTCAACGGTCTGAAAACCGGTCATGGTGATCGTCACCGTATAAGTGCCAATGGGCAGTTCCGGCAAGGCATAGCTGCCGTTGGCGCTGGTGTCGGTGGAGCGCTCCAATCCCGTATCAACATTCTTCACGGTCACCCTAGCTCCGGTAACCAGCGCGCCCTGGGCGTCGGTGACGGTGCCGAGAATCGTGCCGCGGAAGTTCTGTGCGTTTCCTGCCACTGCGAGCAAGAGAACAACAAGGATTGCTAATACTAGGCCCTTCATAATATCCCTCCCTACGGAGATCAAAAGCAGATCCCACATCCACCCCGTGTGTTGTAAACGATTACATCACCGCATTATTTATCTTGCAACTGGCCGGACTTTGTCAAGCACAAAAGTTTATCGGAATGCTAAAGACGATGTGAATCCAGCGAAAAATCGAACGTTTGGTGGCATCTTTCATGACGAATTTGAGCTCTATTGATCGGCGAGAGCGCATGCGCGCTTCCTCAACCTCGATACACGACTTTTGAGCCGCCTGAGGCGGCCAGTTGGGCGTTTCAATACCGAACTGCTTGGCGTACTCCGCGTTCAGCCGCTGCCAGCCGCCGAACTTCATGGCCTCGGGGCCGACGATGCGGTCGATGGAAGTTCCGCTGAGAAGATGATCCAGAACATCGAAACAAATGTGCCATCCGGCAGCCCCTATTGCGATGAAGCGGTGACCGATGTTGGTCCACAGCGTCAGGCGCGTGCCGCCACCAAAGGCTTCGAGTTTCCACCGCATATCGAAGTCACCCCAGTTGTACTCAAGCACCTTGGGAGCGTCGGCTCGCGTCACTGTTGTTTCGGAAAGGTTACCGGTGTCATGCTACTTTCGCGCGTAAACGCCAGATACAAATTCGCCTTCTTCGATTGCCTTGCAAATCATGTATGCATCAACGCGCGATAGCCCGATATCCTCTAAGAATTCATGCAGTTTGCTGGACGCTTGTGGGCGGTCTTTGTCCAAGGTCGAAAACTTTTGGGATACAGCGTTGCCTTCGCGTGAAACACTAACATCTGTTCCAGTCACTTGAAGGTCATAACGAACCTTCGGCCACACCACGGGCACAGCGGGTGGTGGCGGGTCGCCTTCTTCCGGCGAAAAACCCATCGGAATATTACCGTACAACGTGGCAGCCGTGTGAAGGTTTCGCAAGGCAAGCATGTGCGCGCGTGGCTGTTGCGACACCACCGAAAGCAAATGCTGCTGCGGGTCTAAATCACGAACTGCGTAGTGATGGGGATGATTGCTGAAAATAATCATGCAATAGGGGTCCGCATCATTAGTGCTGCTTCTTGATTCTGTCCAGCAGGATTTGCAGGGGACGAGATATTGTGTTCCCCGCTTGCCGCCCCAGCACCCTTTCCGCCCACTTGAACGGCAGATTAGTGTCCACAAAAATCACGAGTGGGTGTTTCGGATTCTTAGCCACCGCATCGTTGATTAAAGGCATAAGGCGCAACTGCGGCTTTTCCTCTGGCGTGCCCGGCATTGCTAGCACACCAGCGTGATGCCTGCTTTTCGCTTCGACCGATAGAAGCTGTCCCGTTGCTGCATGCCTTACGGTAAATTCTGCGTGGCGGGTGCTTCCGTCTTTCTCGTTTTCGTGTTGCACCGTGAAGCTCGCCCGATAACAAGTCGCCTCCGCGAAGAGTTCATGGCGCGCACCCTGAAACAGTTCCCGGTTTTTCAGTCGTTGTAAGAATTCATCATCAAGCCCGCCGTTGTCGGCCACTACGTATAGGTCGTAAGCGAAGCAGGTATATGCTGCCAACGCACCGCACGGCAGCGCTACCCGGCTACCATCAGGTTGGGCTGGTTGCGCATTCATGTACGCTGCACCTTGCGCCCGCCACGTGATAATTGGATGGCGCTCTGCTTCTGGTTTCGCCGCTTCTGCTTTGCACCATTCAAGGCCAAGAACCTCAGGCACGTAGTCACGGAGAAAATCAGGAAAGAATTTCCATTTATCCGAATAGTAGATTCTGTTGCGCACCGTGACCATTCGTTGGCCTTGGTACACAGCAGAAATCTGTGGCCTAATATGGCCAAAACGCGCCACTCGCTCCTGCTCCTTGCGCTGCTTTTCTTCAAACATGCGAATGGCCTTCGCCCGCAATTCAGGTGGTGCTTCTTTTAGGCTGGTGAATACGGGTAGTTCCTTCGACACCATTATTCTTTCTTCAATGGGCTGGGGCTGGGTTTTCGGCAAGCAACACTTCTTGAATTTCAACCCACTTCCGCAATTGCAAGGGTCATTGCGCCCGAGTTTCCGTGGTCGGCTCATTGGATTCGCTATTTCTTATCTTTCACGTTCCACTGTTTCAATTCCTGTTCTGACTCGGCAGATTGCTGCATCGCTTTCTTTCCGGCCTCGGCGTTTTCCCAAGCGTCGTCAGGCGGCGTCTCCAATTCGAACCAATAGGGGCGGGTTTCGCCTTCCCAAGATACAAATTGATCGGATGCGCCGCCCGTAATCAAGAGCGCACGCTTGCGGTCTCGTCCATTACCGAATGATACGCCTGTTCGCCCTTTATTCGCTATCTGGATGTTTCACAGGAGGGCGGCCGCGGCAGTGCCGGGGAAGTTCCGACAGGCGGGTCTTCGTGCGAGTGAGAACCACATTCATCGGCGATTCGGGCAGCCAACTTGCGGCATCGAAACAAAACTTGCCTCACCATGCAAGGTTTAACCGCGCCGTTGAGATGCTGCGACACTGATGGACTGTAGAGTCCCATTGCTTCCTCTGTTGGGACGAAGGTAAAGACTTGCTTGTGTCTGTATTCGCGGCGCTCGAAAGGGGCCCGAAACCGGAGATGCGGTCCGAGCCGATCAGCGTAGAAAAGCGCGAAGATATTCCCACGATATTTTCGGGTACAGGTAAGAAAGAACCGCGCCAGCGCGGACGCCAGCGCGGTCTTGGCGCTGGTCAGTACTCGCTCGGCAAGTGGATTACGTTGTTGGCGAAGTACAGCGTGATTTCATCCAGGGGAAAATCGGTGTGCTCGATTTTCTTGGCGAACACGATATTGCCGTTGCCATCGTCGCACGTCAGCGTGGCGCTTCGGTCGGAATGCACGGCGAGTTTCCAGACTTGGAATTCCTCGGCGGCGACAGCCTTGTTATAGGGCTGAATGATCGCGATTTCATCCAGAAGCCAATACGCCCCGCCGTGCTCGGCAACGTACTGAGCGCCATCGGTATAGAGAACGTTCCGGTTGATCCCATGCCGATACCAATTTTCACTGCCGGTAAACTGCGCGAGATCGCTTGTGCTGAGAGTCTTCGTCGTCATGATTTTGCCTCGTTTCTTGAAGTGGCCCCCAGGACGGGGGCGAGAGAGGCAACAGGAACAGCCGTGTTAAAGGCGCAGAGTCACAGGCAAACGTGAAATAAATGAGGGGCAGCCCGTAGGGGAGGCTCGTCTTATGTCGCGAAAGTGCCTTGACGCAAGCGTGCGGCTGTTAGGTTGACTCCGAACCCGTCCGTGAGTGGGTCACGGAAAGAGGCACATCGAGACGAAGACGGCACGGAGAGATGCGGCGAGAGGACAGGGGCAGTCACGTGGAGAAGAGAGACGGTTCCCGGTAGCGGCCTGCGGCGGTAGCAGTTTTAGTGTTCTTATCCGCGAACCCCTATGTGATCAGCCAGGTCGAGCAGTTTCCGCAGTTCGAAGGTTCGAAGCTTGGGATTGCCGACCGCGTCTTTCTTGACCTAGATTTGCAAGCGCTGGCCCTCCCTCAGCATCTCGCCCTGGATTCATGAAATGTTCCCGTCGAGTGTCAATGGGTGTGCTTAACGCCGTGAATTTAGATTCCCCGAAGACAGCGGACGTATCTTTTTGACTATTAAGTTTCGCCGTATCGGGACGGGTACTGTCCTTCCCCGTGATCCACTGATTCGCGAAGTGACGTACGCGCGGCATGGCGCATCGAGAAATCCTTTTGAGCGGGCGCGAAGGGGCGCTCGTCGGTTGCGCCCGGAGCGCGTGGGAGTGCCCGTTAGCTTGTTCTAGGCTCTCCGTCGAGCTTGACCTTATCGCAGAACCGTTTCGCGTTTGGGACTTTGGAGAAGATCTGGGTGGATTCTTGCCTTGTGCTCTGGTTAAATGTGGGGTTGCGGAGTATCTATGGCTGTTTGAACAGAGGAAAAACGACCAGCCGGATGTGCAAAGTATTGGGGACTCCGAATGGGCAACAAACTCGCTCTAGTCATTGCTGTCGAGCATTACACGGATACACAGGTGCCGCACGTAGCCTATGCGGAGGCGGACGCAAACGAGTTCACTTCGGCAATCAAGCTGCACGGTTACGACGATACGAAACTCCTATTAAGCGCTAAGGCCACCAAGAGCAGTATGGAGTCGCATCTCAGGCGCAGCATTCAACGGTTGAATGATGGAGACGAGTTCATCTTCTACTACGCAGGCCATGGATTTTCGAGCAATGGGCACAACTTTATCACGTGCCACGATTATAA
>Ga0187856_1002563_pt1 | contig 13264 bp, 7 predicted proteins | sample June2016WEW_8_40_FD_132443 | JGI IMG/M metagenome (GOLD analysis project Ga0187856, IMG submission 132443) | Peatland microbial communities from SPRUCE experiment site at the Marcell Experimental Forest, Minnesota, USA - June2016WEW_8_40 | ecosystem: Environmental > Terrestrial > Soil > Wetlands...
AGAATGTGCTGGAGAGCTTTCTCCCGCACCTCCGCTCGCTCGTTCGACAGCGAGCCGTGCTTGTATTCCTGGTCTTGAAAGACGTTGGGATTAATCGAGCCCGGCCGCACGCCAAATTGACTGCTCAGGTTCTGTACTTCCTTCAGGCCCGTCCCAGCGGGGAGGTCCCAGAGCACGTGGAGTGCGACGGAAGGACAGACTCCGGTGAAACTATGCACTTGTCCCGCGTCGGCGAACTTTTCCGCGAGCGTGGTGGCCGCGCTATCCTGCGGAAACTTCCCGAAGCGCGTCCCGGTATCAGCAAACCCCCAGGATGGCAGTTCAATCAGAAAGGAATCCAGAGCTGTATGAATTAACTCGGCCGACTTGGTCATAAGCCGCCTTCGGTGACAGACATCAATATATAGGTGCGGATCGCTCATCGACTGACGTATCCGCTCGCTGGCAGTGTACCGCAAGCCGCGTTTTTCAAGAACCCCACAATGACAAATGGAGGGTCGGCCACGCATTCCAGGATTTGCCGGAAAGCCACGCTACACGCCAGGCGGTCCCATTGGCTTCGAGTCTCCGCCTTCGCGAGGCTTGCCAAATTGACGATTCAGGCTCTGCACCTCTACCATAGCAGCCCCAGAGTTTCCACCTAATTCCCTATGCCTAAGAAAATTGTTATGCGGATTTCGATCCAGTTCCTCACAACCGTTGCTCTGGTGGCAGTCTTCTTCCCCGGTTTGAGCCAGGCTCAAGAAGCGACCGCCAGAATCACGGGTACAGTCTCCGATCCAACCGGTGCAGTAATTCCCGGAGCGCAGATCACGGTCACCAACACGGCGACTCAGGCCGGGCGGGAAGCGGCATCCGACTGAGACGGGTACTACCAGGTTCTGGCGCTGCCGATCGGGAGTTATAGAGTCACGGCGGTGCACCAGGGCTTTCGCACGGTGGTGAGCAGCGAATACAAACTGCTCATCAATCAGGCGCTGCGGGTGGACATCAAGATGGAGGTTGGCAGCGCGAGCGAGAGAGTGGATGTTGGCGCGGAGGCAGCGCCCGTAGAAACGGTGAACGCCACGCTTGGCCAATCGGTAACGGGCCGAACCCTTATCAATATGCCGCTGAATGGCCGCGACGCGCTCGACCTGGCTCTGTTGCAGCCCGGCGTGGTCGAGAGCAACGACGACAACGGTGGCCAGGGGAACTACAGCATCGCCGGCGGGCGCACCGACTCCGTCACGTTTCTTCTGGATGGCGGGCTCAATAACGATCTGATCGACAACAGCAATCTGCTCGACCCCAACCCGGACGCGATCGCGGAATTTCGGCTGCTCACGAGCAACTACACCGCCGAATATGGACGCAACGGCGGAGGCATCATCAGCGAAGTGATCAAGTCAGGTACCAATCAGATCCACGGCAGCCTGTTCGAGTTTTTCCGCAACCGCGTGCTGGACGCCAACGATTATTTCAACATTCCGCTGGGGATTCCGCGGCTGGATTTGAAGCGGAATCAGTTCGGCGGCACGCTGGGTGGCCCCCTCGTTAAGGACAAGCTGTTTTTCTTTCTTGCCTATCAGGGACAGAAACAGCTGCAGGCGATGCCCGATGTCAATATCCCGGTTTACACTCCGCAGGAATTGCAGGGCAACTTCTCGCAGGCGGTGCCCTATGACGGCGTGACCTGCACGGTAGCCGGCGGATGCCCAGACCCTTACCTGGCCACGTTCCTGGGGAACAACCCCGATTTCGCCGCGCCGAATGGCAACGCCGCGCAGGCCATCATCGACCCCACCAAGATTGATCCCGTCACGCAGAATTACATCAAGGCGGGATTGATTCCGACTTCTGCGACCAACCAGACGTCTTGCGACGCGAACGGAGTGTGCTCGGGTCTGCTCTCCACCACGCTGGAGCAGACCAACAACGCAGATGAACTGACCGGCAAGTTCGACTTCAACCTGAATGCCAAGGACAAATTCTCGGCCACGATCGGCGTGAATCGCACACCCTCGTTGAACCCGTTTCCTTACGCCACTGTGCCCGGGTATCCCAGCCGCACGGTCGCCAACTATTACTACACCAATCTTGCTTACACCCGGGTCTTTTCGCCAATGGTTCTAAATGAGTTTCACTTTGTGACTCACCGCAGCAACTACCTGCAGGATATACCGGCCAATCATTTGCCCTCGGGACCGAGCCTCGGGATCGGCATTACTCCTGACCTCGCGACGGGCCCCACGAACATCTATTTCGATGATGGTTTCCAGATCGGTCCCAGCGAGAACGGGCCGACGCGTTACGTGGAAAACACATTCTCCTGGACGGACTCGGTTTCCTGGACGCGAGGAAAGCATAACTGGAAGTTCGGAGCGGGATTTTCTCCGTACCAGGAGAACCTGGTCTACGACTATTACACGAATGGAGAATTCGACTTTTATTCTGCCAGCGGTTCGAGCGCTTCGGGAAATCCGTTCGCCGACTTCTTACTGGGCGGGGCATCCGGGTATTTTCAGGGGGCGCTGGCGCCGTCGAACATTCGCAGCAAGAGCACGTATGTGTTTGGCCAGGATGAGTGGCACACCAGCAGGAACCTGGTCCTGACTTTTGGTCTGCGTTACGAGTACAACACGCCGAAATCCGATACCGAGGGCCGCAGCTTTTCGGTGATTCCGGGATTACAATCGAAGCGCTTCGTCAACGCACCTTTGGGATTGGTGTTTCCGGGGGACCCCGGCGCTCCCAAAGGCACGAATTTTCCCGACAAGACAAACTTCGCTCCCCGCTTCGGCTTTGCCTGGGATCCGACGGGAAAAGGCCGGACCAGTTTGCGCGGCGGCGTCGGTCTTTTCTATGACATTCTCAAAGGCGAGGACAATCTGCAGTTCAACGGGCAACCGCCGTTTGTCAGCAATGCGGGCTTCTATTTCAACAGCGTTGGTCCCGGCCAGACTGCGCCGTTGAACTACCTCAGCCAGCCCTTTCAAGCTGCCGGGCAGACCAACACATTTCCTTCGGAGCCGCCGCCCAGCAACTACGATTTTGGTCCGGCGCTGCCGATCAACAGCACGGGTTTCGTCGTCCTGGAAGACCCGCACCTGCGGACTCCTTACATTTACCAGTACAACCTGAGCCTGCAACAGAATCTGTTTGCCGACACCGTGCTGGAAACCAACTACGTGGGAAGTTCCGGACACGGGCTGACTTCGCTAAGAGACATCAATCCGATGGTGTTGGGGACCACCAACCGGGTGCTTGATTTGGCGCCCGGCGATGACAACTGTATGAACGATGGCTCCCCGGTACTTTGTTTTGGCCAGCTTCCGGAATTCCAGAATGTATCGCACGCCAATTACAACGCGCTGGAGGCAAGCCTGACTCGGCAAGCCAAGGGGTCGAAGCTAGGCACGACATATTTCACTCTTGCCTACACCTATGGTCACAATCTGGACAACGCGTCCGGATTCCGCCAGCGCAACTCGACCGTGCCGGCTTACGCCCCGAATCTTTTCTATTCCTCAGGGGACGGCGATGTTCGCCAGCGCATCAGCTTCAGCGGAGGTTGGGACCTGCCGTTCGATCGGATGTGGGCCACCGGGCCAAAGCGCCTGATCAAGGGATGGAGCCTTTATCCCATCGTGACCTGGCGAACCGGCTTCCCGTTCGACATTCCAGCCGGACTGGGAAGTACCATTGATCCGACGAATCCCGGAACCTCAGGCGCTGGTGATCCCTATCTTTCAAATGCGGCAGTGGTGGCGCCCATCCACATGCTCGACCCGCGGAAGCTGACCACGATCACGCCCACCTTTTATGGGTCTTTGTGCCAAGAGGTGACCGGGCCGCCGGTTACCGGTCACTTCTTTTTCGATCCCAACAGCTTCTCCAACATCCCCTTGGCAAACGATCCTTATTACGGAGGCACGGATCCTTGTACTCCGCAACTCGATCCTGTGAATAATTCGGCGGACCGAACCTACGGTCTTCATCGCAACACCCTGCGCGGACCGCACCTAACGAATTTGGACGTAGCGCTGGCCAAGACCACAGCCATTACGGAACATGTGAGCCTGGAGTTCCGGGTCGAATATTTCAACGCTTTAAATCATCCAGAGTTTGCGCAGCCCACGTTTGTCGATGGAACGGCCAACATCAACAGCCCGAATTTTGGGCAGATTACGACAACCGGGAGCTTCCGCGGCCCGGCTCCGCGCATCGGACAACTGGCCGCTCGACTGACATTCTAGGTTGGAGGAGGTCCGGACGCGCCAGGTTCACGGGGACCGTTTATTTCACGTACTTGCCATTGTGCACTTCGTACTCGACGCGGAAAGGTCGTTGCGCCTTGCGGTCCTGCCAACCCTCTTGCGCAATTAAACTGTTTGCTTGGGCAAGGCGCTCAGACGGCAGAGGGTGCGAACGGAAGTATCCTTCCAGACTCTGAATAGCCAGTTGTGAAAGTTCTTCTTCCGGGCTCTGCGCATGGATGATGTATTCATCGTGAAGCCTGGCAAGTTTTTCGAATAGAGTCACGGCTCCATAGGGCGAGTAGCCGCCAAGAACTGCGAGCCGCATTCCTTCCCGATCGGCTTCTAATTCCTCATCTTTAGTTGTAGCCAGCTTCCCACACACTGAGTGGTATTTGCACCACTGCGCCGATAACACCGAGTTCCAGATTGCGCAACTTGGCTTCGATCTGCACGCGTTCGGCACAGTGGTAGTGGTCGATGTGTTCCACCTCATGCCCGAGAACTGATGCCAGTTCATCCTCGCTGGTCATCAACTCCAGCAGGCCCTCCCCAACATAAACGGGGCCGCCGGGAAGAGAAAACGCATTGATCATGGTGCGATTGGGCAGAAGATGAAAGGAATAAGGAAGGCGCCGGTGAGCATGGGATGCCACAGCGCTCCCCACGTGGCGAACGTAATTGTCCAGCGCAAACTCTTCGGCGCTCAAATTGGTATCGCCAATGGAATACTGCCCGGCCAGCTCATTGCCCACCGCGATTTCTTCCTCATCGGAAAGACGCGTCAGCCGCATAGGGACTCGGCTCAAATCGCGTTGCGCATCGGCAGCGACCGCCACGACTGCGTTCGCCGAAACGGGTGTGGAATCGTGGCGGCGTTCGGTGAAGTAGAGCGCAGATACACCCATCAAGAGCACGACGATGAATGCGCCGATGCGCTTCATAAGAACTGCCGGATGGTTTCGCGGTATTTGCTGTATAGAAACGATACCAGCAGCAGCGCTGCCCCAAGAATGATGAAGGTGATGTAACGATCACGGGGAGCCAGGCCCCAGGCATCGCGCAAGATGATTTTGCCCACACAAACCAAGAGCAGGATTAACCCGGTCAGCCGGTAACTGCGCTCGTTAACCGCAAGGGCGAGCAGAATGATCAGAACTCCTTCGATGCCCCACGCGACCGTAACCATGCCGGCGCGCATCTTGAGTGCGAGCATCAGAGTGAGTAGAAGGATCGGTGCGAAGAACATAAACTGCTCCGGACGCCGCACCAGGGCTCCCATCCAGCGAATCGGAAGAGTCTGTCCTTGGCGACGATCGCGCAGACGAAACGCGAATGGAAGGCATGCCAACAGAACGGCCACAGCCGAACCCAGCACGAAATAGCGTCCGGTCCAGTCGCCCCCGCTGAAATAGCTCGCACCGAAAAGATTATGCATGACGCCGCGGACGCAGGTGCCGATCGTCAGAAGAATGCCCTGGTGCAAGAAGATCGACCGATCCAGCAACAGGGCCATGCCAAAAAGAACAAACACCGCAACCGCCCACATCGTAACCAGCCAATCATTGGCAAATTGGAAATACAGCAGAGCGATCACGCTGGCCGTCCCGAGATAACCAAGCAGGTCGTTGAAGTGCAGCCGGCGGTCGTCGCGCACGGTTGCCTGGTCCGCGTCCAACTGCGCATAGACGAAGAAGAAAATCAGCGTGAGCGGCAGCACTGTGTAGATCCGGGGCCCCCAGAACTCGCCTGGATTGCCGGCTGCAAGATTGGCAAAGAAGATCCGGGCGAATGCTGCCGTCAGGGCGAGATATGCCTGGAACCTGAACTGCCTCGTATTGCGAAGTAGGCCGTATTCGAAGAGAACCAGTCCGAAAACAGCCCAACCGACTGCCACGCTCAAGGGCCGCAACTCGTACCACATGAGCAGTGAAACCAGCGCTGAGGCGGCCCACGAGTAGATGTGGTGGAACTCCCGATTGCGCCACTCCTGCGGCATGTGGATGACTTGTGCGAGGGCATACATCATCACGGTAACGACCGCCAGTGAGAGCAAGCGGACGCTGATCCCATGCCAGGTTTCGTTGATGTACAAGTTCAGCGAGACGCTGCGCACCATCGCCAGTGCGGCGAGCGCATGCGCCTGCCAAGCGAGATCCTCGAGTTCAAATTGGTGATCCACCAGGGCCAACACCAGGGCGAATATTGCCCACGCGGCTGCAAGCCACGCGCCCGGTGCTTCATACCACGCCAAAAGAGCAAGCAACCCGGTTGCGGCAAAGGTGTGCAGATAGGTGATCGCGCGCTTCGATTCAGAATCGGGGATGGCGGCTTTGCGCGAAAGAAAATAGAGTCCCGCAGCAACAAGCGAAACTGTGACCAGCCGCAGAGAGACTCCGGGCGAAACCAGTTGCTCGAGCGAGAAGTTCGCGGTGCAGGCGCGCGCCACAGCGCATGCGGCCACAACATTCGCTTGCCATGCGAGTTGCCTGTAGCCAATCCGGCGCATGACCAAAGCGAGAGCAATGGCAAACACAATCCACGAAACAGCAATCCACGGCAGGGGCACGGCCTCGTTGAGCACCCAAAGCATCATGCCGGTCCCGGCCCAGCTATAAGCGATTCGCGCCGTGCTGACGTGATCGGAATTTGGCACGCCAATACGCTTGGCGATCCAGTACAGCCCCGCAACCACCGGCAAAGCGCCAAACGCATGGAGCGGCACGTCGTGCCAACGGTGAGTGCTGCTTTGGTCGGCGGTCAACGCAGCCAGCACCGCCAGACCGCTCAACAAGTGAGCATGCCAGGCGATCGCGTAATAGCGGATCCATTGCCCGATTTCTACGAGCGCCACGGCGAAGAGAATCGCCGCTGCCGGCTGCCAGAGTTCCGGCACCTCGTAATAAATGAGCGAAGTAACCAGAGCCGTGCCCGCCAGTGCGAACAATCCCCGGAAGGTGCGCTGGTTCGAATCGTCTCGCAATTGCGCCCACTTCGCGGTCACATAAAACATCGCGGCCATCGCCGGCAAAGTGAAAAGCCGCATGGCGATGTGGGTGTGCGCAGGAGCTTCACTGTGGAGGTTGAACAGAACAACGCGGTACAAGATCAGCGTGCCGATGAGAGCGTACTGGACTTGCAGATGAAAAGACCTAAGCTTCTGCCCCAGCACCGCCAGCGTGAGCATGATGCCGGCGAATGCGACCGCAGTCCAATCCTGCGAACACAAAGCCCACGCGGCTGATGCAGCGGCGAATCCCCCCAAGTACGAATGCCCATCGATAAGTTGCACATCGGGCGATTCGCCAAAAAACGATTTCCAGCGTTCTCCAATGAAAAGAGCGTTCAGATAAAAAACAGCGGCACACAGCGTGAACATCACGCCAGCGGTCAAGACAAGATGTTCACTGCTCTGGCGAACCGCCATGAGTTGCCGGAAGTCGACGCCAACCAAATGCAATCCAACCAGAAGTCCCGCGAGCAAGCCGAGTCGCCGGAAGACTACCTCGCTGACTAACACACCGGCCAGCAGCAATGCTTCACCGCCGATCAGCCAAAGGATGGCGACATTGTTTCCGGAATAGCGGAACGGAACCGCGGCGATCATGAGCGCGGCACCAAGTACGCTCAAGACAACGAAGGCCTCGCGGCGACGCTTGGTTAGGGGTAATTGTCCAAAGCTGAATTCCGCCGCGCCTATGACGAGCAAGGCAACGAAAGCCAGCTCCGGCTGGACGGACTGGAACTTCATCGTGCCCAGCAGCAACAGAGTGTTGAGCAGCGCTGCCGCGCTCGATACATGCTCACCTTGCGGAGACCTGGTCTTCCGCACAATGTAAGAAGCTCGGAAGATCAGCCAATAGAACAACAGCAGAGCGGTGCTGGCGTGATACTCAGGAAAAGCGTGCCCGTGTGCGCCTTCGGGCCCCAGCAGGCGATACAGCCAATACAGGTGGTTGAGATAGCTCGATAAAATACCGAACACTTCAAGCTCGAACCATCCCATCTTCATGACGATGGTGACGAGTCCGAGGGCGAGGACTACGCCTGAGGCAAGGCTGTATACGTCGTCCTGGCTGAGGGACACTGTCCAGTAAGCCAACAGAAACGCGATCCCGGTAACTACCTGGGAGCGGTAGCGCAGCGTGTGCAGTACCATGGCGAGCGCGACAACAAGCATCAGGACAAGGTCCGCGCCCGCTGAATCCATCACACGCATCGCCCGAACATGATTCAGGGCATAGGTGGTGAAGAACAGCAGAGCCCATCCGCCGCCGATCAACGTGTGACCCAGAACGCGGTAGCGCTCACGTCTCTCGAAAAACATTCCTCCCGCCAACAGCGCCAATGAGACAACGTAGGACAGTCCAACTTTGCCTGCTGGTCCCAGCTGGCCGAGCTCATAGATCCCGAAGAGCGCAAGTCCCAGCACCAGAATGGTGATGCCCAGCTTGTTCAGCCAGTTCGTACCCAGCGTCTCTTCGAGAGCAAACACTGACTTCATACGCTGCTGAGCGGTTGCCTTCGGAGACGAAGACCGCAAGGTGGCGAACTGTGGTGGTTTATGACACGAGCGCTTGCCGTCGTCGGCGCAGCTGGAGTTCGTGGAGGCGTGAAGTGCTCATGTGCGGCAGGTGGAGGCGTCGCCGATGGAGGTGGAGTCGCCGGCGTGGCTGAAATTGGAGATCGCAGCGCGCTCGTCGGCGGCGCGGAAGCCTGCTCACTCGACGAAACTGCCGGCACATCAGGCCGGGTTGCCGCAACGATTCTCTCAGTGGACTTGTTCGCTGCCGGCGCCATCGGCTCCACAGGGGTCGACGCGCGCACAGGAACTTCTACCGCCCGCGGACTCACGGGCGGAGGTGTAGGCTCCGCTCGCGGCGTCTCGGTTGGCCGCGCAACGGGCCTGGCAGTTGGACAGTTACTGACTCCTCCCGCATGGACCGTACTGCACCAGGGGCAGAGGACAGGCTGGGTCTTATCGCCAGGGGCAGAAGGTTTCAAATCAGCCGGAGCAGGACTGGGCGCCGGTTTCACAGCCGGCGCAGGCACACTCGAAGGCACTGGTTCCGGGGGCTTCGGCGTCTCGGCTGAGACTGCAAAATGAGGGCCGGGTTCTGCGGATGTGACCGGAGTGCCTGAACCTTGCGGGAAAGCCGCGAGCTGGCGTCGAAGTTCCAGGAGTTCACGGTGCAGAGCGTCAATTTGTTGCGAGCTGAGCTGCGCGAGCTGTTCGATTTGACGGCGAAGCTTCCGCTGCCTCCAAACCGCATAGATGGCGAGGCCGGGAGTGGCTAAGACTAACAGCGCTAACAATACGGCGAGAAGCTCCAATGGCTACCCCGCATGCACGTAGTTCTGCAAGCCTAAATAATAGAACGTGGCGCGACCTCCGTCTTGCAGTTTATTCTCGCCGGCAAACCCGGAAGTAACGGGCGTTCTCCGCATGGTGATTGGAAGTAGGCTGGCCTTGTGACAAAATGTGCAGAACCTCCGGATTTTCAGGCGCTAATCAAACGTTTTTATGAGCGAAGATGCTCCTGTCGCCGTGCTGGAAGAGTCCGCTACCGTAACCTCCGAGCCTCCCGGGGGACCTGGCGTTCCGCGGCCGTGGCGACGGGGATTCTGGTCCCTCATTGCGACCCAGTTCCAGGGTGCGTTCAACGATAACGCATACAAGAATCTCATTGTCTTCATTATCCTTGGCACAGGGATAGCGAAGGCCGATCGTGATCGGCTGGTTCTGGTGGCAGGCGCCCTCTTCTCCGTTCCCTTCATTCTGTTCTCCATGACCGGAGGGTTTCTCGCGGATCGGTACAGTAAACGTACCGTGACGATTGGCACGAAATTGTTCGAGATTGCCGTCATGGCCCTCGCGATTGCCGGGCTAGCTTGGCAGAATCTGCACCTCGAAATGGCTGCAATCTTCCTGGCCAGCACACAGGCCGCGTTCTTCGGACCCTCTAAATACGGATTGTTGCCCGAGTTGCTGCCCGAACCAAGGCTTTCCTGGGGTAATGGTGTCATCGAACTGGGAACCTTCCTGGCGTCGATCGCTGGGCTTGTTTCCGGTGCTTTCCTGGCAGACGTTTTTCATGGACGCCAAGGCTGGTCGGGCCTGATCTTCCTCAGTTTGTCTTTTGTCGGATTGATCACCAGCCTCGGGATTACAAAGATCCCTGCCGCCGATCCCGTCAAGAAATTTCGCGCCAACCCAATCGGCGATCTGTGGGCGCAGCTGCGTTTAATACGCAGAGATCGCGTTCTCTGGCTGGCGGTTCTCGGCAACACATATTTCTGGTTTCTCGGCGCACTGCTGACGGCCAATATCGTCTTTTATGGCGAGGACGTGCTGCACAGCACCTCCACACGCACGGGGATATTGCAAGCTGCAGTCGCGATCGGCATCGGCCTAGGCAGCCTCGCGGCGGGTTATCTTTCCAGCGGCAAAGTCGAATACGGATTGATTCCACTCGGCTCCGTCGGCATGACTCTGTTCGGAGTCCTGCTTTCCGCCCGAAATCTGTCGTTCCCGCATGTGCTGATACTGCTCGCCGCCCTTGGCTTCTCGGCCGGTTTCTTCGCTGTCCCCGTCAATGCTCTGATTCAGCACCGCCCCGACGAAAAGGACAAAGGCGGGGTGATTGCTGCAGCGAACTTGCTTTCGTTTGTTGGTATCGGCGGAGCGGCGGCCATTTACTATTTCTTCCAGCATTACGCGCATTTGAGTCCGCCTTCGATTTTCCTGTCAGTTTCCCTGGTGACCGTCGCGGCAACGATCTACGTCTTGTACCTGCTGCCTGATGCACTACTCCGTCTCTTATTGTGGATCGCAACTCACACTCTGTATCGAATTCATCTCGAAGGGCGGGAAAACGTTCCCTCCAAAGGTGGAGCGCTGCTGGTACCGAATCACGTTTCGATGGTCGATGCAGTCCTGTTAATTGCCTCCATCGACCGGCCGATTCGGTTCCTCATGTTCAAAGGCTCGTACGACCATCCGCTGGTGAAGTCGTTCGCCAAAATCATGGGAGTGATTCCAATTTCATCGCAGCTTCGGCCGCGCGAGATGATCACCTCGCTTCGCACGGCAACGCAGGCACTAAAGGATGGAGAAATCGTATGCATCTTCCCTGAAGGCCAGATGACCCGAATCGGACAGATGCTTCCGTTCCGGCGCGGCATGGAGCGAATTGTCAAAGGCGTAGATGTTCCGATCATCCCGACAAATCTGGGCGGAGTATGGGGTTCAATTTTCAGCTTCGAACGCGGGAAATTCCTGTGGAAGTTCCCACGCAAAATCCCATACCCGGTTACCGTGACTTTCGGCAAGGCAATGCCTTCCACCAGTAGCGCTCAGAACGTGCGCCAGGCGGTGCAGGAACTTAGCACTGAAGCCTACCAACTCCGCAAGCGCTACATGCGGCCGCTGCATCGCTCGTTCGTACAAACGGCGCGTCGACATCCATTTCGCTTTGCGATGGCCGATGGGCGCACACCCAAGCTGAGCTTCGGAGGCGCTCTTACTCGCACGATCTTCCTCGCGCGGCGGTTGCGCCCGATTTGGCGCGACCAGAAGATGGTCGGCATTTTGCTTCCGCCTTCGGTTCCCGGTGCGCTGGTGAATCTGGCTGCACTTCTGATGGGAAAAATTCCAGTGAATCTGAACTACACGGCTTCCAACGAGGTTCTCGCTTCGTGCGCCAAACAATGCGAGTTGCAAACGGTAATTACCTCGAAGGCCTTTCTGGAGCGTGTCCACATCCAACCACCAGCGCAGGCGTTCATGTTGGAGGATCTCGCGGACAAGCCGCGGTTCCGGGAACGCGTAACAGCAGCGTTTGTTTCCTGGCTTTTGCCAATCCGGCTTATCGAAAAGTCCCTCGGCGCCAAAAAGCCACGACTGGATGACATCGCCACAATCATATTTTCCAGCGGCAGTACAGGCGATCCGAAGGGAGTCATGCTCACGCACTACAACGTGGCTTCCAATGTGGAGCAACTCAACCAGGTGTTTATGCTCGGCCGTAACGACAAAATCCTCGGCATCCTGCCCTTCTTTCACTCCTTCGGATTCACGGGCGCTCTTTGCTTGCCAACGGCGATCGGCATGGGCGTGGTCTTCCATCCCAATCCGCTGGAAGCTCGCGCCATAGGTGCTCTGGTAAGCCAATACGCCATTACTTTCCTGCTGGCCACTCCCACGTTCCTGCAGTCGTACATGCGGCGCTGCTCGCCCGAAGATTTTGGCAGCCTGCAATATGTAATGGCAGGTGCGGAGAAGCTCCCAGAGCGCGTTTCGGTCGCATTCGAAGATCGTTTCGGAATTCGGCCGCTCGAAGGCTATGGCTGCACGGAATGCTCGCCTGCGGTCACGGTAAACACGCGCGACTTTCGCGCAGCGCAATTCCGCCAGGTTGGCGCGAAGCGCGCCAGCATCGGTCATCCGTTACCTGGAATCAGCGTGAGGATCGTCGATCCTGAAACAATGGCTCCATTACCGCCAGGTGAAACCGGATTGCTGCTGGTGCGCGGCCCAAATGTGATGCAGGGCTATTTGAATCGGCCGGAGAAGACGGCTGAGGTACTCCGCGACGGCTGGTATAACACGGGCGACATCGCTGCCATGGATGAAGATGGATTCGTGCGCATCACGGACCGCATGAGCCGCTTCAGCAAGATTGGCGGAGAAATGGTCCCTCACATCAAGGTCGAAGACAAACTTCATGAAATCGCTGGAGCTACCGAACAGATCTTCGCGGTGACCGCAGTTCCTGACGAGAAAAAAGGCGAACGACTGATTGTGCTTCATACTTTAGCTGACGAGAAATTGCAGGAATGTCTCTCGCAACTGGGAAAGGCGGATTTGCCGGCTCTGTGGAAGCCCCGTCCCGACCAGTTTGTGCATGTGGAATCCTTGCCCTATCTTGGCACGGGCAAGCTTGATTTGCGGCGGCTGAGGGAACTGGCCTCCGGAGCCGTGGTTTGACACGAGCGCGATGACAGGCACCGCAATCAAAGATGAT
>Ga0187856_1002568_pt1 | contig 13248 bp, 11 predicted proteins | sample June2016WEW_8_40_FD_132443 | JGI IMG/M metagenome (GOLD analysis project Ga0187856, IMG submission 132443) | Peatland microbial communities from SPRUCE experiment site at the Marcell Experimental Forest, Minnesota, USA - June2016WEW_8_40 | ecosystem: Environmental > Terrestrial > Soil > Wetlands...
CTTGCCCGAACCTGACTCGCCCGCCAGCCCGAGAGTCTCGCCGGCGGCAATTGTGAACGACACCCCGTCGACCGCTTTCACGGTCTGGACCGCCCGCAGTGCCCTCCGGGACCGGAAGTGGACCTCCAGGTCCCGCACGTCGACGATCGGCGCAAAGTGGTCCCGGCCGGCCCCCGCGTACGTGGCAGCCGTACCCTTGCCCGGCGCTGTGACCGCCGGCTCTTTGTTCACGATGCCCCGAGCCCGTCGATGAGGGCGCGCCATTGCGTGTCGCCCGTCGCGTGGCATGCCGCCGCATGATCGCCTTGGTCCTGGGTCACGAGCAGCGGGTCCTCGTCCCTGCAGACCGGCCGGGCTATCGGGCACCGGGGAGCGAACGAGCAGCCCTTCGACCAGACCCCTCCGATCGGGGGACTGCCGGGTATCGACGCCAGCCGGTCGGGCAGTCGGCCGGTCATCGACGGCACCGATGCCATGAGAGCGCGCGTGTAGGGGTGCGCCGGATGGTCGATGACCTCGAATGTCGGCCCGGACTCGACGATGCGGCCGCCGTACATGACAAGGAGGCGATCGCAGAAGTCGGCCACGACCCCCAGATCGTGGCTGATCAACAGGACTCCGGTCCCGTGCTGGGCGGTCATGCGCTCGAGCAGGTCGAGCACCTGCGCCTGGATCGTGACATCGAGCGACGTCGTCGGCTCGTCGGCGATCAACAGCCGGGGATTGCAGCTGATCGCTATGGCAAGTGCCACACGCTGGCGCATCCCTCCCGACAGCACGGCCGGGAAGTAGGAAAGCGTCCGTTGCGGGTCCGGGATGCCGACCGAGGCCAGGAGCTCTACTGCACGGGCCCGTGCCTCACGGCGGCCGAGGCTCCGGTGCCGGTGGAGCATCTCGGTGACCTGCACCCCGATGCGCACCAACGGGTTGAGGCTCGAGAGTGGGTCCTGGGTGATCATCGCCATCGCGGTGCCGCGCCATGTCCCCGGGTCGGCTGTCGGGCCGGTCCCCAATTCGACGCCGTCCAAGAGGATCCGGCCCTGGCTCATGCGCCCCGGCTTCGGAATCAGTCGCATCATCGCCCGCGCGGTCAGTGACTTGCCCGACCCTGACTCCCCGACAAGGCCGACGCGTTCACCGGCGTTGATCGAGAACGAGACGTCCCTGACAACCTCGCCAGTGCCCACAGGCGACGGAAAGCTGACAGAGACGTGCTCGACTGCGACGACGAGGTCGCCGGAGCGGACGGGCGAGGCGTCCGCTCCGGCGAGGAATGGGGTCGAGCTAGCCACCCAGCCCGCTGCTCGACGACGATGTGGAGTTCTTGAGCCAGTAGTAGTCAGTTTCGAAGTCCCAGATGGGGTTGGCGAAGTATCCGCCGACCTGGCTCCCGATCACCTCGGTCGAGGTGCCGAAGTAGAGCGGGACGATCGGGTTGTCGGCGAGCATCGTCCGCGCGGCGCTCACGTAGTCCTGCGCCGCCATGGCCGGATCCGCCAGGCCCTTGGAGACCTCGGCGTCGACGGCAGGGTTGCAGTAGAAGGGGTAGTTCTGGCCGCCGGGGATGGCCGCCGCGCACGAGAGGAGAGCCTGGAAGAAGTCGCTGCCGTCGGGGTAGTCGGCTATCCAGAAGGTGATCGTCATCGGTGCCTTGTTGGGCGTGCCGGCGACCTCGAAGAACGTGCTCTCCTGCAGGGGGTCGACATTGGCCTTGATGCCGATGGCGGCGAGCTGCTGCTGCAGCACCGGGTCTAGGTTGGTCCAGGGCTGGGTGTTCCAGCTGTACAGGGTCGTCGTGAATCCGTGCGGGTAGCCGGCCTGCTTCAGGAGCGCCTTGGCCTTGGCGAGGTCTTCGCCGTGGACGAGGTTCTGCTTGGTGTACCCGAGGACACCGGGCGGGATGAACCCGGTTGCAACCGACCCCTGCCCGTTGACGGTCCGGAGGAGGAAATGGCGGTCAAAGGCGTACGAGACCGCTTCCCTGACCAACGGGTTGTTGAACGGCTTCATGTGGACATTCATCGTCAGGAAGTACGTCGACAGGCTCAACCGGTGGACTATCTGGCTCGCAAGCGACTTGTCGTTGATCACGGTCAGGTAGTCGGAGTTGGGCAGTGGGTCACCCATCAGGTCGATCTCGTTCTTCTCGAGCTCGAGGAGCTGCACTTCCGGGGTTATCCCGAGCCGTTCGGTCACGCCCGAGACGTAGGGGAGCGACTTGTTCCAGTAGTGCGGGTTGGCCTTGAGCACGGTCTCCTGGCCGGGCACGTACTTGACGAATTCGAACGGGCCGGACCCGAGCGGGTGCTGGGCCTGCTGAGGACCGGAGCCGACCGGGATGACCGACGCGTGGGGCATGGCCATCACGTAGGCGAAGGCCGCATCGGGTGCGCTCAGGGTCACCTGCAGGACGTACTTCGAGACGGCCTTGAGCCCGGACATGTAGCCGACCGGGTGCTTGGCGTATGCCGTGCATCCGACGACCACTGTCCAAAAGCCCACGACCGGTGATTTCGTGGCCGGGTTGCAAATCCGGGAGAAGGTGTAGGCGAAGTCTGCGGCCGTCACCGGCTGGCCGTTGTCGAAGGTCATGCCAGGCCTGATGTCGATCGTGTAGACCCTCCCGCCGTCGGAGATCTTCGGCATCGCCACCGCCGCCTCCGGCACGAGGTCCGTGGTGTTCGTCTTGTAGTCGTAGAGACGGTCGAACAGCATCTGCATGTTGTCCCAGCAGGTGGCGTCGTAGCAGACCTGGGGATCGAAGGTGTCAGGGTCCGACTGGTAGGCGATGATCAGGTCCCCGCCCCTGTGCGCCGTGGCGGAGAGGACCGCCGCGACCCCGGAGCCGGACGGCTTGGACGTCGAGGAGGAACTGGGCGAGGCGTTCACCGCCACGATGCCGGCCGCGATACAGATCGTCGCGGCGCATGCGCTCAGGAGTCGGAACCTGCCGAAAACTCGTCTCACGATTTTCCCCCTTCGGGTTGAAAGTGGCCGCGACGCATTCCGTCGATTGTCGACACAACTGAACCCTGTTTCGGCGGCGGCGTCAATAGGCGATTTTCGAGAACTCGCCTCACCAGGTTGAATTACCTGGTCAGGACCTCTCGTCAGTACCCGGCGGCGGGGTCGTAACGGTTGCGCAGCGGCTGGTCCTGACGGAATCGGTTCAGGTTGTCGATGAACAGCTCGACCAAGGCGGCGTTCTCGCCTACCACCGTCGAGGCCGAATGGGGCGAGACGATCACATTGTCGAGGTCCCACAGGGGGCTGTCGACCGGCAAGGGCTCCTCTGCGAACACGTCCAGGCAGGCCCCGCCGATCCGCCCGGCCTGGAGCGCCTCCAGCAGGGCGGCCTGGTCGATCACCTGGCCCCGTGAGATGTTGACGACGACGGCTCGCGGCCCCAGTCGCGCGATCTGGTCGGCCCCTATGAGGCCTTCGGTCTCCTTGGTGAGGGGGCAGCAGAGTATCAGGGCATCGATCGACGGCAGGGCCCCGTCGAGGTCGTCGCGTGTGATCACGCGGTCGACGAATGGCAGTGCACGGCTGACGCCGGCGCGCTCGAGTCCCCACACCTCCACGCCGAGCCCGGCGAACACGGCCGCCACGCGCCGGCCGATGCCACCGAGGCCGACGACGAGGACACGCAGGCCGGAAAGCTGACGGGTCGTGTAGCGCTCCCAGTGGTGCTCGCCTTGCCACCGGCCGAGGACAGGTAGCCCTTTGACGAAGTACAGCACGCCCGTCAAGGCGAACTCCGCCAGCGGTACGGCGTGGATCCCGCCGGCCGTGGTCACGACGAACCCGCTGCGGTCGAGTCCCGTTCTCTGCATGAAGGCGCCGATGCCTGCGCTCGTCGCCTGTATCCATTTCAGGTCGGGGCAACGCCGCGGCATGCCCGCGGGATCGAGCCAGTCGAAATCGAAGAAGACGTCGGCCCGGGCGACCGTTTCCTCCCAGAGCGAAAGCTGCTCAGGGCCCAATTCCCGGGACGAACCACCGTGGTCACAGGCATACCGCGGCACCGGCAGCAGCTCGGGGCGGTAGAGAACCCGCAGCTCGGGGCCGGACGCGGCGATGCGCTCGACAAGCTCGGGCTCGAGGAATGACCCGATCACGACCGTGCACGGCCGGGCCTGGCTCATACCGAGCACGCCTGGGCGACGACTTCGAGAGCGCGGGCGGTCCTGAGCGACGCCTTCGCCGCGAGGTGCGCGGGCGCCTCCTCCTCGCGGATGACGGCGTGGATGTGACGAAGGGCCGCGGTGAAGGGCCGGGCGTCCACCGTCGGGTGCTCTACCGTCACCTCCCCAGCCCGCAACAGGACAAGTGAGTCATCCGGCCCGGGATGGAACGGGTTGGTCAAGTGAATCTGTCCCTCGGTGCCGAGCACACGGGTGAAGGTGTCGAAGGCGCGCTCGAACCCGCAACCGAGCACGAGCCGCTGGCGCCCGTAATGGACTATCGCGACAGCCTCGGTCTCGACTACGCCGTTGCCGGTCGAGAACCCCACCACGTCGCCCGTCGACAGGTCACGTGCGGAGAGGACCTCCTGCGCCAGAGCGATCGGGTAGCAGCCGACGTCGGCGAGAGCGCCACCACCGAGCTCCTCCGACAGGCGGATGTCCTCGGATCGCGACAGGTTGAAATAGAACACGCTGATCAGCTCGCGGACCTCACCGACGGCCCCCGCAGCCAAGAGATCGAGAAGTCGGCGGTGCTGGGCTTGGAACGGGAAGACGAACGACTCCCACAGCAACGAACCTGTGGAGCTGGCGGTCTCCAGAACGGCCGCTGTCTGGGCCGAACCGACACAGAGCGGCTTCTCGCACAAGACGGCCTTGCCCGCCTCGAGGGCGCGTTGCGTCCAGCGGGCGTGGTGTGAGTTGGGCAGGGCGACGTACACCGCGTCGACGCCGGGCGAGTCGACGACGGCGTCGTAGCCTGCGACACCTTGTTCGACACCGTGGTTGCGGGCAAATGCCTCTGCCCGATTTCCGTCGCGACTGGCGACGAGGACGGCCCGGCCGCCCCCGGCTTCCCGGAGGCCCGGGAGGAACTGCTTTCTGGCGATGTTGGCCGCGCCGAGGATGCCCCAGCGCACCTCACCCGTGAACTTGGAGGTGCTCACGAAAGGCCTCCGTAGCGTGGCGTCACACTCTGAGACTTTCCCATCCCAGAAACCTCCGTTTCGATGGTGCCCTACAGCTCCCACCTGTCTAGCGCCGACAAAGTCCCAGGTGCAGCCAAACGATCCACCTGTTCACGGGAGCCCGAAGGGGCTCCGCGCTCTGACCCTAGAGCGCGACTATGGTGTCCATCTCGACCAGGAACCCGCGCAGCCCCGCTCTGATCGTCGTGCGGGCCGGCAACGGCTCGGCGAAGTAACCGCGGTAGATGGCGTCCATCTCCCGGACCCGGTCGATGTCCTCGAGGTACACGTTCACCCTCACGGCGTCCGCGAGCGATCCGCCGGCCGCCTCAGCCACTGCCGCGAGATTCTTCAGCGTCTGACGGACCTGATCGGCGAACGACTCCGCCACGCTTCCCGTTTCCGGATCGATCGGCACCTGACCGGCGATGAAGAGCAGGCCTTGGGCGATGATCCCCTGCGAGTAGGAAAAACGGGGCGATGGTGCCTTCGGCGTGCTCACCGCTACTCGGCGTTCGCTGCCCACGGCCTGATTCTCCCTCTCGTTGTGGCATCACTCGCCCAGCGCGAGTTGGTCGCCTGCGCGGATTTCAGCGAGCCTGCCCTCGACCGGTACGCTTCGCCCGAGCATCCGCGTACCAGCCTTTCAGAGGAGGAGCTGCATCGTGCTGATCGCGGTAGGGGGCGGGCTCGGCGCGGCACTCTGCTTCGCCCTGGCGGCGCTGTGCGCCTCGAGCTCTAGCCGGGAGATCGGCGCCGTGTCGACCCTCGCCTGGGTGATGGCACTCGGCCTCGGCGTGCTCGTCGTCCCGATCACACTCGCAGGACACCCGAGTCACCTCTCCGGGGACACCGTCGCCCTGCTTTGCATCGCGGGGCTCAGCAACGTCGCCGGGCTTCACCTCGAGTACGTGGCGTTTCGCCGCGTGGCAGTCGGCATCGTGGTCGCCGTCGCCTCGACCGAGGGGATGGTGGCAGCCGTTCTGTCGTCAGTGTTCGGGGCGCCGCTGGCCGCCAGCACGATCGTGCTGCTGGTCGTGATCACCATCGGCGTGGTGCTGGCAGCCGCTCACCTCGACCCGCCCGGGGACGAGCTGGCCGGCTCCCGGTCACAAGACGGCCCGCGATCGCTCCCAGGCCAGGTCATGAGGAGGCTGGACGGATCCCACACCCGTTCCGCCCTCCTCGTCATCCCCGTGGCGCTCTTGTTCGGGACCACCCTCTACGCCACCGGACGCGCCGGGACGGAGGCGCCCATCATCTGGGCGCTGCTGCCGGCAAGGCTTTTCGGCACGCTTCTCATAACGGCCCCACTGCTGGTCCGCCGGAAGTTGAGGATCAGCCGGCGGACGTTCCCGCTCGTGTTGAGTGCCGGGGTCGCGGAAGTCGTGGGCCTCGTGAGCTACACCTTCGGGGCGCGTCACGATCTCGCCGTCGCCGCCGTGCTCGCATCGCAGAGTGCCGCCATCACCACTGTCGCGGCGTACTTCCTCTTCGGTGAGCGACTTCGCCGGCACCAGGTCCTGGGGGTCGCCACAGTGATCGTGGGTGTCGTGACGCTCAGCGCCCTGAGGGGCTGAAGCTCCGCGTAGCTCCGGGTCGGGCAACTGGAGGGACCTAGAATCCCCTCATGCGCCTGAGCCTCGAGCAGGGACGCGTGATCGGCAGCCTCATCGAGAAGCAGCTGACGACGCCGCAGCAGTACCCACTGAGCCTCAACGCGCTGGTGGCAGCCTGCAACCAGAGCTCGAACCGCGACCCGGTAGTCCGCTACGACGACGGCACGGTGCAGCGGGCACTGGCTTCGCTCAAGGACATCGGACTCGTCCGTTTCATCTACCCGTCGCGCGGCGGGTCGGCGACCCGGTACCGCCAGGTGCTCGACGAATACCTCGGGATCGGCCAGGAGGCGCTGGGCCTGATAGCCGTCCTGCTGCTGCGCGGTCCCCAGACCGCCGCCGAGCTGCGGTCGCGGACCGAGCGAATGGCGCGGCTGGGCGGTATCGCCGCCAACGCGGAACTGGAACGTATGGCCCACCGTCCTGAGCCGCTCGTGCGCCGACTCGCGCGTCGCCCGGGACAGAAAGAAGAGCGTTGGGTGCAGCTGCTCACACCGGCGGCGCCAACGGACAGCTATGACAGCCCAGCTGGTGGGACGGGCGCTGACCGGGCTCCCGAGCTCGAGTCCAGGATGGCGGACCTGGAGGAGGCCGGTGACGACGAGTTGCCGGAACCCAAAGGCAGCGCGCTGCGTGTCCTGGCGGACGAGGTCAACGTGCTGAGGGCGGAGGTGGCGGCACTAAGAGTGGTCGTCGAGCAGCTGCAAACAGAAGAGGCCTCGCGGCGGGCAGCAGTCGAGCAGATCCGGGCCCGGCTTTCCCCTTAGAGCTTCGGCGTCCCGTCCTCCCGGCTGACTCCTGCCCGTCGCGGTCTGTCCGCGCCGTTTCGCCTCCGCCTTGGTCAAAGGCGGCGTCGATGCGAACAGGCAGGACCGGCACCTCACCACTCCCTACTCTTGACCCATGAGCGCCACCCATTCCTACGAGCTCTCGCTCAGATGGACGGGCAACACGGGTTCCGGCACCGCCAGCTACCGCGCCTACGGCCGTGACCACGAGGTCAGCGCCGCCGGCAAGCCCGTCATCCCCGGCTCCTCCGACCCGGCTTTCCGTGGCGATCCGCAGCGCTGGAACCCCGAAGAGCTGCTCGTGGCCGCCCTCTCGCAGTGCCACATGCTCTCGTACCTGCACCTCGCCGCCAACGCCGGCATCGTCGTGACCGCCTACGGCGACACCCCGTCGGGCACCATGAACGAGAACCCGGACGGCAGCGGCGAGTTCGTGGAGGTACTGCTCCGCCCGGAGGTCACCGTCGCCGATGCCGCCATGAGCGAACGCGCCACGGCCCTGCACGACGACGCCGAGAAGCTCTGCTTCATCGCCCGCTCGGTCAACTTCCCGGTCCATCACCGACCCGTCACCTTCGTCGACCGCACCGGCCCGCCGCGCCCCGGCTGACCGGTCCGGCGACGGTGCCGGTCCGGCAACAGGGCCGGCCTGGCACCGTGCCGGAGTTGTCAGCCCAGTGGCGAGAAGAGGCGTCTCCCGCTGCCCGCGAGCACGCGACCAAACTGGAGACCGGGGAAGTGTGCCCCTATGACCGCGACATCCGTGCCTTCGAGCTCGCGCCAAAGTGCCTCGCGTGTTCGGGCCGCCAGAGCCGGGTCGACGTCCGACAAGGTATGGAAATCCGGCTCCTCCAGCTGCAGCGGGCACTCCACGGCATCGCCGAGGAGCACCGCGCGATCCTCGCCGGAAGACACGACCAGGCCGTAATGGCCGAGCGTGTGCCCCGGCGTATGGCGCGCCGTCAGCCCTGGTGCGATGGGCAGCATGTCCCCTTCGAGAGGGTCGAGGCGCCCGGCGTCGGCCAAGACCTCCATGATCCGCCGGCGGCGGTCGTCGGCATCCGCATCGGCGACGAACCGCTGCCAGTCGGCGGCACCGTAACGCACGACGGCGTTCGGGAAGTACGGGGCGTCCGCCACGACGAGCCAGCCGATGTGGTCGATGTGGAGGTGGCTGCACACCACGACGTCGATGTCCTCCGGAGAGACACCCACAGCCCTGAGCGCTCCCGGCAGCTCCGCGCCCCGGCCCCACCCGACGTCGAGGTCCCCGAGCCCCGCGTCGACGAGAACGGTCCTGTCACCGCCGCGGAGGAGGAAGCAGCCGACGGGGATGTGCACGCGGCCGTCGTCGGCGAGCAGCTCCTTGTGCGTGGCGAAGTCCAGCCCTACGTAGAACTCCTGCGGCATCTTGCAGACGCCGTCGCTGAGCGGGACCAGTTCGATGTCGCCTACGCGCACGACCAGAAGCTAATGGGCTCAGCGCGGGCTCGACCTGTCGTGACCGCCCACCACCCTCAGGGCCAGAGACGCACCAGGGCGGAGCGGAACGACGGGTTCACCCGGGCACGGGGCAGGACCCGCTGCACACGCCGGAAAGCCTCGTCACCCGAGATGCCGAGGCGGCTCGCGAGGTAGGCGGCCGCGACCGCGGGTGTGCGCCGCTCGGCCTGCACGCAGTGCACGATAACTTTCTTGCCTTTGTCCCTCCAGGCCGTGATCGCCTCAGCCAAATCGGCGAAGACGAACTCGAGGTTCGGGTTGGCCTCGGGCGGATCCTCGTCCAGCAGGCGGACCTCGACACGCTCTGGTGCCAGGATCTGTCGGCGCCCGACTCGGCACAGTGACACGGCGACATCCGCCTCGACCTCGGCGGCACCGGTCCAGTTCGCCACGATAACCCCGTCGTCGTCCTCGAGCGCCTCGTGGATGGGGTCGGCAGGGAACGCGGCTCGGTAATAGCCGCTGAGGTCGTCCGCCGACGGCCAGCGCGTGGTCGGGTTGTCCCGGCCTTCGGACACGGCCAGAACTGCAAGCCTCACGAGGTCCGGCGTCCGGTAGGAGGGCCAGCCGTGCAACACGGCCTGCCACCTCGCCGGGACGGCGGTCGCTCCCCAACGGGCACCGAGCAGCGAGCCGGCGATGGCGGCGACGGTATCGGTGTCGTGGCCGACACGGACCGCCGTCCTCAGTGCCTCCTGGAGGTGCCGGCGCGGCTGGGCCGTAGGTACGGGAGTTTGCAGGACCGACGCCAGTGCTGCCTGGAACGCCGTCACGACATACCCGTTGGGGGTGAAAAACGACGGCGGCCTCCTCGTCGCTTCCGCGATCGTGCCGGCCCAGAACTCGCGCCTCTCCTCGGGGAGAAGGGCCAACCCGTCCCGCGCGCCATCGAGGCGGTCCCCGCGCATGGCGCGGTCGATGCCAACGCACCAGAGAACGCAGGCGTCGCCGGTCAAAGGATCGGCGTAGGTGAGTTCGGAAACACTCCTGGCCAGTTCTCCGAGCTTCGAGTCGTCTCCGGAGGCGGCGAGCACGACCGGGCCGGTGCGCATCAGGCTGCCGTTGCCCGCGGCATTGTGCGGGTGGGCCCGGAAGTACGCGCCAGCCTCAGCCGGGAGCAACGTTGGTGAACCGCGGGCCGACAGCACCGCCCGGGTCCGGTTGCCGACGTCGCGGGGTCCCGCGTTGAGCCAGTCCAGGAAACGGGAACCGACGGGACCCGGTTCGACGAAACCCCTGGCTGCCTCCTCGGCGACACAGACCGCCATCTCCGTGTCGTCGGTCCACTCGCCAGGTTCCCAACCGAAATAGCCGCCACCGACCATGGCGGGGTCGGCCGGACCCACCGCGTCGAACTCATAGCCGGCACCGAGGGCGTCGCCGGCTGCGGAACCCAGCAACACGCCGGCGGCCCGGTCCGGCGCGGAATGGCTCACATGAGTGCTGATGGCCTTCGATCCTCCTTGATCGCCCCGTCGAAGCCCTCGGCACGACGAACGACGCGTCAAGAGAATAGGAGGTCGATGTGACGCTTACGGGTGAGGCTGGTCGACAGGCGCGTTCCGGCCGGCTCGGGCGATGGTCGTGCGTGCGGGCCGACGGCGAGAGGACCGGCGCCCTCGAAGTTCGGCCTTGTGGTCAAGAGGTTCCGTTGAGCCGGCATGGATCACTTTGCCGGCTCAGGGCGCCCCTGGCGCACCGACTATTCGGTCCCAGCGTCGGCATCTTCGTTCGCGTCGCCGTGTCCGCCCGAGTTTCGTCGGGTTGACGTCAAATCAGGGCGGCGATAGGTTCGCCTGATAGTCATGTTCGTTTCCGGGCCGAAACACCAGCTGTGGTACCCACCGTGGTCGACAGTCCGGTGGCTTGATGTACCCGGGTCGGTCTCAAGGAATACGCCTTGAGGATTCAGTCCATCCGCGTGGCGGGACTGCGGGGTGCAACTCCAAGAGGCGGTTGGACCGCAGAGCTAGGGCCAGACGACGTCGTTCACACCCTGGTGGTCGTGCACACCGACGAAGGGCTGACCGGCTACGGCAGCACCTCGACCAACGACGAGTTGGCGAAGGCCGCCGTAAAGACACTCATGCCCTACTGGTCCGGGGAGAACGCTCTGGAGCCGGAAAGGGTGAGCGAAAAGCTTCACCGCTCCACGTTCTGGCTCGGACGCGGCGGCTCGCTGACACATGTCATCAGCGGCATCGACATCGCCCTCTGGGACATCCTCGGCAAGGCGACGGGCCAACCGGTGGGGCGACTCCTCGGCGGCCGGTACCGCGAAAAGGTACGACCCTATGCCTCGCTCCTCGCGGATTCGCCCGCTCCCTTGAGAGACGCAATCGTCGAGCTCGTCGGCAGCGGCTTTAGGGCGTTCAAGATCGGTTGGGGTCCCTTCGGGCGGCAGAACGCGAGCTCGAACGAAGCCGTGGTCGCGGCGGCGAGAGAGGCGGCAGGCACCGAGGCACTCTTGATGGTGGATGCCGGCGCCAGCGACACCTCCTGGTCGCACGGCTACAAGTGGGCCCTCCAAACAGCCAGGATGCTCTCCGACTACGATGTCCACTGGTTCGAGGAGCCACTGCCGCCGGACAGCATTGACGACTATGTCGCCTTGCGGAGACAGGTGAATGTCCCTATCGCCGGTTGCGAGGTGCTCACCCGGCGTCAGAGCTTCTTGCCCTGGCTCGAGCGGGGCGCCGTGGACGTCGTGCAGCCCGATTCGACCAAGGTCGGCGGCCTGAGCGAGTCCCGACGCATAGGTTGGCTCGCCGACAGCTTCGGGATCTCGTTGATATCGCACGGTTGGAACACCGCGATCGGCCTGGCGGCCGACCTCCAACTCGCCTCCGCCCTCCCCGCCACCGATCTCGTCGAGTACATCGCCGGCTCCGCGTATGTCGACGGGATCGTGGCCGAGCCGTGGCAGCTGGACGAGAACGGAATGCTCAGCATCCCCGCGACTCCTGGCCTCGGCTTGGAGCTCGACGTCGACGCCCTCGGACGTTACGCGGATCTCGCCGCCCTGAAAGACTGACGCGGATTGAACCGTGCGCGAACCTCATCAGACACCGACCATCCACTTCGTGATGGCTCTCGCCCGGAAAGGAGGAGGGCAGAGCTTTTCCTCGGCGGTACATGAGATCAGAGAAAGGCCTCAAGTATGTTCAAACGCTGTAGACCCATCTACGTAGTCGGTGCCGCGCTGTTGTGCGGGGCCTGCGTGCTCTCGGTGCCGACTTTCGGCGCGGCAAGCGCTGCGACGAAGATCAGCACCCCCTACGCGAACATCAACCTCACAATCAGCACGAACGCCTTCGGACCCCAGGCGGACAACCTCAACCCGTTCCTCCCGACGAGCACTGACAACGCCTCGGATGCGAACACGGCCATGATGTACGAGCCCCTCTGGCAGTACGACGTCGTCAAGCCCACGGTCACCTATCCCTGGCTGGCGACCGCGTACTCCCTCACCGACAACGACCAGCTGTTGACCCTCACCCTTCGCAAGGGTGTCACGTGGTCCGATGGCAAGCCCTTTACGAGTGCCGACGTCGTGGAGACCTTCCGCCTGCTGCAGAAATTCCCGGCGCTGAACACGAACGGCATCACCTTCACCAAAGTAGTGGCACAGGGCCCGCTGAAGGTGCAGATGACCTTCAGCCGCCCGAGCTTCGCCGAGCTCTACTACATCTTGAACCAGACGCTGATCGTGCCGGCTCACATCTGGTCGACGATAAAGGACCCGGCCAGCTACGCCGACACGGACCCGATCGGGACCGGTCCGTTCGTGCTCAAGTCCTTCACCCCGGAGTACATGGTGCTCGCACGCAACAACCACTACTGGCAGCCCGGCTTGCCGAAGGTGGGCACCATCACCTACCCGGCCGTCGGCAGCGCAGGTGCCCAGAACGCGGCTTTCAATGCCGGCGACTACACCTGGGCCTCGGCGACCGAGCCAGACATGCAGCGCCTCTACGTGGCCAGGAGCCCTTACAACAAGTACTGGTACCCACCTGTGGGAATTACCGCCCTGCTCCCCAACGACGCGGTCTACCCCTTGAACATCGAAGCTGTGCGTCGGGCCATCAGTCTCGTCGTCAGCCGCAAGACCGTTTCGACGCTGGGAGAGTGGGGCTATGAGCCCCCCATCAGCACCGCCACCGGGCTCATCCTGCCCAACTAC
>Ga0187856_1002585_pt1 | contig 13213 bp, 11 predicted proteins | sample June2016WEW_8_40_FD_132443 | JGI IMG/M metagenome (GOLD analysis project Ga0187856, IMG submission 132443) | Peatland microbial communities from SPRUCE experiment site at the Marcell Experimental Forest, Minnesota, USA - June2016WEW_8_40 | ecosystem: Environmental > Terrestrial > Soil > Wetlands...
GATGGATTTCAGTCATGTGCGGACGGTTCACGCAGTCCTACACTTGGACGGAGGTCCACGAGGCGATGAGTTTGATCCAGACCGCGCCCAATCTCCGGCCTCGCTACAACATCGCTCCGACAACAAATATCGACGTCGTCGTGGCTGGCAATGGCGAGCGAGCGCTCATGTCGATGCGCTGGGGGCTCATTCCCGCATGGTGGCAGAAGCCGCTGAAAGACGCGCCGGCGACGTTCAATGATCGCGCCGAGACCGTGGCGACGAAGCCGATGTTTCGCGCCGCCTTCAAATCGCGCCGATGCATTATACCTGCATCTGGGTTCTACGAATGGGCGACCGAAGAGGACGGCAAGCAGCCGCACTTTTTCAGCGCCGCTGACGGATCGATTCTGGGCTTCGCCGGGTTATGGGAGAGATGGCGGGAGCCCGGCGCGAACGAAGACATGCTAAGCGCCACCATCATTGTAACAAGCGCCAGCGAATGGATGCGTCGGCATCACGACCGAATGCCGGTCACGCTGGCGGCCGAAGATTACGACCGATGGCTTTCCTGCGCCTCTGGAGCCGAGTTATTCGGGCGACCCGGACCCCAGATGCGGGAATGGCGGGTGTCGAAGCGGGTCAATCGTGTAGGCAATGATGACGACCCGGCGCTGATCGAGCCGATAGATGTTTGAGAACTAATAGTGCTTCAGACGTGAAAAGCCTTTCGGCTCCTCACGGCGATACAGGTTTGATGTCCATCTAGCCTGGGGGCGTGCCTCGCTCCAATGGCGACAATGACGCCTCTCATTGTGAAGTTCACGCTTGACTCCGCTCAAGTGAAGAACAAAATGGGAACTCAAATTGAGGGCAGCGCCATGGTCTACCAAAAAAAAGGCCCGACCGGCTCGAAAACCCGGGGCCGCTGATTGGCGAGATGAGGCGCTGCCGCGAAGAGGCAATTAGGGCTGCAAGTTCGGCCAAGTCTCACGGCGTCATCTACCATGCCCTGCAGATGGTTGTGGTTGCGATTGACGGAGCAGCCCACGTCATCACTGGGCAGCCTTACTATTTTTCCGAGGGCGGCACTGGGCTCAGCGAGTCCGAGCGGGCGCGGGCGGCGCGCCAAGGCGCCTTCGAGCGTGGCGAGGGGGAATTGTAGGAGATCCGCGATGTCGCAAGTAACCTATTACGTGGCTTTGCCGTTCCGATATGTCGATGGTGAGATGGTTGCTGGCGAGCCTCAGGAATGTCGTGACGCCTTCAAGGCTCGTTCTGTCGCTGCAGGTTTGGCCAGCAATACGGACAACTGCGGGGCGGTAGCGTTCTCTCGGACAGGGGATCCCGCGCTTGGGGAGTTCGATGACGCCGTGGTCATCGCACGTCTGGGTGAGATAGATGACACGCTCATGTAATCGGCCCCGTTGACCGACGGAGCGTTCCTCGACGATCCGCCGCACGGCAAGATATTGGCCGCACCCGAAGGGACAGCCGACATACCAAAATTATCGCCTATGGCGGCCCGTGACCCACAGCCGACATACATTCGAGCGGGCGGAACAGACTCCGGTTATGAACGAAGGCCTTCAGGGGGCATGGTCAAAGCGGCAATGTCCAGACTTCCAACCCGATAATGACTATCTTGCTGTTGCCGGTCGCAGCATGAGCAACGCCGCGACTTTTCATGCACTCCAGCTAACGGAGGCTTCAACCGACGACACTGCTCTGGCTTAAGTAAACACCTCTATGCATTCCGCGTCAAAACACCAGAAACGTCCTGACCGTGAAGACGTTCGCCCAAGGAATGCCCGGGCGGTAGCCCGGATTTGGAATGGCCGTATAGCCGGCGTCCAACACGATCTTGCCCGGAACCAAATTCAACCGATAGGCGACTTGCACCATCCGCTCCGTCGAGCGCAGCCTCGTCTCCACGGCATAGGGAGAGCTTGTCCAGCCCCAGGGAGGAATCAAATCTGAGGCCCAAACCACACCCGCGATCGGACCGGAGTTCAGCCTGCTCCAGGCGAAGCCGAAGCTGATCGTATCGGCGTATCTGGTAGGAATGAGGCCAAGCGCCGTCAAGCCGGCGCCAAAATAACGCTGCACTTCGTTTGTCGACGAAGGGGAATATCCAAATTGAGCCCAGCCGACGAGACCTCTCGAATCCGTGTCCGTCAGATACCAGAGCCGTTGCGATCCAAGCGCGTAAACGCCTTTGGCTCCGTGTTCCTTCAGGACTCCTCCGCCCTCTGGGTCCAACATGCCCGTATTCAGCAGCCCGGTCTGCTTCCAGACGCCCGCCGCGACCCGACCCGGTTTGGCTTCCTCGCCGAGCTGCCAAGAGAGGCCGCCCTCCGCGATTTGGAACTTGTAATCGTTGAGGTCGGGCCCGAGTCTGGGGCCCGTTGCTTGGCCGCGCGCCGCATTGCCGTCGAAGAAACCATATGATCCATAGACGGCGCTCGTGGGCATGACTTTCACGGTCGCCCCCCAAGCCGAGTCGGCCCATGCGGGGAGCCTGCCAAAGAGCGTCGGATTGAGGCCAACCGGGGCATAGAGTAGGTCGCTGATGGTCCAGCTCGCCCTGCTGGGCTCTTGTGGTATCGTGGGAGGACTGAGCACTTGATCGAATTCGGCGGCGCCATTTATCTTGCCGACTTTGACAATGAGCTTGTCGTCGAACAGCCGTTGCCGCCACCACACCTCATAGAGCTCCAAACGGTAATGATATTTGTCGCTCCAAGCATTAACCGAGTCGTAAATCTGAACCGAGCCGGCATATTGAGGGCCTCGGCCGCCCTCGTATTGAATCATCGCGCTGTAAAGCTCCGCCCCGGGGATCGGGGCGAAGGGGAATAACCGTTCCATGTCGAGCGCGGTGTTGAATCCAAAATTCCTCTCGCCCGAATCCGTATAGGGCTTAAGGCCCCCCGACGTGAGCCGATTACCGATGAAAGAGGCCATTCCGCCAACCTGGAGCGGCGCGTCGGCGCTCAGCCCCAAGGACTTCTGCAAAATCCCGGAAGTGACAAGGCCAGACCGCGCGTTCGGGTTGGCGGGGACTGACTCACTCGTGGACTTCGGCTGCGCGCTCGCTCCAGCCGCTTGCGCATCGGCCGCAGGCGCCTCACTGGCGGCGCTTCCGGCGCCGGCGGGCGGTGTCCAAGAATCGAGGAAAGGCGGGGGATCGAGGAAAAACCAGGGGTACGAAGCGCCCGCCGCGTCGCTCGTTGCGGATTGCGCCAAGGCTGCCGTTGGGACCAGCGCCAGAACCGTCATGCTCGCGCCGAGACGGAGACGGGCGCGGATCGAAGAATTTCTTCGACTGTTCAAAAAGGATCGAGCGATCCTTTGAAAGAAATCTAGCCTGCAGGAGAGGAAATCTTCGCGTGTCATGCTCGCCTCCCATCAAAGGTCTACAAGAACTGGTCTACAAGAACTCGGCGTCTGTCATTCGCTTTTGATGGAAGTCAACAAGAAACTCGCCGAACACGCCCGGGTTGTCTTTCTCGGATCGACGTTTAGCCTTGGTAATCTAAAGAGAAGTTTTGCGACTTTTTTGAGGTGCACACCATTTCAACTTATAATGCAAGAAGAAGGCGCTTACAATGAATTTCGAGTTACACGCGCTGCGTGTACCGATTTCATGGCTCGCGCACACGGCGCCCCTGAGCCGCGGGAGAAATCATGAGAAAGCGCCGCGCGAACGATCACGCCAGAGCGGGCTGCAATGCAGCCAGTTTCCGGAGCAGGAGGACGAGTCTGAACATGAGCAGCCCGAAGAGGACAAGCACAACTGGCATGAGGAAGCCAGGGATCACTCCAGGGAAAAGCATGGATGCGCCAAAGGCCAGCGCCAAGCAGCTGATCACCGTCTGAGTCGCCATCAGCTTTTGAAACTCGGGAGGGACAGCAACCGGCGCGGCCGAAGGCGCTTCGGTTTCCTGCGGCCCCGGAAGAAAGCGCTTGATAAGAGATGTCCCGCCTTGAATGATATTGAGCACTCCAATCAGGATCGTAATCACTCCGGTCAGGAGGCCTGGCGTGATCGATGCGACGATTCCCATCGCCGCAAATGCTAGACCGACGATCGTGATAATTGGCGAGAGCTTGAAATCGCCCAGCGGCGTGCTTCCCAGGCACATCGCCTGGATCGCCATCACAACGAGCATCAAACCGAGCTCTCCCTCCGAAGAAAGACTAGCAGGAGAGAAACCAGCGCGCTCTCCGACACCAGATGAAGCAAGCAGGATGAAGAGTACGAGCAGCAAGCCGAAGAGTGTCAGCAGAGTCGCCGTCAAGACGAGGCACGCCTGCGACAAGGGCAGCGACGCCTCGCCAAACAGTCCGGAGCGCTCAGTTTGCGCAGTGTCGGGCACGAGCCGCGCGGCTTGCGGGGAATCCGCCATGGGAATTAAGCGAAGGGAGACGGCGAGATAAAACAGGCTCGCTGCATAGAAGAGCAGGATGATTGCTGTCGGCCGAAGCGACTGCACATCAGGGGCCAGCGTCATGAGGCCCACGAACGCCGTCAACGCGTAGACAAGCGCACAGGCGATCGTCAAATTCAGCAGAACCCCGCCGATGCTGGTCCACAGCCACGCCTTTTTTTCCGAAATCAGAAGCTGCAAGAGAAGGGTGACGCCGCCGGCAAGAAGGATGACGCCCGTTAAAACGCGAGGGACATCGGGAAAAAAGCCTGGAAGCAAACAGACGGACATCCCAAAAACCGCCACGCATATTCCAGCGATGACGAGCACCCATGATCGACGAAAGTCGCCAAAGGGAGTCCTGCCCATGGCAATGACCAGAAACGCCTGCAGGACCAGAGAGAGGCCATAAGCGCCGTTGGAGTTATAGGGGAGCGATCCATCCTGAATTTTGAAGAGAAGCACACCAAAAATCAGCATGAATGTCCCGAAGATCAGCAAGACGACGATCTCGAGAGAGCGATCTGAGTCTTGCGTCATTTTTGCCTCCCCTCGGCTGTCCGGATGCGATCTCTCGGCGCGGGTTTGCGACGAAACATGTTTTGGGGCGCCCGGCGACGCGCCAAATGCGCTTTCGTTGCTCGTTCGGCGGGTGAGGCGGTCTTCACTCTGGCCCCCTTCGTCTCGGATTTGTGCGCGGCCGTCACGACCATCGCCGTCACGGCCGGAAATCGTTCGGCAGGGAATCTCCAGCCGAGCTCAGAACTGTCCGTAGCGCTGATGGCCCGCGCAGATCGTCGAGCGATCCCAACGGCCGGCGAACAGATACGGGAACAGCCTGTCGGCCTCGTCGCCCTCGAATTCGGCGAGAACCGAAACGCCCAGGACGGGATTCGAGTAGACGGTGTACTCCGCCCCAAGCGGCTTCACGACCGACAGCTCGGCCCAGGGATCGTCGAGGGACGGCTCCATGACGATCGACTTGATCTCAGCCGGCTCAAAGGAATCATAAGCGGTCACGCCGTCGTAATTCAGAAGGCGCGCCTTCGAAAACGTCCTGTGTCCGTCGGCCGCATTGCCATACTCATACGTAAATAGGAAGCAACTCCCTCTTTCCTTCGCGCCCCGCTTCGCCTTGGCCAGCTCAGCCGCTTCCGGTAGGTTGGGCGGGTAAAGCTCGACCTCGACGTCGAAGATGCGTCTGCCCTTGGCCTCAACGAAGGCTCGGGCATAATCGCCGGTGCGCTCGACGACGATGCGCTCGCACATCTTTTTCGGCAGGCCGGTTTCGCGGCCGGAGCACAATCCCGTCAGCGCGCCGGGACCACTGAGCTGGAGATTGAGCAGAATGACGCCCGCGGTCTCGCGATAGCGGCACAACAGCCCGAGGCAGGCTTCCATGTACCACGGCGCGAACGTGGGCTCGCGGATATTGACGACATAGGCGTATGCGATCGGATGCTCTGGATCGAGCAGTTCGAGCGGCGGCGGCAGGATCCGGCGCGCCGCCGCCGGGTCGGTCTCCCAGGTAAGAATGAGGCCCTCGCAATTGTTCATTTCCGCGGGATTCATGAACCCGAAGAGCTGCTCCCGCGGTACGAAGAAACTGCCGTTTTTCATGATGGTCTTCTCCCTCTGGTGATTTGGGCGTGTCAGAACGCCACCTCTCCGGCTCGCCGCTTGCGGGCGACCTCGGCTAGGTGATCATCCCACTTGTCAGAGAAGTCGGGGTTTAAGCCGTATCTCGCGGAGAACGCGTCGCCCTTCTCGCCAAGCGCCAACCTGTCTCCCAACACCAGCCGCTCGTTCCTCGCGACCCCGGCAAGGATTGTCTGCGCGGACAGTTCGGGGGATTGAGCGGTGGGCGGCGGTTTGCCCTCGAAGATCGCCGTGGCCGTCGTGCCCGGAGTCGCGGAGGTGACGCGGATGCCCTCGTCCCAGAGCTCGGAACGGAGGGCGAGGGTCAGGCCGTTCAGCGCCGCCTTCGTGGCGGAATACATCGTCTGATAGGGCATCGGCCAGAACGCGATGCCGGATATGATGTTGACGATATGCCCGCCGCCTTGTTTGCGCATGACCGGCAGCACAGCCCGGACGCCATAGAGCGCGCCATAGAAGTTGAGCGCGAAGGCTTTCGTCCAATCCTCGTTCGTCAGCTTGTCGAAAGCCCCGCCGAGGCCGGCGCCGGCGTTGTTGAACAGGAGATCGACGCGCCCTCCAAACGCGGCGGCCTTGCCGATCATCGCCTGGACGTCGCTCTCGTTCGTCACATCGCAGTGGAGCCCGAGGACCTTGTCGGCATGGGCCGCTTTCAGTCGCACCGTCTCACGTTTTAAATTCTCGTCGTTAAAGTCGGCCAGGACAACTCGCTTGGCTCCGCACGAGAGCATCGTCTCCGTGAGGGCCAAGCCGATGCCCGACGCGGCGCCAGTCACGACGGCGACCTTGCCCTGGTAATATTCGCTTACAGCGTTCATGGCTGATCGCCTCCTCGGTAGATTCGATCGTCAAAAGGGAGCCCAACTTGGCCGAAATATTCATGAATAAGATAGCGTCATCGGCGCTTCGGCTTCGTCTCGCTTCTGATCTCCTCAACAGTTTACGGTTCGAACACGAATGCTTGGCCGTAGGCGTCCTGCGTTGCGTCGACGATCCTCCCGCCGCGAGCCGCGTCCCCTATGACGCGCGCGTCCGGAAAGGCGGTCTTGAAGTGGTCAACGACGTCTTTTCTTGGTCGCACGCCCAGCGCCAGGATCACCGTGCCCGCCGGCACAAAAACCGGCGTCCCGCTTTCCATGGACTCAAGCTCCACGCCTTCCGGGGTGATCTTCAAAAGCTTGTGGCCCGGCAAATAGGTCGGATTGTACGGATCCATGCGCTGCTTGAGGTCGAGGATGACCTCCCACTCGGCGCCAGCGCCAATCTGCGGCAGCATGTCGGCGACCGTCGTTTTATGGCCGGCCTTCAACACGACCTCCGCCGTCTCGAGGCCAGTCATGCCCGATCCGACGACGAGGCAGTCGCCTTTGACCTCCCCCCGCCCCAGCTCGAGACGTTCTTTTGGGGCGGGTGCGGAGCCACCTGCTGTCTCTCCGCCCGTCCTGGCCGAGCCGACGATCACAATCTCGCCTTTGATCTCGGCCTGCCCCAGCAGCACATTCTCGGCGGTGAAGACGTTCTTCCCATCGACGCCGGGGACCGACGGCAGGAAGGGTCGCGCGCCGCAGGCAATGAACACTCCGCAAGGAGAAAGGGCCTTGACCTTCTCTATCGTCGCTTCCTCGCCGAGCCTTAGTTCGAGGCCTCTTTCTTCAGCCTGCGCGATCATGGAGTCGACGAGCCGCGTAATTTTCTCCCTGCCAATGCCCTTATCCGCGACGTTCAGCGTGCCGCCAAGACGCCGGGACGAGTCAAACAGCACGGGACGGAAGCCGCGCTCGCGCAGGACCATGGCGGCCGTGAATCCCGCGGGGCCGCTGCCGATCACCACGACCGTTCGCTCCGCGCCGTCGCGCTTGGGTTCCGCGAATTCGCGCTCGCGGCCGGTCGTCGGATTGACCGAGCATTTGACGTGCCGCAGGTGCTCGATCTCGTCGAAGCACACGAGGCAGCCAATGCACTTGGAAATCGTCTCCGCCTTGCCGGTTTTCGCCTTGTTGCACCATGCGGGGTCGGCGAGATGCCCGCGCGCGACGCCCACAAGATCGCAGCAGCCTTCCTTGAGAATCTTCTCCGCGACGTCCGGCTCCTTGATGTTTGCGACCGCGATGATCGGTATCCGCACATGTTTCTTGATCGCGGCGGCCATGTACTTCTTCCAGCCCTGCTCGAACGTGCCCGGCTCGATGCAGGCGGTGCTCATCGAACTCTCCGGGATCGTGCTGCTTATGTCGAGAAAGTCGACTCCGGCCTTCTCCAACTCCACGGCAATCCTGGAACTGGCCTCGAGGTCGTTCCCCTTGTCTCCGAGGAACTCCTCGGCCGAGAGACGCACGCCGAGCGGGAAGTTCTTGCCACAGGCGGCGCGGATGCCCGCGATGATCTCGAGCACAAACCGCAATCGGTTCTCGAAGCTGCCGCCGTACCGATCGTCGCGCCTGTTGAGGTATGGCGACAGGAAGCTATTGATCAAATAACCGTGGGCCCCGTGTAGTTCGACGCCGTCCGCGCCGGCGATCCGCGCGACGACCGCGCCGTTCACGAACGCTTGTTCGATCTGCTCGATCTCCGGGATCGTGAGCGCGCGCGGCGCCTTGCCGCTGCCGGGAAGCTCGACCGCCGATGCGGAAACGGCCTGCTCGCCGCCAAGAAAATAGTTGCGGCCGGGATGGTGGAGCTGAATGAACATTTTGGCGCCGTATTTGTGCACCGTGTCCATCAGCCGCCCCAACCCCGGGACATCTCCCAGGTTCCTTGCCGCGATCTGGCACGGCTCGCTCGCGCCCGCTCCATCCATGACGCGGCAGAGCCCACTGACGATAAGGCCGACGCCGCCTCGCGCGCGCGCCTCATAGAATGCGATGATGTCGTCGTTGACGCCGCCGCCCGCCGCGGCGAGGTTGACGCCCATGGCGGTCATCGTCACACGGTTCTTGATTTCCAGACGCCCGATGCTCACCGGGCTAAACAGCTTGTCGTACATTTGCTTTTCCTCACGCAAAGCTGTGAGCGCTTCCCTGCGGGATCAAACTAAGACCGTCCAAATTCCAACGGCGACCCAATGTCCTCAAGCTTTTTGGGATGTTCGTCATCTGGAGCCATCGCCATGCAATCTAGCCCGCATCCCGGGAAATAAATAGGCGGCGCGTCGCGTTCTACCCGTGAGCGACGAATGGACGCATCCCCGCCCCAAATGCGCCGCTGGCCGCGACTGTTCGCCGCGTTTTGCGATGCGCGACGATTGTCCGCTCCTCGCGCCTTTATCGCTTTTTGCGGGCCTTTCAGCTCTCTATCCTGCTTTTTTGCTGCCTGCGGCGCGCCGTTGTCGCCAGCAGCGTGCTTGCAACTCTCACTGATGGGAGAGCATTCTATGTTTGAGCATACGGCGAAGCGGGGCGCCGCCGGTGATTGAGGATAGAAAACCTTTTGCCGAGACTCATGCAGCCCCGACGAGAAAGGTAGCGTCTCATGAACATTGACGACATTCGCCACGTATTTGTGATCGGCGCCGGGACGATGGGGCGGCAAATTGCATTGCGATGCGCCGTGGAGGGCTACGAGGTGACGGTCTACGACGTCTCGCCCGATGCATTGCGGAAAGCCGCCGAACAGTTGCGAAAGGACGCTGCCGAGCAAGTGCAGCAGAAGCGCTTGACCCCGGACAGTTCGGAAGCCGGCCTCTCGCGCGTTCGTTTCACCAGCAATCGGGAAGATGCAGCCACCGCCGACCTTGTGAGCGAGTCTGTTCCAGAGGACCCGGACCTGAAGGCCAAGGTTTTCGCCCTGTTCGCCGAAGTCTGCCCGCCTCGCACGATCTTCACAACCAACACGTCTACGTTGGTCCCTTCCCAGTACGCGAGCGCAACCGGTCGGCCGGACCGGTTCGCCGCAATGCATTTTTACAATGTGTGGAAGGCGAACCTTCTAGACATCATGCCACACCCCGGCACCAGCCAGGAAACCGTTCAGCTGCTTCGGGATTTTGCGAAGAAGATCGGCCAGGTCCCGATGGTCTTCAAGAAAGAAATCCCCGCATATGTGGGCAACAATTTTGCGGGGGTGTTAAACAGCGCGGCATTGAAGCTCGTTACAAGCGGCGCCGCGTCCTTCGAGGACGTCGATCGAGCGGCGATGGGCGTGCTTGGAATGCAAATGGGTCCGTTTGGGATTTTCGATTTCAATGCTGTGGATTTCATGTGGCACCAAACTCAAAGAGCCGCGCAGGCCACCGGTGATCCGGATACCCAGATCGCCGCGGACTGGCTCAAGAAGGAATTTGTCGACAAAGGACTGCTTGGAGTGAAGAGCGGAAAAGGATTCTACACCTATCCAAACCCCGCATTTGAGCAACCCGGCTTCCTAAACTTCGATAGGGAGAGCCTTCGAAATGTAGCGGACGCGCTTGCGGACCCTATGAAAAATGTGGCTCTCAAGGTCGTCACCCGCGGCGTCGCCTCCTTCGAGGACGTCGATCGCACTGCGATGATCTTCTTTGGCATGCCAAGAGGGCCATTTGGGAATTTCGATCTCGACGGCTTGGATTCGACATGGCGGGACGCGCAGAGAAACGCTCAGGCCACCGGCGATCCCGAAGATCAGGCCATCGCGGACTGGCTCAAGAGCGAATACGTTGACAAGGGGTTTCTTGGTGAGAAGAGCAAAAGAGGGTTCTATACCTATCCGAACCCAACCTTTTCCCGGCCGGGCTTCCTGACCGGCGATTGACGCGCCAGCCAAGGACGTGGTGGCGGGCGCGCTATCTCGCGCTCGCCATATGGGATTTGATTTTCCCCACCCGCGAAGAGGTGGTCCCGAAGAGTATTGGCTTGGAGTTACTCGAGGCCGAGAACATGGCCAAGCCCGGCGGTTTTTCGATCGTGCTTTATCGCAATGGCAAGGCCGTCTGGCGCCGGGGCCGGGACCTCGCCGGAGAGATCGACGTCGCCGCCATCGAGATTGACCGCTCCGTTTTACGAGAGCCGACCGTTTACCGCGCCTTCAATCCCGCCAACCTCTTGAAGGCGCTCGAGCACATCGAGATTGGCGCGTCGCTGCTCGTCACCGGCTTTCCACTCGGCTTTCGCGACGCCTTGCATCACACGCCGGTCCCGCGCCAAGTGGTGCTCGCGTCTTCGTTCGCTCTCCGCTTCCAAGGACAGGGATATTCTTTGACCGAGCGCGCACCCCGCGCAGCACGAACGGTACGCCTATCGCGATGCGCGCAACCAAGGGCGTCGCGAGGCAAGACGCTCTACCGTGACGATTGCTCGGGGTTCACTCGTTCCGGCTCGACGTAGGCACACCCGACCTGAATCTGGACGGGGTGCTCGGTCTCAATTGCGCTTGATATGCCGACATCCTGCTCACGCTGACGGCGGCGAGACGTTTGGTCGAGTCCGGTAATGGCGCTCAGCGCAATTCACGGCGCTCCAACCCATTTCCGGAGTCAAAGGGCAAGCTGCCACAAAAAGGCGCGCGCCGGCGCGGGCGAAAATGAGACCCTAGCCTTAGCTGCGAAACGCCGCTCATTCCATCCTCAGCCGTTGGATCAGCCGTCTTGCCCGATCCGGCCGTTCGCTTGGGCAACCGCGCGTGGAACGCCAACTTTTCCTAATGGACATTCAAGCCCCGCTCGATCCCAGTCGCCTTCATTAGAGGCGGCCTCGTACGTGCTTTGCAGAAATTCGAGGAGCATGGCCTCTGGCGATTCGGCGGCTCGCACGACATCATAAGCCAAGATAAACTCTCGCAGTTGCTCACTGTAGAACGCCGCCTCTGGTCGGACGGAAGCGGTAGGGAAACGCGCGGGCTCTGGATAAGCATAGGAATAAAACGCCGGATATTTGATGAGTCCGCCGCCGGGCCAAAAACCCGCGCTGCTCACCTCATGGGAATAAGCCTCGCGCACGACCGCGTTAGAGAGATTGGGAACGCTGCCGGGGTGCAAAGGCGCGCGGCGGCCGGAAAATCGCGTCACTGCGAGATCGAAACTACCCCAGAAGAAATGCGCCGGGCTGCACTTGCCGATAAAGCCGGTGCGAAAGAGCTTGAGGACGCGATCGACCCGCGACAGCGCCCTCCAGAAACGATTCGCGTATTCAGGATCGTAAGCTGCATGCGCTCGGTCTTCACTGAAGCGAATCCGGTCGGAAACCTCGTTGGGCCATTCGCTAATTTTGGCGCTTATACCCAGGTCAGCCAATGCGGCCATCACGGTGGCGTAAAAGTCGGCGACTGGCTGCGCCTTGAGCGGAAGCCGTAGTTGCGGCCTGTCACTGGTTTCGATGCGAAGCACATGGTCGATGAAATCAAAGTCGATTTGAAAAACCCGGTCACGGCACGAGATCGCGGAAGTCGTAAGCCCGCGCGCAGTCAGATAGAGCGTCACATGCCATGAGTGATTGAGCCACGGTGTGTGTGAAAGTCGGATTTTGCCTACGATTTGGGTCCACAACTGGAGCGTCGCGCAGGTATCCTGCCATGATTCGTATGGAAGATCCGGCCAACTTTTTCCATCTCCTTCGCAAGATTTCATTTTAACCTCTGGGGAAGGAATATATGCGAACCCGTTTGGCGGCGACACACGCCGACCTAACCTCAATTAGGACAAACTGCGGCACCCGCAATGTCGGCAACTGGCGCTTCCCTGCCCTGTTGCGCCGCCAGCATTGCGTCTGCCTACTGGCGCGGACCGGCCGTGCAACCGGCGTCCCGACATAGCTGGCTTTGGCGCACCACTGCCGTGTCGTCTGCCGCCAGGCAGGTCAGGTTGTTGGAGAATTCCGGGCGCGGCTCGCCCCTCGCCGTCGAAATGGCCCTGTGCCCAAGCTCGGTGAGGAATTTCGCGCGAGGCCCGCAATAGCGTTCCTCCGATGGCGGAGTCATGCCCTGGCTCCTTGGTCTGTTTCAACCCAGCCCAACGTTGCGTGCAATTCGGCTTGGACGTTCAACGTCGCCCGGCGGAGAGGTCACCGCGCTTAGATGTGTATCAGCGAAGGCAGTATCAGCGCTCTCTCCGGCAGGGTGCTCGGGGACGAAATTACCCGAGCCTTTTTGCCTGCCGGAATGACGAATCAGCCCGAGGCCGCCGTCTTCAATTTCGACAAGGCGCGGATCTTTACGCGCATGCTCGCCGGTTTGGC
>Ga0187856_1002590_pt1 | contig 13204 bp, 17 predicted proteins | sample June2016WEW_8_40_FD_132443 | JGI IMG/M metagenome (GOLD analysis project Ga0187856, IMG submission 132443) | Peatland microbial communities from SPRUCE experiment site at the Marcell Experimental Forest, Minnesota, USA - June2016WEW_8_40 | ecosystem: Environmental > Terrestrial > Soil > Wetlands...
CAGCTTGTTTTGTTGCCTCTTGCGGGAGCGACCGCGCTCAGCAAGAAAAATGCACGCGGTGAGGGAATGCATGCTGAAGCACGACATCGGTTGGGAACGAGAAGTTTCTGACGATGCTGCAGGTCTCAAGGTACCACTCAGCATCACTGAAGGTACGCGCGGCGTCTCGTATCAACTTTTCAAATTTCCACTCGGCCTTTCGGAACAAGAAGCGACGGAGAAAGCCGGTCGTCAGTGTACCTACCTCCTCGGTCCCGTAGATGATGCAAGTCCTGCGCTCATTTCTAAGGTTTCTCAGCAAATGCCGCCGCGTGCCGACATTGCCCGCAAGCACGATGGTCAAGGAATGTGCAGCCGCCTCACATTTATCTTTCAGCTCCTCGATTTGTCTATGCAGCTCCCGATGGCGTTCCCACCTGGGTGCGCTAAGCTCTGCCTCAGCCTTGGCAATACTGTCCCGCAGACTTCTGATTTCATCATCCGGCATGTGCTCCATGAAGAGCGCGGCAACGTCTCTGCTGACCATCTCAGGTCACCTCGATGGGATTCAAATTACGTGCTCCCATCATACTATGAAGGGGGCGGAATTTTCTCTCGAGATCGCCCGGCAACTCGGGATCGAAAACCATTCATCGGCGATCAGGGCTTTTGAGCGGGCGGTCAATCCCGCCGCCAGTTCGTACGCGAGGTACCCGTTGCCGAACGCTACCCTCGGGTCTGGAGCGCGAACGACCTGCACGGTTAGCAGCGGCGGGCGGCCTCCGTTGGCGGCGACTAACCGCGGTGACCCAAAACCCGAAAACTAGGACAGCGATAAGTTGAGAGAAGGGCGGCCGGCGTGGTCCTCTGGAGAGCCAAGAGGAAGGCCACGAAGCGTCTGGCGGTGCGGACCAAGGTGCGCAAGAAACTCGCGATGGAGGCGTGGGCTTACCAGTATCGCGTCGACCTGGAGTTTGTCCGTCCTGGCCGGCCGGTGGAAAATGGCGATATCGAGTCCTTCAACGGCCGGCTGCGGGATGAATGTTTGAATGTGCAAGTATTCTTTGCGCTGGCTGATGTCCGTGAGAAACTCGAACAGTGGCGGCATGACTACAATCGGGTGCGGCCGCACAGTGCGCTCAATGACCATGCTCCCTATGACTTCGCAGAGCAGTGGATCACAAGGAGCACAGCCGCCGCGTGCACCGCTGGGCCGCCGGCGGCGTCCGGCGCGGTGCATGACGCGCCGGTTGTGGATCCAAAACCGCTACAGCTTCTCGGGCCGCCCTCAGCAGACGCGAAGGGCGGGCCCGAAAAGCTGTCAAACGAAGACCAGACGAGCGCTTTGCTTGAGATCGTTACTTGAGTCTATTGAGGTCACAAAACGCCGGCCAGACCAACCAAAACGACTGCGCCAGGCCGAATTCTCTACTTCGCTCATACTAGTTTCGCGGGGCAGGTCAAGGCAGAAGTGTTGGAACACGCGGTCGTCATAGAATGCGGGAGGCTGTTTCCAATACTCTCCGAAGTCCCGTGAGAGTTGGTCCTGGTAATAGTGCGTCTCAGTGGTGACATACGCCCCGCACAGATGAGCAACCGGCCTGAACTTCGTCCACGCCTTCTTCAGGCTCGACTCGTAGACGCCAGGTAAGCCGCGTTGTCGGAAAGCAGACATGCGCTGCTTATCGTTGCCCTCGGTCACGCACAGGATATGGATGGCCTTGTTGACGCCAGCGCCGACCTCTTGATGGTACTGATGAATTGACCCGATTAGACAACGGAAGACTCGTGTCAACCTCCGTGCGTCAACCGCCGTATGAGTGTCAACCGTTTTTGCGGTTGACGGAGACTGGTTCGCAGCTGACTGCACCATCCGCCAATGAGTCTTAGGCTGTGTATATCAAATATAGACTGGCGAGCCGTTCGAGCCTTCAGTCGGACAAGGCAGCGCGCGGATCGCCTGCGACGAATAAATCAAGATTAGTCAGTTCAATTTGATCGAGTAGCATTCACTCTCTCACCGAGCAGGGACTAATCAAGACGGCACCTCCACCGCATTCCTCAACCGGCAACAGAATCGAAGATCAACTGAGTTAAGGAGCGTCGTTGGGACGCCGAAGGCAGGAAGTCGTGGTGCTTGTCCGCCAAGTCCGACCCTTTCGTCAGCAGCCTTCTAGATTACCGGAATGAAGAAGAGGACGGCCGCCGACATGACCGCCCTTAATTGTGGTCCGGTTGTTCGGTCCCTACGGCAGTTCGAACCCTCGTAACCCCTCGCTGCAGTCTCCGCCGGCTCGGCCCGATAGGCTGGCACCGCTTAGCGGCTCTGCCATCATCGCAGGCTATCCCCAGGCGGTCGAAACCACCAATGAATTCGTGCGGATCAGGTTTGAGGAGGCACAGGCCTCGAAAGTAGCGATCCCGCGCAGAATGCTTTATGTTTGGGATCGTCCGCCCGGAGAGAATGAGCGATGAAAATCGGACTTTCCTCAATTGGATTTGGAGCGCTGGCCGCCCCGGCACTAATCAGGACGATTGCCACGAATGCGGAGCGGCTTAACTTCTCAACCGTCTGGGCGCCTGAGCATGTCGTCCTGCTCGACCGCTATACGTCACGGTATCCCTATTCCACCGATGGCAGCGGTCAATTTCTCGCCCCGACCGAAATTCCAATCGGCGATCCGTTTCCGACCCTTACTTACGCAGCCGCATGCACCAGTCGTATTCGGCTTGCAACCGGGATTTGCCTCGTGCCAGAGCATAATCCGCTGGTGTTGGCGAAGACGGTCGCGACAGTTGATTACCTCAGTGGTGGCCGTTTCATTCTGGGCGTCGGAATCGGATGGCTGGCAGAGGAATTCCAGGCGCTCGGAATTCCCTTCGAACGCCGTGCACAGCGCACCCACGAGTATATCGAAGCTATGCGCAGGCTGTGGGGCGACGATCATAGTAGTTATCGAGGCGAGTTCGTCAATTTCGAGAACGCGCGCAGTTATCCCAAACCGATCAAACGCGGCAAACTACCGGTTTGGTTCGGTGGCGAGAGCGGTCCTGCACTTCGGCGCGTGGCTGAGTACGGCGACGGCTGGTGCGGTTTGAATGTCAGTCCCACCGAGGCCACCTCCAAGATCAAACGGATCGAACAACTTGTCAGTGAATATGGGCGCAAGCGCTCCGACCTGGAAATCGCGGTGTCACCATACACGCGGCCCATCACCGTCGATGACCTGAAACGTTATCGTGACGCCGGTGCTGACGAGGTCGAACTGATTTTTCTCGATGTACCTGATGACGAACGCGAAGTGATTCGCGAGCTGGAAAGACTTGCCCGTGAATTCGTCGAGCCGGCGTCGAAGTTATAGGCCTTACTAAGTCCACATTCGTTGCTCCCGGGTTGCTGAAAGTAGCCAAGAAGAACCCGCCAGCAAAGGCCAAAATAGATATGCAGACCTTGCTATGGGCCTGATCCCGATACTGCTGATTGTCGCGCTCGTTCTGCTCTTACTTCGCGGCAGAGGACGAGCCGTTCCGCCAGGAACTGGCGTGTCTGGGCGCGATCCGGTCCGCCTGATTCTTTTCATCGTACTCGTTCTGGTCTTAATCGTGCTGGTGGTAAACGTGTTCGCGCCGCTCGGGAATTACCGGTTTTGATCGCTATAAGCTATCAGGCCGCGCTAGGCCGCTGCACTAAGGCGTGTCGGCTGGACGCTTTTGCCTTTCGGGCTCATCGGGCTCAATGGATCGACTCGCTTCGCTGCGAAAGTGGCGATCAGGCGGCTGGCTTACGGACTGCCCGCTGAGCCTCCATCATCCGCTTGAACTCGCCGGGCTTCGAGACGTCGAATTTAACCGTGCGGCCGGCCAAATCAAGAATCGCTTCGTGCGAAGCCGCGCGACTGCGGAAGATCTCGAACGTGGTGCAACCTTCCGGACCGGCGACGTGAGGCCCATAAAAGACATGAATGGCATATGGACACCTGTCCTGCTGACGCGATCCAGCTTCGGAGCTAACTAATTAACGGGACACAACCCCATTAGGTATTAATTGGGAACGACTGTAGGAACGGCACAAACGCCATCAGAAACTCGTTGCGCGCCTCCGCAAAAAACGCGTGTCCAGCGTTCGGAATGATGCGCAGTCTTGCTCCCGGGATTCTCTCCGCAAGGATCTCCGAATTGCGCGCCGGGAATCAAAACATCTTGCGCACCCGTAATCACCATTGTCGGTGTTCCGATCGCGGGCAGCCGATCGTAGGTTTTTAGTGTGTAGGTTGCATCAAGATGACGTTTGTAGGCCGAAGCGGGCGTGGGATGGGCCAGCAGGCGCGGTATCGTTGCTTCCAATGCATCGCGATGGTTCTGGATATACCTCGGTGTATATGCGAGCGGCCAACTGCGCCGGATCAACTCTTCGTCCGACAGACCCTCGCGCGGCGCCGAGAGGAGCTTTACCGATTCAGGCGGAGGCGGCACCGCATGCTTGCCGCCGCAAGTCGAGCATCCCAGCGTCAACGTCTGCAGTCGCTGCCCGTGGCGCAGCGCCAGTTCCTGCGCGATCATCCCTCCCATCGAGACGCCGAATACGTGCACGCGGTCTATTTGGAGCGCGTCTAATAACCCACTCGCGTCGTCGGCGAACATTTCGAGCGTGTAAGGAATCTTTGGCTTGTCGCTCTGGCCAGTGCCACGATTGTCGTAGACGATGGTGCGAAACGAACGCGCCAGTTCGGAGACCAGGACCGGGTCCCATGACGCTGAACTGGAGCCCAGCCCCATAATCATCAGCACTGGATCGCCGTCACCTTGGATTTCATAGTGCAGATTGATGTCGCCGACTCGTACCTCAGGCATCGCAAGCTCCTTTCGCAAATACTATTGCTCGTACAACAACAAGCCGACGAGAGTCGTCAGCCGTGCTGCCACTTCCGATCATTCTCTTCTTTGATGCAAGCGCGTTCCAGGATAGCGTGAGCGCGCTTCAGGTTGGGCACATCGACCATCAACGAAATGGAGTACCGTTCGCATCGTTTTGCTTCGCGGCGCGCTCAGGATGCCGCGGCGGATTGTTCGGCGCGCAGCTCGCTCGCGATAAATTGCCGCGCCTGTTTTTCGACGGCCGTGCCGTTGAAGAAGTCGGGATTTAGACTCGCCCACAAGCGCACGGCGTTGCCGAAGCTGAAAGCGTGGAAGTCCTCCTCGGACATCCCTTTCTCTTCGACCAGCTCCCACGCCTCTTCGAGCACTTCGGTCATATCGGGCACATCGAAGTGGCTGATATCGGAGCTGAGGATCGCCCCCAACTTGGCGCCGAAAGGGTTAGCCGGAGAGAAGGCGTAGGTCACAGTGGGATCGTCGGATTCGCAGCCGAAAAAGAATTTGGGGACGAATAGATCGCGGATGTCGCTTTTGCGCTCGATCCGCGCGGCGGCAAAATCGTCGACTTCGTCGGGGGCTGCCTTGCCCATCCCCTTTTTCATCATCATCTCATCGAACTCGGCAAATTTCGTATTCATCTTTTCGCTGGCGTACTGTTTGAAGAACGCTGCGAGTCCTTCGCGATCGAGATTGGCGGGATTCAGCTCCTGGATCGATTCCTTGTTGCGCTTTTCCCAATGTGAGACCAGCGCGGCGAGCAGGCTGCATCCCCAGGCTACACCGCCTTCAAGGAACGCGAACTTAAGGCGCGGAAAACGCCGCGTTACCCCGCCGATGAAGAGCGCCTTGGCCACGGCGTCACCTGCTTCGCCGAAATGGCCGATATGGTTGTAGACGAAGTTAGTGATCGAGTTGCGCAAGCCGAAGTTCGACGCGGCCGAGTGGAAGGTCACCGGATAGCCGAGTTCTTCGCACTTGCGCCAGACCGGATCGTAGTCGTAGATGCTGTCGATGCCGAGCACATCGAGCCAGCAGGCGTAGCGGCGGCTGACGCCGAGTTTGTCGGCCTCGGGAATCGACCGTCGGATGAGGCTACCGAGCGCGACCGCCTTGATCCCGATCGCCTTGCAGTGTTCGAGTTCGGCGATCGCCTCCTCCGGCGTATGCATCGGGATCGCCCCGATCGGCGTGAGGCGGTCCGCATATTCCGCCCAGGTGTCGATCGCGAACTGGTTGAACGCATGGCATCCGGCCCGGCGCAATTCCTCGTCGCCAATGTACGGCGCAAAGAGCTGGCAATGGGTCGGGTAGAGGATTGCGAAATCAAGCCCCATCTCCTCGAGTCGATCGTGCATCAGGCGCGGGATAAAGGAGGTCGCCAGATCGATTGTGTTCTTGACCGGCAGACCCCACCAGGCCGGCTGACTCGCGCGGCGATCGAGTCGCTCTTGCCGCGTCATCCTGGCGAAATCACCTTCGCCCAAGGCCCGCAGCCGCGAGGTCCAGCGCTCAACGGCCTTCGTACCCGCCGTGTCTTTGAGATACTCGAGCGCCATCGGCTCGAACTCGCGCCAATGGCCGTCAGAGTCAATGACCTGATGGCCCAATCGATCGTGGATCGCCTGAGATTTGGTTTTCGACATGTTGCGTCAACCTCATCGTCTGATTGAGCTGAAATTCATTTTGAATTCTGAATCCAGACTCGTACTAACAGCAATCTGTTTGCAAACGTCAAGTTCGGGCCTGTTTTTTGAGTCCGAGGGTCACATCCCGACAGAAGCGGTTATCGTTGGGACTGCCTGAGGCGTCACTCATCTTCGTACCGCATCCAATCCAGGACGCGACCGACGAGGAGATTCGCGACAAGACCGACGTCATCACCGACCAAGTTATTGCGGCACTGACCAGGAACTAACCTGCCTTAAGAATGGGGCGAAGCGGACATCGATTCGCCCCGTGCTTCTCGCAGCCACGGAACATGTGCACAGCAAGAGCGTCTGTCGTCAATCCAGCGCCCAACATTGTGCCATCTAAGCTTCAAGCGTTCGAACCGTTAAGTGTTCCGAACCAAGAGCAAGGGGCGCAGCGGACGCCGTATCGAGATGGCCGACGGACGCCGGGTGATCGAAAACCTGCTCGACGTCGAACAGCCGATTGTCGCCGCGATCAACGGTGACGCCCTGGGTTTCGCCGCCAACGTTGCCCTCCTGTGCGATGTAACGGTCGCGTCGGAAACCGCGAAGCTTGCCGATACCCACGTCGCGTTGGGGGCCGTTGCGGGTGACGGCGGCGTGGTGATTTGGCCGCTGCTGATCGGTCCCAACCGGGCGAAGGAATTTTTGATGCTGGGCGATTCAATCAACGGCGCCGATGCAGCCCGGATCGGCCTGGTGAATTACGCCGCACCCTCGGATCAGGTGCTGCCCAAGGCCCGGGAACTCGCGCAGAGACTGGCGGACGGACCAACCTGGGCGATTCGGTGGAGCAAGCTCGCGGTGAATAAGTGGCTGAAACAACAAGCCAATCTGATCATGGATGCCGGCCTCGCCTATGAGGCCATCACTCTCACAACGCAGGACCACAAAGAATCGGTGAAGGCGCTTAGCGAGAAACGCAAGCCAAATTACATTCGACCGAGGTAGTACGCTGACGGCGGCTCGCTGGACCGCGATCAGCGATCGTATTCGTTGTGGCGTCGGACCCAGAACTGCGGTTCGTTCTGCCCGGGCCTCGTCGCGGCCCTTGTGCACCAGGTGCAGATAGTCCTCGAGCAAGAGTTCAACTCGCGGCATGCATAGCGTGAGGCCTGCGAAGGAAGCCTCCATCCGCAGCGAAGCCGGCGAGGGCTGGCGCCTGATCAGAACTCATTACAATGATGGTGGCCTTTCCAGCGCCGCCATAGAACGCCCGGCGCTGCGGCGACTTATGGCCGGCTGACGAACATTCGGTTGCGGATTCCAGACGGCTACTCATGCGCTGGCGTTCTGAAGAATTTTCGGAAATTGGCTGGAAGCTATCTCTGCGCCCTGGATGGCATCCAGACTGGCATTTTGGTCGTCGAGCATCAGCCGAGCCGCGTCGCGCCACCATACGCCGCCTTCCGAGTGAGTTTCCGATGCGACATTTCCGCGATCGCTGCGCCTCGACTGGTCCGTGGCAGCAACCGAGCCGAATTGAGGATGAACGCCAATTCGGAGGTAACGTGTATGAAGGCAGCGAGAGTCGGACTTAGCAGGCCTACGGACGCAAGCGCGATACCGCCCACGTCAACTCCGATCGTGCCGGCGAAATTCCACCAGATGATCCGGCGCGTCCGCCGCGCAATCGCCAGTGTCTCGGTGAACTTCAGCAAGTCGTTGCCGAGCAGCATCACGTCCGCGCACTCGCGGGCAACGTCAGTGCCCGAGCCCATCGCAACGCCAACGCTCGCTTCCGCCAATGCGGGGGCATCGTTGATGCCGTCACCCACCATTGCCACGATATGGCCGCCCGTGACGAGCGTTTTGATGCGCGCGAGTTTCATCTCGGGTAACAGGTCGGCTTCGAGGTCACTGATTCCGAGACCGTGGGCGACCATCTCGGCGACGGGCTTGGTATCTCCGGTCAGCAGAACGCTGCGGATGCCCATCCGATGCAGCGCCTCGATAGCTCGCTGCGCCTCTGGCCGCACGGTATCGGCGATTGCGATCGCCCCGAGGAAGCGCCCGTTGCATGCTACGAAAACTTCCGAGGAGGTTTCAGATCTGGCGGCGACATTGCGCGGAATTTCTATCGCATGATCGGTCAGGAGCCCACGATTGCCGACGAGAATCGTTACACCGTCCACCATCGCCGTGATGCCGCGGCCGAGGAGGTAGTCAAAGCGCTCGGGCTCACGGAGCGAACGGTTCTTCGCCAATGCAAAGTTGACGATCGCTTTGCCCAGCGGATGCTCGGAGCGCATTTCAGCCGATGCCGCAGCATCCAGGACTTCGGCTTCCCTTACGCCAATTGCGGGAATTACCGCCTGCACTTCAGTCCGACCGAAGGTAAGTGTGCCGGTCTTGTCCAGGACGACAGTGTCCACCCTGCCCAAGGTCTCTAAATAAAGGCCGCCTTTGATGATTGCGCCAAGCCGCGCCGCTCGACCGATACCGCCAAGTATTGCGAGCGGTGTGCCCGCGGCGATGCCGCACGCGCCCGCAACGATTATTACAGAAATCGTTGAACGCGCATCTCGCGTAATTATGAACGTGACTACCGCGGCGGCGAGTGCGAAGTAAACCAGGTATCCAGCCAGGCGATCCGCCAACTGTTGCACCGGAGCGCGCGAACGCTCGGCATGCTCAACCGCCTCGATGATTCTGCCGTAGCTCGTATCGCGTCCGATCCGCTCCACGTGCATCTCAAGCGCGCCCGATTGGTTGATGGTTCCGGCATACACCACCGAGTTCGGCAGCTTTTCAACCGGTATCGACTCGCCGGTAATCCGGGCCTGGTCAACAAACGAGTGACCGCTGGTCACGACACCGTCTATTGGAACCAGCCCGCCGGGGTTGACGAGTACCGAATCTCCGACTCGCAGCTCATCGGTGGAAGCCTCGCGTACGCCGCTGGCGCCCCGGACGGTGACGGATCGGGGCATGAAATCCATCAAATCCCGAATCGCGCGCCGGCCGCGAGACACGGTCATCCGTTCGAGCACCTCAGCTACCAGAACGAACAAAATGATGATGAGAGCAGTAAAGAACTGGGAGATGGCAGCCGCCGCGACGATCGCGATGCTCATGGACAATTCCATGGTCATCCGCCGCGCAATAGTGTTCTCGGCCGCTTCCTTGAAGATGGGCCAACCGCCGGCCAGAACGCCCAATACGCCGATAAGGCTGAGCCCCGGCAACGGTTCCCATAAGTGCAACCACACTGATCCCGCGGCCAGTGCGACCACGATGATCCGCACTGCCTCGACCCAGCTGAAGTTATGGTCGCTCTCCTGCTCCTCAAGGGCCGCAGCAGCCGTCCCAGCTTGTGCCTGATCGATTAGAGCCGGGCTTTCGATTCGTTCACGCCAATCCATTGGACGCACACTGCGCTATTTCAGGTATGCCTGAACAATCTCGATCAGCTCTTCCGCGCCCTTGGCGCGGGAGCCGCGTTCACGATCCGGATCGACCACGTGCATCCGGATATGGTCCTCGATGATCTCCGCCATGAGGCTGTTCATTGCGCCGCGCGCAGCGACGACCAGATGAAGGACGTCCGCGCAGCCCTTTTCTTCCTCGACCGCGCGTTCAAGCGCCTCCACCTGGCCGCGAACACGTCGGACTCTGTTTAGGAGCTTGGTCTTTTCTTTGACGGTGTGTGCCATAGCGAACGGATACCTCTATACCCAAGGGGATATAGTAATATACAAGTAACACCGCTTTTGTCCAGCGGGCCGTGGAACCAAATCCCTTAACTCTATAATACCCTACAGGGTATGGTGTTCCACGATTGACAGAGTGGGGACTTTACTGATACGTTGCATTTTACCTTAGGGGAGTAGTTCACGCCGACCCAAACGGCGTAGGGGAGATCGACATACCAGCCTTCGGGCTCGGTCCCCCACCTCGCAACAGAGGCGAACGATACCTTCGGTCCAGGAAGCATTTTTAGCCTGGCCCAGTCTCGTTGTAGCGACGACATTCCGGCCACGCGAAGAGGAGGCCGGACAGATGTCGAAGCTAGCCGCAGCTATCCGTAGTCACTTCGTCGTATTCCCGTATGTTGAAGCGAAGGCTCCGTGCTCGACCAGCGCAAGGCAGATGGTCGCTCCAATCATACAGGGCCTTGGGTTCCCCTCTTGGCGCACTCCAGGCGTCGTAGTTTCCAAACCGTTGGCGGTTTTGCCAAACCCCCTGCGTCCAGGCGAGATCGAAGCGATGAATTCCTCGGTGCGTGAGCCCTATCGACCTGCTTCGACTTCGCAATTGTTACCAGATTCCACTTGGGCGTCTTTGGCGTGCAAGGCTCCGGCCGTGTGTTCGCAGCTTCAACGTATGTTCGTTAGCGGGCGCAAGACCCTCCATTGGGGGGAGGGTTCACTAGTTTCAGGAGGACCGAAGCGATCCGCAAGTCGAATCAATGAGAACGAGAGAAACGCCGATGTAAATCGCGGACCCGAGAAACGGAGGGAATGATGCCTGCCAGCAACTTAAAAGACTCGATAATCGAGACTCGTGACCAGACCACCGCTCCTCAGAGGGGGGAACTGCTGGGCGGCGAGTTCGCCAACAAAAGTTGGAACCACTGGATCAACTGGACGATTATCGTCATTTTTTTGTTCCGTCATTGATCCTGGCAGCTCAGGTCATCGCATGAGTTGTTTCCGCAAGGCTAAGTGAACGCTAACGACGCACCAAAGAGAAGATATACCGATGAACTCGTTGCGCAATGCCGTAAATAATACTGGTCTATTGGGTTGTGCACCCGCTTGACGATCATCCGGAGAGAAAGCGCGACGTATCACCGCTGGGTCCGATGCCAATGACTCCCAGCGCGCGAATCGCATGGGGCTACTCGTTGTTGATGGCGGCCTTGACATGCCTGTTTTGCCTGACGGTGAGCTTCAACGGTGCGGCACAGGAATCTCCCCCGCCCGAAAGCTCGACCAATGCCCAAATGCAGACCTGGAACTGGCACGTTCAGAACACCGACATTGTGCAGGGTGACCCGGCTTTTTCAGCCAAGTACTACGGCTCAAATAGCCTGAACAGCGAGGGCGAGGTTCAGGAGACAGTTACGCTGGACTTGTTTGCCGGCGTGCGATTATGGCGCGGCGCCGAGGCCCACGTGGACGGACTGATGTGGCAGGGCTTCGGCCTGAGCAAAACGTATGGCATCGAGGCCTTTCCCAACAGTGACGCCTACAAACTCGGCACCAAGATTCCTTACTTAATGTTTGCGCACTTGTTTATTCGTCAAACCATCGGCTTGGGCGGCGAACAGGAGGCCGTGCCCGACGACCAACTCACGCTTGCGGGCGAACAGGACATTTCGCGGCTGACCTTCACCATCGGCAAGTTCACCCCCGTGGACATTTTCGACCACAACACTTACGCGGAAGACCCGCACACCCAGTTTATGAACTGGGCGATGGTGGGCAACCTCGCATGGGATTACTCGGCGGATAGCGTCGGATATACCACCGGAATTGCCGTGGAATTAAATCAGCCGAAATGGGCCTTGCGCTACGGATTTTTCCAAATGCCGCGTGTCCAAAATAGTTTGACGGGTGACGACCCGTTTCTCCTGTGGCGCACCAGCGGAGCCACTGGCTCAGCTGGCGCCTATGGCCCGTTTTTGCACGATTGGGGAATGGTGGTGGAATTTGAGCGCCGTTACAGCATCAACGCTCATCCGGGGGCGATTCGGTTTTTGCCCTTTCTCGATGAAGCTAATATGGCCAGTAACCATGCGGCGATTTCCATTCTAAAGGCCGACGGAGCGGGAGCGGACATCTCAGCGGCGCAAGCCTACCGCTACAAATACGGTTTTGGGTTGAACTGGGAACAGGAAGTTGCCAAGAACGTCGGCTTGTTTTCGCGCCTGGGCTGGAATGACGGCGACGAACAAGCGCAGGCGTACACCGATGTTAATTGGACGGCGTCACTGGGTGTGAGCGTGAAAGGTGACGGGTGGCAGCGACCCGACGACACCTACGGCCTTGCCGGCATCGTGAGCGGTGCTTCGAGCTCGAACCAAAAATTTCTGGAGACAGGCGGATTGGGCATACTTGCCGGCGACGGTGCGCTGAGCTACGGCAGCGAGAAAGTTCTGGAAACCTACTACAGTTGTCAAATCTGGAAACCCATTTATGCCACGGTGGATTACCAGTTCATCAGCAACCCGGCCTTCAATCGTGATCGCGGTCCGGTGTCAGTGTTCGGCGGAAGACTCCACTGGGAATTGTAATGAGTCAATTTGACACTACAACGTACCGATCAGTCGCGGACTCCTTTGCGCGTTTGATCTGCACTCACCCTGGTCGGCCGGAGTGAACTACCGATCCCCGCCAGGCAGGCCTGCTAAGGAAACTCTGCGCAAGTCAGGTTGTCATTCTGAACGGAATCCGCGAAGTGAAGAATCCCGGGATTCTTCGCTGCGCTCAGAATGACACAATGGGCCTTGTGCAGAGGTTCCCTAAAGGGCGAGCACTTCGATCCCGGACGGATTAGTCGCGATTTGAAGTGGCGGGGTGAGCGGACTGGTATGATGCTGTCGGTGCATCGCCGGTGCACCAGGGCGAACTCAATCGCCAGGGCATATAGGCAGACGCATAATTGGGGATCAGCGGGATGGCACGACACAGGAGCAAGACATCTCGATCTGC
>Ga0187856_1002594_pt1 | contig 13193 bp, 10 predicted proteins | sample June2016WEW_8_40_FD_132443 | JGI IMG/M metagenome (GOLD analysis project Ga0187856, IMG submission 132443) | Peatland microbial communities from SPRUCE experiment site at the Marcell Experimental Forest, Minnesota, USA - June2016WEW_8_40 | ecosystem: Environmental > Terrestrial > Soil > Wetlands...
AGATCGCAGGAGACCAGCGCGTTCTCTATCCTCAGCCCGAGGGGCAGCCGCACGATTTCCTTGACGGCTCCGCTCGACTGCTGCACCAGGTACGTCGCCACAGCCGAGATGGCAGCGAGCACGAAGAACGGAATCTTCTCGCGCACTGCCGCTTGCGAAAACCGGCGCAGCGGCCATGCATCCAGCACCAGCAGCAGGAACGGCAGGGTGACGACCATCGGCTTGGACATCAGCCCCAGGCCGAACCAGAGCAGCACTGCCAAATACCGCCCGCGGTCCGGCCGTTCGGCATAGCGCACATAGGCCCACAACGCCAGAAACCAGAAGAAAGCACAAAGAACGTCTTTACGCTCGGCCACCCACGCCACCGATTCCACGTGCAGCGGATGAAGCGCGAACACAAAGGCGACCCATGCGCTGGGCCAGCGGGCGTGAGTCGCGCGCGCCAGAAATGCGAACAGCAGCACCGCCGCCAGCGCGTGCCACCAAACGCTGGCGAGATGGTACAGACCGCTGCGCATGCCGAAAAACTGGCTGTCCAGCAGGTAGGAAAGCCGCGTCACGGGGAACCAGTTGGCGGCTTCGCCCGAGGTGAGCGCCCATTCAAGACCCTGCGGCGTGACGCCGCCGCGAACGTGAATGTTGCGCGTGATGTATTCCGGGTCGTCGAAATTGACGAAGTCAAACCGCCGGACGGGAAGGTACAACGCGACCGTTACCACAAACAAGGCCAGCGCGATTCCCAGGTTGAGCCGGGAATTACGCGCTGGCCTTAACGCCGGAGGCCGGGTGATCGGTTTCTCCGAACGATGCTTCAGAAGGTAACCTTTGCCCCCAATTGCAAGGCTCGGCCGCCGCCGGTTCCGTTGACGCCGGTGCCGCTGCCGAGAGTTGAGGTGACATAGCCGAAGGTCGAGCTCGTCATCGAATTCTGCGGGTTGGCGAACTGCGGCGTGTTGGTCAGGTTGAAGGTCTCGGCACGCAGCTCAATGTTGGCGCGCTCACGGATCCTGAAGTTCTTGAACAGCGAGAGGTTCAGCGCGAACAATCCGGGACCGCTCATGATGTTGCGTCCGGTAGTGCCGAAAGCGACACCCGTGGGCTGGAGGAAACTGGAGGTGCTGAACCACGGATTACCGACATTGATGCCGTGCAAGAGCTGCACCGGCGCTACCTGCGTGGCGGTCTGGGTCTCACCGGGTGTGTTAAGGCTGCTGCCGCTGGCGGTGATGGAGAACGGCGTCCCGGTCATCAGGCTTAGCACGCCGGCAACCTGCCAGTTGCCCAACACCCAGGCTGCCGGGCCTCTCGACAGCCACTTCTTGCCGACGCCCGCCGGCAGCTGGTAGACGTAGGTCTGCACGTACGTCAACGTGCGGTCAAAATCCGTGCGTGCGTAATTGCGTTGCGCGCCGATCTGCCAGTACAGGGCGCCATCGTCATCTTGCTGGTAGTCCATGCCCTTGCCCCAGGTGAAGGCAGTGAGAATGTTCAGGTCGCCGACACGACGGTCCAGTTTCACCTGCAATGCGTTATAGCTGGATGAAAAACCATCCCAGAACAGCGTGTCGCCTGCCGTTTTGCCATAGAGGATATCCAGCGGCATGCTTGCCGTGCCTCCGCCAACCACGCTGGTAGGCGCATTTAGGTTCCACTGCGCACCCGTGTCCACCCCGTGAAGCCCGACGTAGGCCACATCCAGAGTCCAGTGTGCCGGCAGCGTGCGCTGCACCGCGAGGTTCCAGCTCTCCACGTAAGGGTTCTTGAAATTCAGGTTGATGGTGAATTCGCTGTTGCTCAACAGCTGCGAGCCGGTCGCCGGAATGATGCCGCTGGACGGAACCGCCACCGGTACCGGCAGCGGAAACCCCTGCTGGAAGGTCGCCGCCTGCCCGCTGGGAAGCAGCGTGTTAGCGTAGCCATCGCCCACGTTAGTGTAAAAGTTATTCGCGCGCACCGGATAGTTATACGCGTACGTGTTGTCTTCGAACGGCGTGTAACTGGTGCCGAATCCACCGCGGATGACTGTCTTTTCGGTGAGGCGGTAGGCCAGTCCGATACGCGGGGCAAAGTAGCTATACCGTGTCTTCATGCCCAGGTTGTCGGGATTGCCACCGACCCCTGCTATCACCAGATTGTTCGTAGTGGGGTCGTAATTGGAGAAACCGCCGGGAAAGGCTGGCGTCGCCGGAGGATAAAACTCCCAGCGCAGGCCAAGATTAAGGGTCAGCTTGGGCGACACCTGCCATTTGTCGCCGCCGAACCCGAAGAACTCCCACTGCCGGTAGGCCGGGAAATACGTGTTGACGTCGCGGCCGAGCTGGTATGGCACGTCGAGCAGGAAAGCGGCCATATCGTCGGCAATCCCCACCGTCGAATTACAGCTAGTCGCCAAACCAGTAGTCGAGCTGATTTTGGTGGGAGTGCACAGCGCGGTCTGGTCGTCGCCGAAATAATAGATTCCGCGCGGGCCGTAGGTCTGGTCTTGCAGTAAGTTGTCGCGCAGGCGCTTGAGATCGAATCCCCACTTGAAGGTGTGATTGCCCATGGTTTTGGTCCAGGTGTTCACCAGGTCCACATTGACTTCCGAGCGAACCCACGGCAGGCTTGGCGAATAGCCGGTCACCGGGTTGGAGAAGCCGTCGTTGATCTGGATCGCCACCATGCCGCTGGTGAACGGGTTGATGTTCACGCCCGGGATGCCGAGGCTGGTGGCATCGTTGCTGCCATAATCGGAAGGCAGGGCTTCGTTGTGGTAATACGATACCGCCAGCCGCAATTCCGCCACCAGCGAGGGCGAAACCAGCCGGTCGTAGTTGAGGCCGGTGCTGTATGTATCCTGCGAGGCGGTTCCCATAAAGGCGCCGCCCGGCCCATCGCCGCCGGCCTGGATGGTCTGGCTGCCGAAAGAACCGGTGAACAAAGGAGCCTGGAATATCACAGGGCGCGAGAAGCTGAAGCGTTCGCTCAGGCGATCCTTGTCGGTCAGGTTGTAGTCTAGCTTCTCATCCAGCGAGTCGGTGGTCTTGGTATACGGCAGCAGCCCGAAATAGTTGTTCGTAGGCTTGGCAATATTGAACGATTCGTTCGTCGGCGGCAGCAGGCCGAGAATGGCCTTCGAGATGGAGTTGATGCTAGAAGGAGGAATCTGGTTGCCGGCGAACGGCGTCCGTCCCGTACCGTCCAGCGGATTGCCGCTCGTCGGGTCGTAGATTACTTGCGCTGCCTGGCTCAGATCGCCTGTCCGCCAGGTGTTCGGCGGAATCGTCACCAGGTTGGTGTTCGCTTCGTGGTCCATCACCCGCAGGTAATCGCCAAAGATAAAGACCTTGTTTTTCTTGATCGGCCCGCCCAGGTTGCCACCGACGTAGTTATACGCCAGGTGGCCGACCGACGGATTAAAGAAGGAGCGCGCGTCGAAATCGCTGTTTTGCAGGAATTCGTAGGCGGCGCCATGTATCTCGTTCGTTCCCGACTTCAGCACCACATTCACCACCGCGCCTGCGGCGCGCCCCATTTCCGGGTCGTGGTTGGTCAGCGAAACGTCCACTGTCTGGATGGCTTCGATCGGCGGGATATAGATCTGCAGCAGCCCGGTGCGCTCATTGTCGTCGGTACCCTCGATCATGGTGTTGTTGGTCTGGCGCGCCTGGCCGTTGACTTCTGTTTGCAGCGAGCTTGAGGCGTTGAAGAATTGCGAGTGCTGCTCTTGAACCGGCGCAACTCCCGGCGCAAGGTTCAAAAGGGATTGGAAATTTCGGTTCGAGCTGATCAGGGGGACGTTCGCGAGCTGGGTGCTGCTGATCTCCTCGGACGTCGAGGCAGTGTCGGTCTGCAGGATCGGCGGCGCGCCCGAGACCTCGATGGTCTCCGTCAGGTTGCCCGGCTGAAGCCCTATATCCACGCGGGTGTTGGTATCCACCAACACAGTGATGTCCCGGCGCAATTCCTTTTTAAAGCCGGGCGCCTCGACCGCAACCGAATAGCTGCCCGGAGGCAGATTCGGGAAAGAATAGTACCCGCTATCGTTGGTTTGGCTGGTGCGAGCGGTATTGGTGGTGACCTCGGTGATGGTGACCTTGGCATTGGGAACAACCGCACCCGTAGAGTCGGTGACGGTTCCCAGCAGCGTGGCATTCACGGTTTGTGAATAAGCCAGACCGGCGCACAACAGCGCCAGCAAGAAAAGAACACACGTGGTTCGGAAACGCAGCATGACGCAAATACCCCCTTTCCTTACGCAGAAGCAATGCCCGTGCGAGACCCTCGCAGATTTGATACCCATGGATTATAAGTCGAAAGCACTGTCAGTTCAAGGTTCGACGGCCGATTACGGAAGACTTGCCATGTCGTTACACTTTGCGGCTCTCTGAAACCCCGCAGACCTCGTTTGCTGCACTTTCCCGATTCGCCGACCCCTTCCTCTGAAGCTACAGGCACGTGCTCGGTGAGAGCAATCGTCGTCTGTACGATGGAGCCGAAAAGCGCGATGAGCGCCGCTGAACCCCCACACGCATTCTATACGCGCACAACAGCCGCCGGAAGTTTTATCAGGTTAATTTAACCGCGGGGATACAATGACGGGCGGATGTGAAGCTACTCCTCAGTGACTTCGATCGCGTTGATGAGCGAATAGTTCGAGACCGGTACAAATGCGAGGTCGATTTTTCCCAGTGGCGACGCCGGTATGTGCTGAAAGACCCTGACGACCGCACGGTTTCCGATTCCGCCCGTCTCTTTCAAGATGTCAAAACCCTTGAGTAGGGTAGTCCCATTGCAGTAAACATCGAAGACCCGGCTCCCCACACCGCCAGGCGAGTTGGGCCGCGTAAACCAGATCTCGGAGAAGTGCAGGGCCACGGTATAAACGCCGCCTTCGGCCACCGGAATCGAATAGCTGAAATGCCCGACTCTTCCCCACTGGTACAATCCCGGATCCGGAGTTCCGTCGACCGATACGCCACTGCTGGTTTTCCGTCCGCCGGCGGCCCACTTATCTGGCAACCAGACCTGCCCGAGATGGTCGCGGAAGGCCCGGCCCCCCGCAGTGATCCGAATCGGGCGCATCTTGCCCGGGATTCCCGGCAAAATCTCGATCGCGTTGAGGAAAGACCCCACCGCGGTACCTTGACCGGCGCCTTGAAACGTCAGACGCAGGAAACCGTCTTTGGCCGGAGAGATGTCCTTGAAGATCTTCGCAGTGGCCGTATTGATGCCACCCGCGTCGGAAGCAATGTCGACGCCCGAAGCCGGTTGCCCATTGATTGCGATGTTGACGCCACGCAGCGTGTCGGAGGGCATGCCCGTCTCGGCAAAGTATAGGTGGAGCTCATATATGCCGGGATGAAGCGGGATGGCGTAGACGAACTGCCCTTCCCGGCCGTTTTGAAACAAATCCGGATCCGCGGTGCGTTGAATCTGTACCCCTGGCCGGCGGTAAGTCGTGCCGCCGCTAAAGTAACGGTCGGGGAGCCAGGTCCGGCCCGCTGTATCGATGTAGGCCGCTGCCCTGTCTCCCGTAGCGATCCGAAGCCCCTCGAATTCCGCCGGCCCTGGCGCGAGTGAATGACCGAGACGGCTTGACAGCGCGCGAGGTCCAGCCTGCCGGGAAGCTGTTTGCCGATAGTGCGGGATGGCCCAGATCGCGACCAGCACGGCGAGAACCATTCCAGCCAGCCACTTCCACTTACCCAGGGTCCATTTCCCGCGTGCCGGCTTTAAATCCGAAGACCCACCTCCGGCTTGAATTTCTGGCGGCGGAGTAACACCTCGCCGCGCAAACTGCGGGGCGTACTGCCCACTGGAAATGACAATCTGAATCTGGTGACCGGCTCCGGCACCCTCGTAATATTCCTTAAGCCGCTTTCTAAGATGATGAGTGTCGACGCGGACTACGGCATCGTGCTGCGGGTCGAATTGGGCATCCCGGCCAAGCACATCGAGAGCAATGCCGTACTCCGTGATCTCGCCCGCCAGCCCATTAAGTTGCTTGTCGCACAAGTACTGGAGCAAACGCGAGAGCTTTGGTGAGCGTCGGAATGCTTCCGATGCCAGCACGGCCAATACCTCGGCCCTGCATTCGTCATCACTGGGGCCGCCCAAACCCACGCCCGTAGAGGATGTGGATGCCATGACTGACGGATTTTACCACGCGAGGTCCATGGTTCGCTGGCATCGCCCGGCCCGTGCCACCGGTCACACGCGAGTTCACTTTCAGCAACCGCAGTTAACGACTAATTTAACGTGTCCGATGTGGTTTTAACGTGGGCCCTGCAGCCGGGCGGCGGCATCAAGTCCAATAGCTGCGGTCCAGGCTGCGGTATTGAACGGCTTCGGCGATGTGTTTGGCGGATACGGTTTCGGATTCGGCGAGGTCGGCCACGGTGCGGGCGACTTTGAGGATGCGGTCGTGGGCGCGGGCGGAGAAATTCATCCGGCGGACCGCCATTTCGAGCGTCCGCTCCCCCGCTTCATCGAGCGCGCACAACTTCCGAATCAGTGGTGCGGGCATCTCGGAGTTGTAAAACCCGCGCGCCTGCTGGAGACTGCGCGCGTGCTCGACGCGGGCACGGATGTGGGCGGATGACTCGGCCGGGGTGTTCTCGCGCAGTTCCCTGAACGGCACTGCGGGCACTTCCACATGAATATCGATGCGATCCAGGAGCGGCCCCGATATCTTGCTGAGGTATCGCTGGATAATGGCCGGCGTGCACCGGCATTCGCGCCCTGTATCGCCATAGAATCCGCACGGACACCCGTGCATGTCACAACTGCACTTTTGAGAAGGTCCACCGGATGCCTGTGAGACCACCGGCCGCGGCCTGAGGTGCCAGCGGTGCCCTGATCCGATCAAAGAGTCTGGCCTGGTCCGGCGACCTTTTGCACCGTCGCCAGGATATCAGCAGTTAGAATCCACTGATTCGACCCCAGCCCAGGCGGATAGCCGGGATAGGCAGCGACGTTTGTGTAGCCGGGAGCCAGGTCGAATTCGTTTGCCGTCGGCAGGCGATTGAGCCGCAACAAAACAGCACCGGCACTCAACTCACCGGGACGTAGGCCGAGAATCCGCTCAGCCATTGCCAGTGGCCGTCCGAGTACGAATTTGGCGGAGACGACGCATCCGCGAACCGGTAACACACGACCGAGGGATGCGCTCAGACTGGCGCCCCTCTGTGCCGAAATCACCTTCACTAGCCAGTTCATCCGAGGATCTTCGAGCCAGTACGAAATCACGTTCTGCTTCACTTTCTGAACGTCAACTCCGGCATTAGGGCTCATGCCGACCGATGATACCCCAGATCTCATTTCGTGTCACCGGGGATGCCGGTGACGTCCCGTGCTGTGGCCTCAAGGTTCTTGTCCGCTGCGACCAGGAGTAAATCATGACCCAACTGCAAGACCGCCAGAGGGCTGGTGCGCTTCAAGTCGGCCAGCCGTTCAATCCCTTCCGGTTATTCACCGGCATTTTCATTCCTGAAGCCCTGGTCCGCTCCAGTCTGGTGTCGCCCGGGGCCAAAGTGGCGTACGGCCGGTTGGCGCGTTACGCCGGCCAGGACGGCGAGTGCTTTCCCGCTGTCGCTACTCTCGCCGCAGAGATTGGCGTCGGCGGCCGCCAAGCACAAAAGTACCTCGCCGAACTGGAGAGGACGAAGTTGATCCGGCGCCGCACCCGGTTTTCCGGCCGGGCGCAAACCAGCAACGCCATCGAGTTCCTGTGGCATCCCCTGTTCCAAGACGGGGCGAATGATCGTGCGGGGGAGGGGGTGAACGATCATTCACCGGGGGGAGTGAACGATTGTTCACCCAAAGAGAGTCAGAACGAAGAGAGTCATCTTCAAGAAAAAAGCGACATAGACTGTCCAGCCACGAATCGCAAAGAGCGCGATTCGCGACCGGATGCGTTCGCGCCGGCGTCAACTTGCAAACAATACTCCCGGCTGCGCGAGGTGCTGGCTCTGTACATGATGACCGGGCCCGACGATGAAAAGATCTACCCCAGACCGCGTCATGTCGTGGACGTAATGGACGCTGCGGAGGGAGCCACTGAGGACGAGGTGCTGCGGTGCCTTTCCTACCTGCGAGAGGAACGAGGACTGAAGCCGGGGACGAAAGCCGGCCCACGTCACTTCTCCTGGTTTGCGACGGTCGTCGGAGACTATTTCCAACGCCGCCGGGCGCGCCAGCAGGCTGCCGATCCCACAAGCGTGCCTGATGTGGGGTTCAGCCAGGCGCAATTCGAATCCATGACAACGGCCATCGAGCTTTGATTTGCTGACTGCGCGGCCCATTCGATGCGGTCCTTGGCTTTCGCTTCCTCGACGGTCTGCCACTGCATGTTGGATGGCTCATCCGGTCTGCCGCGCTTTAGCGCAACGATATGGTCCACGACGTACCCCAGGCACCAGTTGTCCTACCGGTGGCCGGGCAGGGATGCTGCCTTTGAAACTCACGTCGGGCGGCAGGTTTCGTTTGACCCGTCCATTGGCATCGCGCTCGCAGGTCATGCACTTCGAGGAAGCAGTCCTCGTGTGGCCGCCGACAGAGCGGGCCCTGCTGACACGACCTTGCGATCTTGCGATGTTGCGCGAGCCGTAGGTCCGGTTCTCGGCCGGAGCTTGAAGGGCAGCAACAAGCAGGACGACCAGAAAACTGTAAAGCGCTCGACGCATATCGCAATGATCGGCGGCTCCCTCGGATTCCTTTAAACCGCCGCCGAAACGTCCATCCCAACCTGCGTTCCTAATCCGCCACGTTTCCGATTGCCCAGGAGGCCTCCTTGTCCTGACCCACACGGCTCTCAGATCTTTCGCCGGCGCGGCAAGCGCTGGTGCGCCTTTGTCAGAATTGTAAATTCTTGCCCAATCCTCGACTTGCGGGTGGGGAATCCCGCCAAGACTACGAAATCCCATGCGTGATGTTCGCGCTCGGTGTCGTGTCGCCGCACGCCTCAACGCATCTGTGCTCGGGGAACATCTGAGCAAACGAATCGCGTAGGTATTTGCGCGCGGCGGCAAGATCCTGGTAGCAGCTTCCGCCGTCGATCTGGCGGCCCCAATGGCGCGCGGAAAATGAGCCGTTCTGCATTTGGGTGATTCGCGAATAGATGGGACCGTCCTCGGTGAAGTGAACCGTGTTGAACGGTTCGATGCCCGCCAGCCGGTCGCGGCAGGCAGCGCAGATCAGAAGATGGCTCTCAACCACGGCCTCCAGTACTGCGGGACCAAACTGCCCCAGGGAGTAACGTTCAAGGGTGGCTGCCCCGATGTGTTCGTCGATTGAGCCGTGCATCTAAAGGGGACGATAGCACGCTTGGGTGGGTGCTGGCCGTGCCTGCTACTCCATTCGAAGTGCATATACACCAAGGAGGCTGAGACCTAGTTCAACTTTTCGAGCGTCGCAGTCAGTCGTGCCGTAGAGCCTGCCTCGGAAGATATTTCCTTAGACCAGTCTTTGTAGCCCAACATCGACACGCGAATGGTGTGCGTGCCCGGCTTGAGTTTGAGAGTCGCAGGACTGTTCCCATGAAACTGGGTGTCCACGTAGACCTCAGCGCCGTCCGGATTGGTGCTCAAAATGACCGTTCCTATCGCCTCATTGGCCGCTGTTTGCGCAGGCGTCGGCGCTGGAGACGGAGCGGCAGGGGCCTCTTTGCTTCCTTCGGATCCACTGGCGACGGCGGTTCTAATACCAACCGGTACAAACTCTCTGTCCTTTTCAGCGACCGACACGGGAGCCCCCGTGACGCCTTGGAGGGCGACCAGCATCGCCCTGTAGTTGTCCTTGTCGCCCTGGAGGAGTATTCCGGCAGACTTTCCGTCCGGCTTTGAGTATTGGATCCCTATATAGTGCAGCCTGGTTTTGTGCAATAGACCAAATAGCGCCACGGGCGCGACAAGAATTGCCAACGCCACCATCGTCCCAACCCGCCGGTGAGCCTCTTGGCCATAACTGAGCGATGTGACTGATTTCGCAGGTATTTCCACGCTCTGAATGTCCTTTTTGTCCTTCAACTCAAGAAGAATTGAATCCGACGTGACTGTAAGCTTGTTATCCCAGCTCTTTGGATCAACCTTCGAAGGAACTGAGCCGCCGTTGTAGCGGACCTTCGTGAAGCTGTTGCCCTGACCATAAAGCAGAATGGCGCAGGAAAGGGAGACTGCGAGGAATCTTTTCATTTTGGCCTCTTGAGCGAATGGCGTGTTCTCGAATGAGACGTGTGCACCAAAGTCCGATTGTGGAGTTTTAAGTCTGATTCAGTATACACCCGTGCACAATTCGATACGAGCCGCTACGCCCGCCCAGATCAATTCATCCGCCAGATCGGTTTCGGAAACCGAAACGGTGGCTCTCTCTTCCGGTATGGGTAATGGCTCTCGTACTCCGGCTCGAACCGCCTCTTGCGGTCGATTATCGAGTCCGGGCTCTCCTTGAGTGGGTCAATCCGGTCTGCCTGATGCCCAGCCCAGACGAGCCAATCGCCGAATGGTGTGCCAGCCTCGATTTGCTGTCCTTCCCTGCAAGCGGCGTCGCGAGCGGCCGAGATGAACGCGCGAATCTGATCGGCGCGTGACCAGTTTGCGGCGGCTTGTCGGAGCGCCCTCACCCTAGATTCCTCTCCGCGGATCGTCTGCTCCAGACGGGCCCACTCTTCTGCTATTCGTTCTCTTTCCCGCTCGGCAGCCTCCCGCTTCTCCTGTTTGGCCTTTTCGCCTAAGGCAACCTCAATGAACCCCGCTAGAACCTTCGGAAGGAGTTCTTCTAGCCGGGCGGACTTCCGATCCTTCCATCGCTTTTGGTATGGGCCCCACTGGTTCCAAATCGCGATACAGAGTTGTCCAGACGGCTGGTACCTTACGGGCGCCCCGCGAAAGGTGAGGACACGTTCGAGCACGCTGCCAGGTGGAGCAACGGCAAGTTCGATCCTCTCCACCGTCTCGACCAAGCCGAAACAGATTTGTTGCCCGTGGATCCTCGCAACCGTCTTCTCACGTTGGCGGTCGCCAACTGTGATGGTGAATCCTTCCCCTTCAATCCCGGCGATAAAACCCGCCATGATCCGTAGCGCCCGATCGAGGCTAGCCTTTGAAACCCGAATGTCCAGACACTGCTTCGCAGTCCAGATGATTTCGCGCTCATCAGCGGTTTGGTGCGTCAGTACGTCCCGCGCCTGGACTATCAGTGGGTGGGAGAGGCTGCCCCGCTTGAGAACGAGTTCAGAACTGCATTGTTCAAGCTTCTCCACCTGCGCACGCTCCTGTTCTGTAGCGACATCCTCCAGCAGCGGTGGTTCTTCCCGAGGTTTCGGCTTCAGAATCCAGATCGGTTTCGGGACCGGTGGCAGCGGCGGTTGGTGAAGTGTCTGGCCTGCCTCCTTCTGCGCCAAGTAGCCCCTCCCAGGCAGGGGGATCAGAAGCTTGCGACAGACCTTCGCCAATCCTACGTCAGATATGCCGTACCTCTTTGCGACGGTTCGCATCGGCGTATTCCAAACCTCCCTATACAACTCGTCCCGATTCCAGAATGAGTCGTCTGATCTCATTGACCGGATCCTCCTTTTGATTCGCGCCTGCTACTGGATGGCCCAGAATACAGCTTCATTCCCAGTTCAGAGAGGTGCCCTCGCATACGAGGTGTGTCCAAAAGCTCTTCCAGCGTTGTTTCGGGGCACGCCTTATGCCGCGCGAGGAGCTTTACAACTTCGACTGTGACCGCTGGTTCGCACTTCAGCAGTGATTGCCGGACATAGTTAATACCCCACCGGCCCTCGGGTCGCCATTGGGCGCCGTGCTCGACCAGTTCCCGAATACGTTCCAACGCTCCGGACACCGCGTACTTTGATGCAGGGCGGTTGTGAAGAAAGGCATCAATATCATCCATTGCGAGATGATGGAGGCAACTGTCCAACGCTGAAGAGCCGCCGTCTGGGCTGTTGTTCGGGGTGGCGCCAAGTTTAAACAGGTAATGGACCAATTCTGAGGAGTGGGACACTACTGCGCAGCTCAGAAGATCTGCCAGATCATCCTGAGCCGCGTTGGGTTTGAGCTTCACGAGCACCTCAAGTTTGCCCGTATAGCAGGCCTCCTGTAGCGCCGTAGTATGGCACTCAGGATCATCTTCGTACCGGTCGTCAATCGTCGGCCCGGGCGTCCTGGGGTTGGCGCCGGCCCACATGAGGAGGCTCACCCACTTCAAATCGCCTTCGTGAGCAAAATGTCGCAGGGCGCGATCTGCCTGCCCCTGCAGCGCCACTGCGACGTCCGGGTGCGCCTTCTTGTATTCAACGAACGGCCGCAGCGCAGTTCGGACCTTTTCTCGAAATGCAACGGCAAAGGGAGAGCCGGTCACGACGTCGGCGCCATTGTCCAGAAAGAATCGGATTATCGTGGGCTCCCAACAGAGGAGGACGTCGGCAAGATCGACCGATCTTATCTGGGCGCCGTGGTCCACGAGCATTTCCACCATATCCAGCCGTCGTTTTGAGACGCCGAATTCAAGCGCCTTGTCCTTCGTCGCCTGTTCGGTTACATGCTGGACGAGCAATTCGACCAAGCTGTGGAAGCCGAGGTCCATTGCAGCACTAAGTGGGGTCTTCTTGAAGTCGCTGGAGGTCTCAATTGATTTTCCCTCGGCAATCCACTTTTCGACCTCATAGAGCTTCCCGGCGCGGCACAACGCGATCAGCCGCTTCGCCTCGTCGGGTGGCAGGGATTCAGACATCGATTTTGTGAAATCAAGATCATAACGCTTGGGTTGCTGCAAGTCCTTCTCGATTTCACTCTCCGATCGCGAATCCAAAGGTGCGCTCTGCAGGGCTGGGAAGCGCGGAGTAAAGCGGTGCGCCTGGCTCTGGTGGAAAAGTCCGGGGTGCGCGGTTTGTGCAGGCGAGCCCAAAGGTGGCCTCCGCGGCGCCACGTTTGGCCTACGTTCGCTTTGACGGCAACGACTTGGCGAATGGGCCAAGGTTAACGAACCTGGAGGAGGGCCGGCGAAAACCTTGGCCACTAGTGCTTAGGCCGGCAAATACACACAAACGTCCGACCTGGGCCGCACGGCTAGGTCCTTGACCGCCGGAAAAAGTTATTTAAAACAATTCCAATCCAAGATGTTTTGGCCTATACTGGGGCATGCGGGCTTATCGGCGTCTTCGCGTGCGCTTGACCAAGGCTGATCGCGAAAAGTTGGATGGCGTTCTG
>Ga0187856_1002596_pt1 | contig 13187 bp, 16 predicted proteins | sample June2016WEW_8_40_FD_132443 | JGI IMG/M metagenome (GOLD analysis project Ga0187856, IMG submission 132443) | Peatland microbial communities from SPRUCE experiment site at the Marcell Experimental Forest, Minnesota, USA - June2016WEW_8_40 | ecosystem: Environmental > Terrestrial > Soil > Wetlands...
CATCATGGTGATTCCGACAATATCCGCCATTAGCCGCGAGACGATGGCCGCTGTCCCCAAGGCCCAGCAGGAGGCGGCGCTCAGTCTGGGGGCGACCGATTGGGAAACGACCCGTCGGGCCACGATCCCGTACGCGCGGTTGGGGATCTTTGGAGCGATCATACTGGGCCTCGGACGTGCGCTCGGAGAGACGATGGCGGTTACGATGACGATCGGCAACGCAAATGTCGTGCCGACCTCGCTCTTCTCTCAGGGAGCGTCGATTGCCAGCCTTGTAGCGAACGAATTCCTGTCCGAGACGGGCGGCCCCATCGAGCTATCGGCGATCTTCGAGGCCGCCCTTGTGCTCCTCATCATCTCGCTCTCGGTCAACGTCGTAGCCCGGCTCCTGGTCTGGAAGGTTCTGAAGGCACAGGTGGGGACCGTCGAATGAGCAGCGATCACCTGTTCCGTCGAAAGCTGTGGAGCCACATCATCACGGTGCTGGCGGGACTGACCGTCATTGCCGTCCTGGTCCCCCTGGCCAGCATCCTTTACGAGGCGTTTTCGCAGGGCGGTTCGGTGCTCTCGCTCTCGTTCCTAGTCTCGAACCCTCCGCTACCGTGCTCGAACATTTCCGGCGTCACCTGCCCTGTCGGTGGAATCGGACCCGCGCTCCAGGGGACAATCATCTTGGTCAGCATCGCCGCGGTGATCTCGATCACGATCGGGATCGCCGCCGCTGTGTTCGTGGTGGAGTACCCGGGCCGATGGTTGAGCCGAGCGATCAGCTTCACCGCCGACGTCCTCACCGGCCTTCCCTCGATCATCGCCGGGCTGGTCGTCTATTCCTATCTGGTGGTGTACTACCCCCAGATCGTCTTCAGCGCCATTTCTGGAACGCTCGCACTGTCCATCATCATGATCCCGATCGTGACCCGCACCTGCGAAGAGGCCCTCCGTACGGTGCCCCATTCGGTCCGCGAGGCGGCGCTCGCGCTAGGAATCCCCAAGTGGCGGACCAACCTACAGATCGTGTTGATCACCGCTCTCCCCGGGGTTCTCACCGGCGCGCTCCTCGCCGTGATGCGCGGTGCGGGAGAGGCCGCGCCTCTCCTCTTCACGGCGTTCGGAAGTTCGGTGGGCTTCCAGGGATTCAACCAGCCGATCGCCGCGCTGCCGCTCATGATCTACACGTTCGCGACCACCGGCTACAGCAATTGGATCGCCCTCGCGTGGGGAGCGGCGCTCGTCCTCATCCTACTGCTCCTGGTGACCAGTATCCTCTCGCGTCTCGTGATCATGAGGATGACACGCCGTATGAAGGGGGAGTGACGTCGTGGTCAACAACGCGAAGCTGCGGGTCGAGAGATTGTCGGCGTGGTGCGGTCCGCGTCGGGCCCTCGAAGAGATCACCCTGGACTTCCCGGAGCGAGCCGTAACGGCGATCATCGGACCTTCCGGTTGTGGGAAGTCGACGTTCATCCGGTGTCTGAACCGGATGCATGAGACCATCCCGAAGGCACGAGCCGAGGGCCGCGTGCTCCTCGACGGGGAAGACATCTACGACCTCGACCCGGTTCGGGTCCGACGACGCATCGGCATGGTATTTCAAAGACCGAACCCCTTCGTCACGATGTCCGTTTACGGGAACGTCAGTGCGGCCCTTCGCTTTGGAGGCGGGCGGCATTCGCACGATGAGGTCGACCGGACCGTCGTCCACAGCCTCCAGCGGGCGGCGCTCTGGGAGGAGGTCAAAGATCGGATCGACGCACCCGCGATGTCGCTCTCGGGTGGGCAGCAGCAGCGCCTGTGCATCGCACGGGCCCTTGCGGCCAATCCCGAGGTCCTCCTGTTGGACGAGCCGTGTTCCGCCCTGGATCCGAAGGCGACCGCGAAGATCGAGAACCTGGCCACCGCTCTCACCGATGAGTATACGGTCATCATCGTAACTCACAACATGCAGCAGGCGGCGCGGGTCGCGGACTACACCGCGTTCCTATACTTGGGCCGACTCATCGAGTTCGGACCGACCGAGGAGCTGTTCGAGCGACCCAAGGAGAAGCTCACCGAAGAGTACATCACGGGAAGGTTTGGATGAACGAAGAGGGAGATCGACCCGCCGCGGAGCCACGGGGCCACGACCTGGAAGTGAAACACATGAAGGGACAGGCCCTGGAAATGGGGCAGTGGGCCCTCGGGATGGTCCACGATGGGTGGATGGCGTTCGAGCGGGGCGACCTAACGCTCGCCCAAGCCGTCATCGACCGCGACGTCCGCCTCGATCGCTACGATCAGGACATCGAGCGCGAGGCGATCGGATTCCTTGTGAGGAACCAGCCGATGGGGCCGGACCTGCGTCATACCACGGCCGTCCTCAAGGCGATCACGTCCTTGGACCGGATCGGTCGTTATGGGTTCGACATCGCCTGGCTCACGTCTCCGGAGGGTGTGTACGACGAGGACGAGTTGCGCGCGCTCCTTCGATCGATGGACGCGCTCACCGAGGACATGGTCACCAAGACGCTCGATGCCTTCGCCAACGATCGTGCGGACCTCGCCCGTTCCGTCTTCGACCAAGATGACCAGGTCGATGCGATCAACCGCTCGGTGTACCGTGTCGTGATGCAGGAGCTCCGTACCGACCCGTCCGTCACGCAGCGGATCGCGAACGAACTCCTGGTCGCCCGGCATTTCGAGCGAATCGGGGACCATGCTTGCAAGATCGCCGAGAAGACGATCTACGCCGTGACGGGTCAGCGTCGCGGAGAGTATCTCCCGAAGCGTCCCCCCCCGAGCGTGGGGAGCGGTACCCGGGCGACCCCGTAGGCCACCTCGGAGCGGACGTTGCCGGTTCACGGCCGAGCATACCGTTGCCCTTCGGTTTCGGTGTGTCCCACCTGGACTTCCGAGAGCGTGACGCGAGGGCGATCGATGGGCATTCGTGCGTAGAGCACGCCCCCGTAGCGTTCGTACACTCGTGTGGTGTGCAGCGTGAGGCAGCGGTCGTGAAAGATGGGGCGACCCGTGAGATCCGGATCATGCCCTCGAAGCATGAACGTCAGACCTGCCTTCCCTAGGAACTCGGTCAGTTGCGCCTCACCGAACGGTGCCGCCGCCCCGCGCCGGTTGTGGGAGGCTGCGCACTCGGCCCACGCGACTTGGGCCACGAGCCGTTCGTCCACGCGATCGAAGGCGGACTTCCATCCCGTCGTGCCGCCTCCCACGGGAAACCCGGCGTGGGCGAGGTACGCCCCTGAAGGGTGGAACGCCGCGAGGGGGCCGCGCCCCAGTAGGCCGATCAGGCGCTCGTAGCGCTGGGGATCCCCTCCCCAGAGCTCGCGGACCTCTTCCCTCAGCGACTCGGGGCGGGCCGGAATGACGCGGACGGTCTCGTGATTCCCTTGGATGAGAACAACACGCTCCGGGTCATGGGCCGTCAACTGGAGCAGAAAGAAGGCATTTGCGACGGCCCCTGCTCCGCAATCCGTTGGCGAGCGGTCGACGTAGTCTCCGAGGCCGATCAGGAGTCGGTGCTGCGCGGGATCTTGGTACCGCGCGGCAACCCGTTCGCTCGTCCGCCAGTCCCCATGGGTATCCCCGAATACGATCGCTTCATTTCCCCGGAAGGACGACAGATCGACCAAGGTGGGTCGTGTCGGCACCGCATCTTCGAGCCGGCCCAATAGGCGATCGGCGTCGTCGGCCGACAGGCGAAGGATCTGGGACGGAGGGATCACCGCCTCCACGGGGCTCACGTCCACGTTTCGATGTGAGGGTCGGATGCGGGGGGCCGGACGTTCCGGAGGCCGGCGTCGCACGCCGGACCTCCCTTTGAACCGGCGAATGCCCTAGGCAACAGGGTCCTAAGCCCTGCCTCGCGAGCCCCGTTCGAGATGCACCCGAACGGATTGGCCGAACTGGAGCACCCCCGCAACCGTTGACATCGTGAACCGGAGTAGCCCCGGCAGGATTTCCGGCGTGTGGATTCGCGGACCCACCCGGCGTTCGAACCTGCGTCGCAGGATCCAGAGTCCCGCATGATTGGCCACTACACTACGGGGCTACGTACCGGCGAGCGGCCCCCCGTTGATAAGATTGCCGTCCCCGAGGTCGCCCGGTACGCCGGGGGGAGGCGCACCGCCGCAGTTCGACCACACCGTACAAATACGCCGAGGCACGTCCGACTCCGGGCCATGCCCGGGAGGTCTCGTGGAGCAACCAGAGACGACCGGGCCGGGGAGCACGCCATCTCTCGGGCATTCCCTCCGTAGGGATCCCACCGCGCGCCGGGCCGCGGTCGTGTACGCCGCGATAGCCCTCGGCTCGGTCCCGCTCGCGGTCTACTCATTCGGTCTCAACGGCTCGGGGTTCGTTTCGAACCTTCCGACCGCGACGCTCGACCTCAGCTTCTCGTTCACCCGCATGCTGATCGCGTACCTCCTGTCCCTCGGGTTCGCGCTCGCCTACGGATACTACGCGTCGACCCATCGGACGGGGGAACGCGTGATGATCCCGGTGCTGGACATCCTGCAGTCCGTCCCGATCCTGGGATTCTTCCCCGTCGCGATCGTCTTCTTCGTCGCGCTCACCCCGGGGAGTTCCATCGGAGAGAACCTCGCCTCGATCTTCCTCATCTTCACCAGCATGGCATGGAACCTGGTCTTCGGCGTCTACGAGTCGCTGAAGACGATCCCGAACGAACTGCGAGAAGCGGCCGATGCCTTCGGTTCCCGAGGTTTCCAGCGCCTTCGTCGCTTGGTCCTGCCCGCGACCGTCAACCGGCTCGTCTACAACTCGGTTCTCTCCTGGACGGCGGGCTGGTTCTTCCTCGTGGAGGCCGAGATCTTCACGACCAGCGGAACGAACCCGCTCCCCGGCATCGGCAGCTACCTCTCCATCGCGGCTTCGAGCGGAGGAGCCGGGGCGTTCTTGGCAGGGATCGTTCCGCTGATCATCCTCATCGTGCTCCTCGACTTCGGGGTCTGGCGGCCGCTCGGTCGGTGGGCGGAGCGGTTCCGCTACGACCAGAGCTCCGCGGGCGAGCCGATCGCGCTCAGCGTGACCGAAGGATCCCGGCGGTTCCGCCGGGCCGCCGCCTACGTGACCCGGGGCGTTCGGTCGGGCGTCACCCGGGTGAGCTCCCCGTTCGTCCAGCTCGCCGCCCTCACATCGCGCTCGACCCGGGAGCGCGCGCGAAGGCCGCTCGTTCGGACCGCGGTCCACTACGTCGCCCTCGGAACGATCCTCGTGATCGTATGGCTGATGCTGATCGCGCTGAGCGTGGCCGTCTACGACGTCTTCTCCAGCACCATCGTGCCGAGCGTGCGGGACCAGATGGTGCTCCTGCCGCTCGCGATGGGCGCATCGACCCTGCGGGTCGCGACCGCCTACCTCATCTGTCTCGCGATCGCGCTCCCGCTGGCCGCGTACCTCGCACGGAGCCCCCGTGGGTCGCGAGCAGGACTTCCGATGGTCGAGGTCATTGCCTCGTTCCCCGCGACCGCCCTGTTCCCCGTGATCATCTTCCAGCTGGTACCGTACATTTCGCCGGAAGGCGCGGCGATCCTCATGCTGATGACGGGAATGATGTGGTACCTGTTCTTCAACCTGCTCTCGGGGATCCGATCCGTCCCGCCGGATCTGGAGGAGGCGGCCCGATCGTTCGGCCTCGACAAGCGCAAGCTGTTCCGCCGCGTGATCCTTCCCGGGACGTTCACCGCTCTCGTTACCGGGTCGATCACGGCGTTCGGCGGAGGCTGGAACACGCTCATCGTCGCCGAGTACTTGCAGGGCGGGCCGGGTCATCTGTTCCAGGTCTTCGGCATCGGCCAGCAGATCGACATCGGCTACGCGGAACCGAACGGGCTTCCGTTGATGACCGCGGCCCTGCTGACCTTGGTCGTCACCGTGATCGTCATCAACGAACTCATATGGAAACCCGCGTACCGAAAGGCGATCGACAAGTACCGGTACGACTGAAGGCGAGCTCGAACGGAGAAGACGAGCCGATGGCGCTGATCCAAGTCCAGCACCTCGACAAGAGCTACGCCGGGCGACACGGCACCATGGCGATCATGCAGGACATCAACTTCGAGGTCGCCGATTCCGACTTTCTAGCGATCGTCGGGCCGTCGGGGTGCGGGAAGTCGACGCTCTTGCGCCTGGTCCAGGGACTCGACAAGCCGACCGCGGGCGAGATCCGCTTCCGCGATCAACCCGTCCACGGGGTCGTTCCCGGGATGGCGATGGTCTTCCAGAACTTCGCGCTCTATCCGTGGCTGACGGTCCAGCAGAACGTCGCGTTCGGGCTCGAGGCGTTGGGGTGGGACGCCGCGCGCACCGCCGCTTCGGTCGAGCGATACATCTCCGTGACCGGCCTCATCGGTTTCGAGGAGGCGTATCCCCGCGAGCTCTCGGGCGGCATGCGCCAGCGCGTGGGGCTCGCCCGGGCGCTCGCGGTGGAGCCCGCGGTCCTTCTCATGGACGAACCGTTCAGTTCGCTCGATCCGCTCACCGCGGAAGGGTTGAGAGAAGAGGTGCTTCAACTGTGGAGGGACCCGCAGCTTCCCCCGGACGCGGTGCTTCTGGTCACCCACAACATCGAAGAGGCGATCCTGCTCGCGGACCGGGTCCTCGTCCTATCGCATCGTCCGGCCCATGTCCTCGCGGACGTGCAGGTCGGACTGCCTCGACCCCGCGACCGAAAGTCGGAGGCGTTCTACGAGCTCACGGATCGGGTCTATTCGCTGATCACGGAGGGGCCCCTCGCCCCCAGTGGAACCCCCGCGAAAGGTACGGCCCCGCCGGGCGTGCCGGGCAAGTGAACCGCCAAAAGCGAACCCTTATAGACCGACCTTCTGTGGTCCCAGGTACCCTCTGGGAACACCCGTGCCGACCACCTACCCCAAGTGCTCTCCGAGCGAGATGACAGGGCTTCTCGTGCTGCTCGATTCCCACAAGGGAGAAGAGGACGTTGCGCTCCTCGCGGACGACCTCGACCTCGAGATCGACGAGATCCTCCCGTCGCTCGACTTCGCCGAGGCCCTCGACCTCGTGAAGGTCGACGACGGCCGTGCGACCCTGACCGAGACCGGTCGTCGCTTCCTCGCGGGAACGATACGGGAGCGAAAGGCGATCGTTCGCGATCAGCTGCGCCGCACGACGCTGTTCCGCACCCTCATGCGTACGCTGGAGAACGCCCCCGGCCACCGGCTGACCGACCCGGAACTGATGCGCTTGGTCGAGTTCACCACGGCTCCGTCCGACGACATCGTCCAGAACATCGTCAACTGGGGCCGGTACGCCGAGCTGTTCCGATACGACGCGGACGAGCACCTCGTGGTCGCGGTCCGCCGCCAGAATCCTCCCCGCTCGCCGCCCACCACCGCCGGTCACGCGACCACCTCGGGATCGAACTCCTCGACGGCCAACGATTCGGCGAACCGCTCCCCGCCCCGGACCGCCACGGTACTCGTCGCGGTCCTCTGAACCACGGCTCGGCTCGCGCCCGGGTGAAAGCCCTCTCAAGGCGGGATTCCGGCGAGCATGGGAGGTGCGTCGACCTCGGGGGAGGCCCCTCGATAGCGAACCCCGTGAAGATCCTCGGAATCTCGGGCGGCCTATCGATGCACTCGACCCACACAGGACGGTTGCGGGCGGCAGCGGGGGTGCTTCCCCCGGACACCGAGTTCGAGATCACCACCTTGCACGGCATCCAGTCGTACAACGAGGACGGAAAGCTGGACCTGCCCGCGCCCGTCCGATCGCTCATGGAGAGGGTACGCCCAGCGGACGTCGTTCTGTTCGCGGTGCCCGAGGACGATGGCCGCGTCGCGGGGGTCCTCGAGGACGCAATCGACTGTGGATCGAGGCTACCGGACGTCAACGTCGGGACGGGTAAGCCGGTGGCAACCGTGGGGGCCTCGGTCGGCATGATGCGCACCGGCCGCGCCGAGCTCCACCTACGGCAACCGTCGGCCACGCGGGAGATGCGATCTCTCGGCCAGCCCGATCTGCCGGTGACGTCCAGCGCCAAGAAGTTCGATCGCGAGGGGAACCCGACCGAACCGGACGTGCGGAAGCGGGTCGGCGCGTTGTTGGCCGGGCTGGTCGCGTGGACGCGTTTCCTGCGGGACGAATCCCCGACCGCGCGCGGACCACCTGGGCCGTCCGAATTGCGTCGCCCACGGGCAATTCTTAAGGGGTGGGCGTTCTCCTCCGCGACCACGGGCACGTAGATCAGCGGAAGATCGCTGCTTTCGCAAAGCAGAGGTCGGGGGTTCAAATCCCCCCGTGTCCACTAACAAAAGGGTATAAGCCCCATCGCTATACCCTAGCCATGCCCGCCCGGACCTCCAAGCTGACGGCCATCCTAGCCGACCCGAACGTCCGCAGGTGGTACGACAACCTAGCGCGCGGAGCCCAGGCGTCCGCCGACATCAACGCTCGGCGGCTCGCCGCGTTTTGCGAATCCGCGAAGCTCACTCCCCCGGTGATCGCCCGGGCCTCGGAACGGAGGGCATACGATGCTCTCCTAGACTTTGTGGCTCGGGAGGAAAAGCGTGGGGTCGCCGGGTCTTACGTCGTGCGGACCGTTAAGGCGGTCAAGTCGTGGCTCGCGTTTAACGGCGTGACGGTGACTCGGAAGATCCGGGTTCGCGGAGCCCAGGATACACCGACCCTCAAGGACGAACGGGTCCCGACGCGGGAGGAGCTAAGGCAAATCCTCCTAGCCGGGAACTCTCGTACCCGCGTATGCGCCGCCCTAGTCGCTCAAGCCGGCGTCCGGTTGGAGGTACTGGGGAACTACCGAGGAGACGACGGGCTCCGTCTCGGCGACATCCCCGAACTCCGCATACAGGGGCGGCGGGTCACGATCGCGACGAGCCCGACACTCATACGGGTCCGCCCCGAACTTTCAAAGACCGCACACGGGTACGTGACGTTCCTAGCGGCGGAAGGCGCGGCCTACCTCAAGTCCTACCTTGAGGAGCGCCTTCGCTCGGGCGAGCGGCTAACCTCGGAGACCGACCTAATCCACCCGGAGCGGGCTAACAAGCGGTTCATCCGAACGCTAAACGTCGGCGACGGCATACGCTCCGCTATCAGGGCGGCCGGGTTCAAATGGCGACCTTACGTCCTTCGCGCCTTCTTCGACACCCAGGTGTTACTCGCCGAGTCGAAGGGCAAGGTCGCCCGCGACTACCGCGTGTTTTGGATGGGCCATGCCGGGTCGATGGACGCTCGGTACACGACTCACAAAGGTCGGCTCCCCGACGAACTCTTGGAAGATATGCGAGCGGCGTACCGCCGGGCCGAGCCCGAGCTATCGACCGGGAGCCGCACGACTAGCGAGGAGCGCGACGACCTGTACCGCCGAGCCTTGATTCTCTTTGCCAAGCTTAAGGGCATGAGCGACGAGGAAATCAAGAAGCTCGACGCCGAGACGATCCCGGTCGCCGACCTTGAGAAAGCCGTCGGCAAGATAGTCGCACCGCCGGCCCAGCGCGTCGCCGGGATCGCGGACGTTCCCGGGCTGCTCGCGGCCGGCTTTGAGTACGTGGGTCCACTCGGAGCAGACCGCGTGATTCTCAAGTCGCCGAACGGAAACGGGAGCGCCCCCCCCCAGGCGCCGGGTAGAGCTGGCCGGGATTGCCGAACGCCTCTGGGCTCCTCGCCTCTTCGACCGCCGGTCGTTCGGGTATAAATAGCCAAGAGACGGTCGTATTGCCGATGGCGCAGTCGAAAGGCCCCGGCCTGGGGACTTGGGTCGTAGCCGGTGCCGGGATCGCGACAATCGCCGGTCTTGGTATCTGGGCGTGGCATGCGTCTCGGACCTCCAAGAATCCTCCGACCCAGGTGACGTACGACACGCCCGTGGGTCCCCTGCCTGAGAAGGACTACCTCTCCTTCGATGCCGAGTTCACTTGCTTCGAGGTCGAGAGCCCGTACACCGGAATGCGGTACTATGGAGGAGGGAGCCAGCCACAGGGGCACTACTTCAGCCTGGACTACTACGCCGACTCCGCGATGGCAATCGCGTCGCTGGCACTCCCGGCCGTTAACACCTGCGAGTGTAGGGCCGTGTACTTCGTGAGGCCTGGGGCGCGGGTCTGCCTCGGGAGGGCCGCGCCATTGTCGAACGCGGGGTTGCCGGGAGGTGGGTCTCAGCTCTACGTCTTCGATCTGGACGCGCTAACCTACGTCGACACGACCTGCGGATTCTCCACGTGGACGTACTCGGACTCGGAGTGAGACCCCGGCGCCCCCTCCCGCAGCGATCCTAGACTGACAAGGGACCGTCCTTCCTCCCCCCCGTCAGCGGCCGCAGCGAGTCATAGGCTGATAGCGGGGGCGCCCCTGATGTTCTTGGGGACGACCTGTGGCTCCGCGAAGTCCCAGACGTGGGGGGCCCGCTCGAGGGACCCGGGCCTTTTCCGATTCTAGGAGCGAGAATCTCGGCGGTGTTTGAGGTAGCCTTCCAGCTTCTTACCCTCCATGTCCGCGACTGCCCGCATAGCCGGCCTGAGCCTCGCCATCAGTTCCTCGGGGAAGTCCGAGAGGTTGAGGGAGACCAACCCCTCCGAGAGCTTCCAGCAGTATCGGAGATCGGCCAACCTCTTTCGCAGGGCGATTGGGTTGCCCCGCGTCGATTACCGGGTCGTGAGCGACTAATCGGGGCGGACCGGCGGACCGTCAGATCGCGAAAGGTTGAAGCACGCGGAGACATGCCGGGTATGTGGACGACGGCCGATGGTTCTGGCACGACTTTCCGCGCCAACTTTGGGTTCTCCTTGTAGCAGCCCTAGTCGTTACCGCGTATGGTCTCCTGACTTGGCTGCTCTCCTTCCAGTCGGGAGCCACTACCGTTCAGATCGACGGAGCCGTCATGCCTGTACTGCAGCCCCCGGTCACGGCGGCGATTCTTCTCGCTCTAGGAACTGCCGCACTCGCCTACTCGGCCTATATTCAGGCCCGCGCATCTCGTGCGCTCGCCGATGCCACCAAGAGTCAGGCGGAATCGGCCGAACGCGCGCGACGCGCAGCGCTTAGACCGACGCTTGACGTTCAGATCTGGGAGCCCTCGCAGGGTTCGGACAGCTCTGCGGCCCTTCGCCCAGTTATGGGCTCCATATTCAACACGGACGTGCGTGGACGGACACGACTCCTCCGCTGCGTAGTTCGAAACCTGGGCCCCGGGAACGCGGTCATGGTGGATGTCGTCGGCCCGGTCTGGTATCTGCCTGAAGAGGGCCCGTGGGAGAAAGTAAAGTCAGTCAGCGAGCCCGACTCCCCTACACTCCCTCCGTTCTTCCCTGTCGTGGAGGACCGATCCCTGAAGGCGAACGACGAACACTGGTTCGACATCCCTCTCGCGTCTCCCATAGGCAGTGATGGGGCCGTGAACGGTACGTACCGGATCATCAACAAGGTCGTGCTCAAGGCGACGGCGAAGGACGTAGAAGGAAATGAAGCTCCTCCCTATTCGCTCGTGGTCCGCCTGCATCAAATCTCGCCGATCGGGTCGGTTGCTTTAACAGACACCTCGACCGGGACCCAGGTTGCTGCCCCCTGCTACCAGCTACTATGGACAAACGTCCCGGTGCGCGGGAAGAGGTAGCTCGGCCGTGACAGCACCCGGGCAAGGACTCGCCACACCAAAAGTAGTAGTAGGCGGGAGGCATCCCTCATCCGTGGTCCGATTGCGCGAAGCAAAGCGGAGAGTCCAGTGTCCCAAGTGTGGGTACTCCTGGATACGCCGCCCCGAGAGTCTCGCCAAGGCGACCTGCCCGAACTGCTCCGCCACGTTCCGAGCAGCAGGATCGGCCATACCTCACGGTTCATCCTCTCGCCCTGGGCGACGAGATGAACGAAGGAGAAGCGAAAATGGACGGGCATGAGCGGGCGGCGTTTTGGAGCGGGGCGGAAGAAATGGGCGCGGTTATTCGGGAGCGACTTGCCGCGCTTGGAGCGTCAGCGAAGGTCCTACGGGATGTGGATGATTTGGTAGAGCGGGCGCGATCCCACAATCGCGCGGATTTCAAGGAGTCACTTGGGCTCCCCAACTGAGACCTCTCTCTCGCCGCAACCATGGCGGGGCCTGTTCGGCTAGTTCCGATGCGCGGCGGCAGAGGCTTGGGCTCAGGGCCGCTAGGCTAGCCCGAGGTCTCCGAGACCGCGCCCGTTCCGACTCTCGCCAGCACCGGAACCGGAAGGGTTCGGATAGGCGTTGTGCGCAGGCGACCGAGCGCGCGCAGGTCATTATCGTTCAAGAAGCGGAACGGCATCGGGGATCCAGGCTCATGACGACCTGTTTCGGATTGCGATCTAAGAAGGAGAACGAGCGCGCCGCGGGGGGTAAGTGCCCCTACCTCTGCAAAACGTGCGTTTCATCTTCACGAAGGTGTGAGGACTGCGGCGCCTGGTGGTGCACCTACCACTTCCCGAGACATATCCCCCTTTACGAGAGGCGCAAGTCGGACTTCGACCCCGAAGTGGATCCCGGAGTCTTTTCGTGAGCTCGACAATCCGCGCTGCGATCGACGCCCGCGTCAGCACGCGGGAGCAGACGCTGGAGATGCAAATCCACGAGCACGAATCATACGCCGAATCGCAGGGCTGGGAGCACGTGGTTTTCTAGGGGAATGTGTCCGGCGCCGCGCTCGAGCGCCCCGTCTTCAGCGCGATGCTCGATCGCCTCCGCCGCGGCGAGTTCGAGGTAGTCATAGTCTGGGCCTTCGATCGGTTCTCGCGGGCGGAGCGGTTCGACCAGGCAATCGGAGAGGTCCTCAACCTGGAGGTCCTCGGCGTGCGATTCGTCGCACTCAGGGACCCAGAGATCTCCACGCCCGCCGACGGGACGCGCGCTGCACGGTGGGAACTCCTGATCGCGATGCGAGCATAGAACGCGAAATGGGAGCGGCAGCGCCATCGCGAGCGGATTCAAGCCAAGATGGAGGACATCACGGCGGGGCCGTTCGACGACTCGCAGCGGGCGCCCGCCGGGGCGACCTCGTAGGGTGACACCGGAACTCGTGGCTCGGGTTCGTTCGCTCCGCGCTCGCAAGCCGCCGGTGCCGTGGGAGGCAGTCGCTCAGATTTGCCGCGTTCCGGCGGCAAGCGCCCGTAAGTGGGCTGGGAGTCCCCGCGCTCCAAATACCCCTGCGTGAAAAACGCTCGCCCACATTTTGGAGCGTTGACGTGCG
>Ga0187856_1002597_pt1 | contig 13180 bp, 8 predicted proteins | sample June2016WEW_8_40_FD_132443 | JGI IMG/M metagenome (GOLD analysis project Ga0187856, IMG submission 132443) | Peatland microbial communities from SPRUCE experiment site at the Marcell Experimental Forest, Minnesota, USA - June2016WEW_8_40 | ecosystem: Environmental > Terrestrial > Soil > Wetlands...
GCAGTCTTCTTTAACGGCCGTTTCGACCGGCCCATCAAGGAGCAGATCGATACGCCGGAGGCGCGGGCCGGCCTCGGCTGCATGTCGTGCCACGCCATCGTTCACGTGGGCAGCACCATGGGCAACAACGATTTCACCGTGGAGTACCCGCCGCTGCACGAAATCGCTTCCAGCCACAACCGCTACCTGCAGGCAATGGACACGTTCCTTACTTACCTGGCCCCGCAGCCGCACCGCCAGACCTTCCTCAAGCCGTTCATGAAGGATGCCGAATTCTGCTCGGCGTGCCATAAGGTGCATCTCGACGTGCCGGTCAATGGATACCGCTGGTTCCGCGGCTTCGACGATTACGACAATTGGCAGGCGAGCGGCGTATCCGGCGAGGGCGCGCGATCGTTTTACTATCCCGACAAGCCGATGATCTGCCAGGATTGCCACATGCCGCTGGTCGCTTCGCACGATCCCGGCAACATCGATGGCATGGTGCATTCCCACCGCTTCGCCGCCGCCAACACAGCCGTAGCCTACGTGAACCGGGATCAAGTCCAGTTGGATGATGTGAAGAAGTTTCTCCAATCGGGATTCATCACGGTGGATATATTCGCCGTCTCGCCGGCCGAGGACACCAAGGGTCAGCCCGCCATGCTGCGCCGCGCCGATAACACGGTCGCGGCCAACACCGGTTTCGCCGTGGGCGAGGAAGCCGAACAGTCCGTGCCGGCGCTGATTCGCGAAGTCGGCAAAATCGCGGCGCCGATCGACGTCTCGGGCGCCGTGCTCGAACCCGGCAAAACGGCGCGCGTCGACGTGGTGGTCCGCACGCGCAAGATCGGCCACTTCTTCCCCGCCGGCACCGTCGATGCCTTCGACGTCTGGCTGGAACTCCAGGCCCGCGACGCCGATGGCCGCATCATCTTCTGGAGCGGCAACGTGGCGGATAACGGCAAGGGCCCGGTCGATCCGGGCGCGCACTTCTATCGCTCATATCAGCTTGACGCCGACGCCAACCCCATCGACAAGCGCAACGCCTGGCAGGCGCGCAGTACGCTCTATGTGCGCCTGATTCCGCCCGGTGCGGCCGATACGGTGCACTACCTCGTGACCGTGCCAAAGGGCGTGCGCGGCCCCATCAGTTTCAAGGCGCGCCTGAATTACCGCAAGTTCTCCTGGTATTACACCCAGTTCGCCTACGCCGGCGAACCCAAACCGGGGCAGGATCCGGCTTTGCTCACTCGCGATCACAACAGTCTCGAATACCAGTTTCTGCCGGCCTCGATCCCGGCCGACGTTTCCGGCGAAATTCGCGGCCGCATCCCGAATCTACCCATCGTCACCCTGGCCGAGGCGCGCGCCACCGTTCCGCTCGGTCAGCCCACCTGGAAGCCGGTGGTGCGCAAGCAGGATCGCGAGCGCTGGAACGACTGGGGCATCGGCCTATTGTTGCAAGGCGATCTGAAGGGCGCCGAATACGCGTTTCAAAAGGTGACCGAAGCCGAACCGGGATATGCCGATGGCTGGCTCAACGTGGCGCGCGCGCTGATTCAGGAAGGCGAGACCGAAGCCGCCAAGCCGTATATCGCGAAAGCCATGGCGATCGATCCGCAGCTTGGCCGCATCTGGTTTTTCGAAGCAGCTACCCAGCGCGCCGATGGCGATTACGATGGCGCGCTCGAATCGCTCGAAGTGGCGCATTCGAAGTATCCGCGCGACCGCGTGGTCCTCAACCAGATTGCGCGCATCCAGTTTCTCAAACGCCAGTTCGCCGCCGCCGTCGAGACCCTGAAGCAGGTGTGCGCGGTGGATCCGGAAGACGTGCAGATGCACTACACGCTGATGCTGTGTTACCGCGGCTTGGGCGAAACGGCCCTGGCCGAGCGCGAGGAAACGCTGTTCCGCCGCTTCAAAGCGGACGAATCGGCGGAGGCCATCACCGAAAAGGCCCGCATGCGAAGCCCCGAAGATAATAACGAGCGCCAGCCGATCCACGACCACGAGAGCATCCAGCTATCGGAGCCGCGACCGTGAGGGAGCGGTTGGTTGCCAAGCGCAGCCTCATTTTTCCCGCCGCGGCGGGCCTCCTCGCGCTGGCCGCGGCGGGCCTCATGGCCTGGGCCGCCGCGCCCGCTCCCCCCGCCGTGGTGTTCACCGACGTCACCGCCCAAGCCGGCATCCGCTTCACCCACAACGCCGGCCGCACCGGCAAGAAGTACCTGCCGGAGACCATGGGCTCCGGCGTCGCTTTCTTCGATGCCGATGGCGACGGCTGGCCGGACATCCTGCTCATCAACGGCAAGGACTTCACGCCGCGCGGCCGCCGCTCCACGGCCGCGCTCTACCGCAACAACCGCAACGGCACTTTCACCGACGTCACCGCCGGCAGCGGCCTGGACATCCCCATTTACGGCTTGGGCGTCGCCATCGGCGATTACGATAATGACGGCCGCGACGACGTCTATATCACCGCGCTCGGCGGCGACCACCTCTTTCACAACGAAGGCAATTTCAAATTCCGCGACGTCACCCAAGCGGCCGGCATTCACAATGCCAATTTCGGCGCCAGCGCCGCCTGGCTGGACTACGACCGCGATGGCAAGCTCGACTTGTTCGTCGCCAACTACGTGCAGTGGACCGAAAAGGGCGATCTGCGCTGCTCTCTCGATGGCGTTACCAAGTCGTATTGCACGCCGGAATCTTACAAGGGCACGCGCAACCGCCTCTATCACAACCTGGGCGGCGGGCGCTTCGAGGACGTAGCCGAGCGCGCCGGGTTGGGCGATCCCACCAGCAAATCGCTGGGCGTCACCGTCCTCGACTACAACAACGATGGCTGGCCCGATATCTTTGTCGCCAATGACACGCAGCCCAACAAGCTCTACCGCAACCTGGGCAACGGCACCTTCAAAGAAGAAGGCATGATCGCCGGCGTAGCCTACGGCGAGGATGGCGTGGCCCGCGGCGCAATGGGTGCGGACGCGGGCGATTACGACCGCTCCGGCCGCCCCAGCCTGCTGGTGGGCAACTTCTCCAACCAGATGCTCGGGCTGTATCACAACGAGGGCAACGGCCTCTTCGTCGACGAAGCGCCCTCCTCCACGGTGGGCCGCGCCAGCCTGCTTTCGCTCACCTTCGGCGTCTTCTTCTTCGACTACGATCTGGACGGCTACCCCGACATCTTCGCCGCCAACGGCCACATCGAAGACGAGATCGGCCGCGTCCAGCCCAAGGTGAGCTACCGCGAGCGGCCGCTGTTGTTCCGCAATCTGGGCAACCACAAATTCGAGAACGTGAGCGCCCAGTCCGGCCCGGCTTTCGCCGAGGCGATGGTGGCGCGCGGCGCCGCCTACGCCGATTACGACCACGATGGCGATCTCGACCTGATCATCAACACCAACAACGGCCCCGCCCACTTGCTGCGCAACGATGGCGGCAACCGCAACCACTGGCTGTCGGTGCGCCTCGCCGGAACCAGGTCCAACCGCGATGGCATCGGCGCCGTGGTGCGTTTGGAAAGCGCCGGCGGCAAGCAATGGAACATGGTGCGCAGCGGCTCCAGCTACTGCTCGCAGAGCGATCTGGCGCTCACCTTCGGCCTCGGCAAAGACACCATCGCCAACCTGCAAGTCGACTGGCCCAGCGGCGCCCGGCAGCACTTCCAGAACGTCGCTGCCAACCAGCGCGTGCGGATCGACGAAAGCCAAGGCCTGTCGAAGATGAAATAGCACAGGTGAGGCATGCTTGAGAGGATGTTGAAAAAGTCTGGGATGAGTATGGTCAGCCGCCGATTAATGCTGATGAAAGTTGATACTCCAATTCCTTTCCATCCGCGTTCATCGGCGTCCATCGGCGGCTCGTCCCCCTTGTCCCTGCAACTCGGCTACAATGAAAGTCTTAGCGGAGGTGGGTCTTCTCGAGTAGCCGGCAAGCCCTGATCTCGAATTACGCTCCCCGGATCTTCCGAGTAACCTCGCGTGCCTTTTTTTCCCTCTTGTTCCCCGACGATTGCCGTGTGTGCGGCCGGCCGTTGCACGACGTTTCGCGCATTCCGGTGTGCCCCGCCTGCCTCTGCGAGCCGGCGCCGCTTGACGCCGAGTTCTTCTGCGTCTCCTGCCGCACGCCCTTTCAGAACCGCTTTCCGCTCGATGAGGAGGGCCGCTGCGCGCTGTGCCGCGGCGGACTTCGCGGTTTTGACGCCGCCTACTCATTCGGTTTCTACGACGGCGTGCTGCGCCAGTTGATCCATCTCTACAAGTACGGCAAGGTGCGGACGCTCGCCGGCCCGTTGGGCGACTTCCTGCTGCGGGCGCTGCCGCGCGATGAGTCCTTCGACTGCGTCGCGCCGGTTCCCCTGCACTGGAGAAAACGCTGGCAGCGCGGATTCAACCAGGCGGACCTGCTGTCGCGCCGGATCGCGTCGCGCACCGGCATCCCCGTTTCGCGCCTGCTGCGCCGTCTGCGCTCCACCGCCTCGCAAGCGAGTCTGAGCAACACCGGCCGCCGCCGCAACGTGGCGTCCGCCTTCGCCTGCCGCTGGCCGGACCGGGCGGCGGGCCGCAAGATCCTGCTGATCGACGATGTGATGACGACCGGTTCGACCGGCGCTGCCTGCGCGCTCGCCTTGAAACGCGCCGGTGCCGCGCGCGTAGCGCTGCTCACCGTGGCGCGGGCCGACCGCCGTTTTCCGTCCTCGCTCCGGGCAAGTCCATCCGTGATGGGGGGAACGTCCTGAAATGGCCGATCGACTGCAGAAGCCGGTGCTGGTGCTCAACGCCAGCTATGAGCCGATCAACATCTGTGCAGCGCGCCGCGCCCTGGTGCTGGTGCTGAAGGGCGTAGCCTCGGCGGAAGAAGAATCGGCGAACGCCATTCATTCGGCGCGGGCCGCGGTGCGCCTGCCGTCGGTGATCCGCTTGCTGGAGTACCGCCGCATTCCCCACCAGACGCGCGCGCTTTCGCGCAAGAACATCCTGATGCGCGATCGCTACACCTGCCAGTATTGTTCTCGTACCTTGCCCTCGGGGGAGCTGACCCTGGACCACGTGGTCCCCCGCTCCCGCGCCGGCGAATCGGCATGGGAGAATCTGGTGGCCTGCTGTCATCACTGCAACAACCGCAAGGGCAACCGCACACCCGAAGAAGCGGGCATGCGATTGGCGCGGCAGCCCCGTCCTTTCAGCCTCCACACCAGCCGCCATCTCATGCGTATGCTGGGCAAAAGCGACGCACAGTGGCGAAAGTACCTCTTTTACTAACCCGCGCATTTTACTAGCGCCCTGCGGCACATGTGCCGGCGGCCGGGCACCCCGTCTTGCTCTCGTGGCGCAACAATGCGCCGTAGGGGCCGGGCAGGCCGGCCCCTCGAGTTTCTACATTCTCGCGAAAGGGCCGTAGCGCCGGCGGTCCTTGGCGTGCCACGCATGGTGGGGCAGGGTTCATCCTGCCGTAGGCGCCGGGCATGCCCAGCCCGCGCTATCCTGGACGCACTTATCCGTCGCCCGACTTCGTATTGTTCGATACTCTCTCTGTGAGTCGCCGGCCAGCCAAGGCCGGCCGCAGGGCTTCCAGCCGCTAAGTTGACAATTGTAAACCTCGCGCAAGGCTGCGCCATTTCGCGGGAACTCGTATACTGATTGGTGCAGGAGGGCAAGAGATGAAAAAGTTGATGTTGTTGGCCGCGCTGGCTGCCGGTTCGACGATGGCTGCGGAGTGGAGCGGGTACATCATAGATGAGGCGTGCTCCCACAACAAGGCAATGCTGGGCAATGTGGACTGCGCGCAGAAATGCATGAAGCGCGGTTCGCCCGCAGTGCTCGTTACCGACGATGGCACGGTCGTCAAAATCGCCGATCAGGACAAAGTCAAAGAATTCGCCGGCAAGAAAGTCACCATCACAGGCGAGATGGCTGACGGCTCCATCAAAGTCGAAAGCGTGAAGTAAGCTCGCCTAGTCGGCGCTTCGAAAAAGATCCCCAATCCTTCGGCTGTACCACGCACCCTCCTGGTGTGGAGCGGCGTGGTGTCTACCATGACAGCTCGACGGGCTGCTGCCACACCGGGCCACCCGCCGCTAACCTCTCCGATGGCGTTCTGCCTGAACCCAGCGCCGCGCACTGCCAGCCACGTATAATCGGAGCTGAGGGCAAATGTCATTGAGAAAGCGCCTGGTTTACGGTTCTCTCTCCATCCTGCTGGCGATTTCCGTCATCCTGGTGGTCTGGGAAGGCTCGTTCAACCCGGGCAACTTCCGCCCCGCCAATCCCAATCAAACGCTGATCTTCTGGGCCGTTTCCAGCCTCATCTTTCTCCTCATGGTCACGCTCGGCTGGATTCTCACCCGCGAGTTCGTCAAGCTGTACGTCGAGCGCCAGAGCCGCCGCGAAGGATCGCGCATCAAAACCAAGCTGGTGGTGGGAGCGCTCGCCCTCAGCTTCGTGCCGGTATTCTTCCTTGTGTTGTTCAGCTACGAGGTCATGAATCGCAACATTGCGACCTGGTTTCGCCAGCCGGCCGCCAATGAGCTCACCGCCGCCGAGAGTATTACCCGCCAGCTCAGCAAGGAGATGCAGGACGAGACCGACGCTCAGGCGGCGCTGCTCGCCGCGCAGCCCGAAGTCCGCCAGTTGATCGAAGGCGGCGCGCGCGCGCCGGGCTTCCTGGCGCGCTTCGCCGTCCGCTATGAGCTCGCCTCGGCGGCTGTTTATGGCCCCTCTGGCGGGCCACCGCTCGATTCCTGGGGAGCCTATCGGCAGCCGCCAAGAGTGGACCGTCTGGTCGCCGCATCCTACCCGGTTCTCCAGGGAGAACGGACTTTGGGATTCGTCACCGTGACCGCTCAGGTGCCCGGAGACATGGCGCAAAAGAAGGCCGCCATCGACACCTGGGCGCGCGAGTGGCGCGAGAATTACGAGAACGCGCGGTCGGTGCGCCGCGTCAGTCTCATGCTGATGACTCTGATCACGCTGTTTGTCCTCTTTGTGGCTACCTGGATCGCGCTGTTTCTCGCCAAGCAGATCGGCATTCCCATCACCGCGCTGGCCGAAGCCGCCAGCCAGGTCCGCAAGGGCAACCTCTCGCACCGCGTCAACGTGCGCGCCGCTGACGAGCTGGGCTCGCTGGTGCGCGGCTTCAACCGGATGACCCAGGAGCTCGAAGCCAACAGCCGCGAGCTCGACCGCCGCCGCCGCTTCACCGAGGCCATCCTCGAAAGCATCCCCACCGGCGTCATCTCCATCTCCGCCGACGGCGCCATCCAACGCGTCAATCGCGCGCTCTCCCAGATCTTTCCCGGTGCCGAGGTGGAAAAAGCCACCCGCCTGGAAGACCTGCTTTCGCGCGAGGACACCGCCGAAATCAAGTACCTCATGAAACGCGCCCGCCGCACCGGCGCCGCTTCGCGCCAGTTGGAGCTGCGCACCGAAATCCGCAACCAGCACCTGGCGGTTACGGTTGCGGCCCTCGAGGAAAAGGTCACTTCCGGCTTCGTAATCGTCATCGAGGATACCAGTGAGCTGCTGCGCGCGCAAAAGGCCGCGGCCTGGCACGAAGTGGCGCGGCGCGTAGCGCACGAAATCAAGAACCCGCTTACTCCCATCGCCCTCTCCGCCGAACGCATGGCGCGGCAGATTGACCGCCTGGATCTGGCCGCCGCGCCGCGCCACATCCTCGATGAGTGCGCGCAAACCATCAGCCGCTCGGTCGAATCCGTCAAGACCCTGGTGGACGAATTCTCGCAGTTCGCGCGCTTCCCCGCCGCGCAACCGGTGCGCTCCGACCTCAACGAAGTCACGCGCGAGGCGCTGGCCATTTTTCAAGGCCGCCTGGACGGCATCAACTTGCGCACCAGCTTCGCCCCCGACCTTCCGCCGGTCAACCTCGACCGCGAGCAGTTCCAGCGCGTCGTGGTGAACCTGGTGGATAACGCCGCCGAGGCTATGCAGGATTCCCTCGTCAAAAATCTTTACGTGGCCACTCAGACCGGCCTGGCCGACACCGTCGAGCTGGTCGTGGCCGACTCGGGCTGCGGCGTCAGCCCGGACGAAAAGGAAAAACTGTTCCTGCCTTATTTCTCCACCAAGCGGCGCGGCACGGGACTCGGCCTGGCCATCGTCAGCCGCATCGTGGCCGATCACAACGCGCATATCCGCGTGGAAGACAACCAGCCGGCAGGCGCGCGCTTTACCGTCGAGATTCCGGTGGCCGTTGAAGCCGAAAGTGGAGAGACTGGCGTGCCGCAGCCGCCGCCTGCGGCCCCTGTGAAAGCATGAAGCAGCGGCGCATCCTGGTGGTGGATGACGAGCCGGAGATCCGCCGCTCGCTCGCCGGCGTGCTTGAGGACGACGGCTATCGGGTGGAAACGGCGGAAAGCGGCGAAGCCTGCCTCGCCGCCCTCCCCGGCGCCGGCTTCGAACTGGTGCTGCTCGATATCTGGCTGCCCGGCATCGACGGCATGGAAGTCCTGGAGCGCATCCAGGCAACGCCGTTTGCCGAGCGGCCTGAGGTAGTGGTGATCTCCGGCCACGGCAGCATCGAGGCCGCGGTCAAGGCTACCAAGCTGGGCGCTTTCGATTTTCTGGAAAAGCCGCTCTCCATCGACAAAATCTCGGTTGTCGTCAAGAACGCGCTGGCGCACCGCGCCCTGGCGATCGAAAACCGCGAATTGAAACAGGACACCACCGCGCGCCACAGCATCATCGGCGAAAGCGTCCCCATGAAGGCGCTGCGTCAGCAACTTTCATTGATGGCCGCCACCAACGGCCGCGTGCTCATCTATGGCGAAAGCGGCACCGGCAAGGAGCTGGTGGCCCACGCCATCCACTCCCTCAGCCCGCGCGCCGCCGAGCCGTTCGTCGAAGTCAACTGCGCCGCCATTCCCGAAGAGCTGATCGAAAGCGAGCTGTTCGGCCACACCAAGGGCAGCTTCACCAGCGCCCACGAAGATAAGGTCGGCAAGTTTCAAAAGGCCGACGGCGGCACGTTGTTTCTCGACGAAGTCGGCGATATGAGCCTGCGCACCCAGTCCAAGGTGCTGCGCGCGCTCGAAGAGCAGCGCTTCGAACCGGTGGGCGGGCTCGGCAGTGTGCAGGTGGACGTGCGCGTGGTCGCCGCCACCAATAAGAACCTGGAAGAGGAAATCGAGCGCGGCAATTTCCGCGAGGACCTCTTCTACCGGCTCAACGTGATTCCCTTCTCTGTGCCGCCGCTGCGCGATCGCCGCGAGGATATCCCGCTGCTGGCGGACTTTTTCCTTCGCGAGTTCACCACTGCCTACGGCCGCAAGCCCAAGGAGCTGACCTCGGAGGCATACCGCGTGCTCGCCGATTACCACTGGCCCGGCAATGTGCGCGAGCTCAAGAACCTGATCGAGCGCATCGTCATTTTGAATCCCCAGGTCCGCATAGATTCGCGCCACATTCCCCTCGCCGGCACCCGCAAGCCGCAGGACCGCCCGCTCGACCGCTTCGGCAGCCTGCAAGAAGTGCGCGAAGCCGCCGAGCGCGACTACATCCTCAAGAAACTCGAAGAGACCAGCGGCAACGTCACCCGCACCGCCGAGTTGCTCGGCCTCGAGCGCAGCAACCTCTATCGCAAAATGAAAACCCTCGGCATAGGTCCAAAGGAATAGGCAGGCCACACTTACTATGTAACTTTGGCGGTTTTCCGCAGAAAAGACCCAAGATTTATCCCGGTCGGGCAGCGGCGGCGGTGGTGGCGGGGGTAGCCAGTCGTGCGCTTCGGAGGCGAACCAGGTGATTAACAACTTCAATAAACTCCGGTCATCGCAGCAGCAGGAACTACTGGACTTCCTGCGCTCTTTGTAGCCTGCGACGGCGCTCAAGGCGGCGGCCGGCGTTCAACCCTGAATCGGGCTGTTGATCGCCGGCCGCTCCCCTTCGGCCGCCCATCAAGCCACTGCAACTTTTCTACTCGCTGCGCAAAGCCACCGTCGGCTCAACGGACGCAGCTCGCTGGGCAGGAAGGAAACCGGCTAAGGCACCGGCGGCGAACAGAACCACCGAGGCGGCGGCGATCGTCAGTGGGTCCCACGGATCCAAAGCAAACAACTGGCTCTTGACCAGCCGCGCCGCCGCTAGCGCTGCCGGTATGCCGATGGCAGCTCCGGCAGCAAGCAGGACCAGGGTTTCTCGCATGATCAGCCATAGCACGTCGCTCTTCTGTGCGCCCAGGGCCATGCGCACTCCGATTTCGGCCGTGCGGCGCGCCACGCGGTACGCCACGATTCCGTAAATGCCGATCGCACCCAGCGCCAGCGCCAGCAGGGCAAAGAAACTTGCCAGCGTGGCGAACATGCGGTCCTCGCGCAATTGGCTTCGAATCACCTGGGGCAAGGTTCTGATCTCGCTGATCATCGCCTCGCTGTCGAGGGCTTGGATTTCGCGTTGGATTGACGGCGCCACCGCGGTGGGTTCAACCGCCGTTCGCACGTGCAGCACCGAGGAGGTCCTCGCCGGCTTCTGCCACATCGGATAAAACACCATCGCCCGCGGCCGCTCGCGGACGGTGCCATACTTGGCATCGCCCACTACACCCACAATCTCGTACCAGCCGTTCGATGCCCTGTCAGCATCGCCGAAGCGCCTTCCGATCGGGTTTTCGTTGCCCAAAAATTGCCGCGCGAAGGTCTGGTTCACCAGGGCCACGAGTGGCGATTGCTCGCTGTCCTGTTCCCCGAACTCACGGCCCGTGAGGATGGGAATGCCGGCGGTCGCAAAGAATCCGGGACTGACCACGTTGTCCGACACGTACGCCTTCTGCGCGGGCTGCCCTGGGCGCTCGATCCACACCGTCTCGTTCCAGCCGCCATTGCCGAACACCGCGTCTCCGGCCAGCGCCGCGCTGTGCACGCCTGGCAGCGCCGCTACGCGTCTGGTCAATTGCATCCAAAACCGTTGCCGCGCCTGAGGTGTCTTCCCCGTCGCGCCAACATCCATCATCGCCAGGCGCTCGCGCGCGAACCCCAAGTCCGCGACGCCCAGGTTCCTCAAGCTGCGTGCGAACAAGCCCGCGCCGACTAACAGGACCATCGAGAGGCCGATTTGAACCGCGAGCAGTCCCTTGGCGAGTGGCATGTTCCACGTGCCTCGCTGCCGGCCGGCACTGTGGATGGAAGCGGACATCCCGGCACGCGTGGCGCGAATCGCAGGCATGAGTCCGAACAACAACCCGGTCATCACCGAGAGTGCCAGGCCGAAGCCCAGCAGCCGGTTGTCGAGCCGGAAGCCGAGTGCCACGCTGACCGGATCGTCCACCAGAAAGCCCAGCATGAGATCGTGTGCCCAACCGGCAGCCAACACGCCAAGTGCGCCGCCGGTCAATGAGAGCAGTAAGTTCTCGGTCATCAATTGGCGAACCAGCCGCCATCGCCCGGCTCCCATCGCCAGCCGAATGCCGATTTCCCGCGACCGCGCGGCAGAGCGGGCCATCAGCAGATTTGCCATATTGGCGCACGCAATCAGCAGCACCAGGCCCGTCAGGCCGATCAGGATCTTCAGCGTATTCGAGTAATCCCAGTAGTTCCACCTCACTCCCGACGTGCCCATCGTGGCGCGGTTCACCAACAGCCTCGAAGCCAGGAATGCCTTCTGGTCCCACCCTTCCGGATGAAGCCTCAGCTCGTCTTCCAGCGCCTGGTGGAATGGCTGCGCGAGCTGGGCGCGTGCGCGCGGGACCGAGATGCCGGGCCGCAACCGGCCCAGCACCCAAACATCGCCGGGATCTCGGTCGGCCGCGAGCGGAATCCACAGATCCGGAACCCTCTCTCGATCGGGGCCAAAGAACTGCGGCGGCATGATGCCGATGACGGTCACGGGTTCGCCCGCCAAATGCACGCCGGCGCCGAGAATCGCCGGGTCTCTTCCGAACCTCCGGCTCCAAAGCCCGTAGCTGAGTACGGCCACGTGATTGGCTGCGCCAACTCGGTCGTCCTCGGGGCCGATCGTGCGTCCCATCAGAGGCTGGACTCCCAGCGACGAAAAAAAGGAGCCCGAGACTTCATGCGCCATGGCGGGTTCCGTCATGCCGCCGGCCCGGAACGCGAGGATCGAATCGCAAAAAGCGAAAACGTCCACCACCGCGCTGTGGTCTTCCCGAAAACGGTCGAAGACCGGATAGGGCAGATTAGTCATCATCGAGCCGCCGGGGCTCTTTCTGACGAACTCCACCAGCTCTTGCGGGTTCTTTACCGGCAACGCGCGCAGCAGCATGGCATCCGTCAGGCTGAAAAGCGCCGCGTTGACTCCGATGCCCAGCGCGAGCGAAAGGATTGCCACCATGCTAAACGCCGGCGTCTTCGCCAGTGTCCGGGCTGCATAGCGCAAGTCCTGCCAGAGCGCCTCGATAGCGGCGAACGTCCACAGCTCGCGGCAGGTCTCGCGAATCCGCGTCGCGTTTCCAAATTGGCGTCTTGCCTCTGTGCGCGCCGTCGCATCGTCGCCGTGTTTTTCGGCGCGCATCGCCAGGTGAAACGCGAGTTCCTCATCCAGGTCGCGGTCCAGCCTGCGCCGATGGATCAGCGCCTGGGCTCGCAACCAAAGCGCGCTGATGCGTTCGAGCAGCACGTGAGCCTCCTACGCGGTATCCATGATCAATGCAATCGCCGAGGTCATCCGGCCCCAGTGCTCGGATTCCGCGGCCAGATGCTTCCGCCCCGCGGCGGTCAGCCGGTAGTATTTGGCGCGCCGGTTGTTTTCCGATACGCCCCATTCCGAAGCCAGCAGCCCCCGCAGTTCGAGACGATGCAGCGCCGGATACAGCGCGCCCTCCTCGACGCGCAGCACGTTGTTGGAGGTTGTCTGGATGAATTCGGCAATGGCGTAGCCATGCAAGGCGCCTTGGGCCAGCGTCTTCAGCACCAGCATGTCGAGCGTCCCCTGAACCAAATCCCCGGGCTTTTCTTGCGCTCCCATAAATCCTTTATGGATAGCCTACCGCTCAACCGCGTCGAATGCAAGCGATATTAAGGTCCGATTGGAATGTCCTGAGGGTGTCAGGAAATGACCGCGTTTAATCGCCGGCAACCGCTCCCTTCAGAGCCACGACCGTGAGGGAGTGCCGATGGGCCAGCGGCCCTCCCAAAGGGATGAAAATCGGTTCAGCGGCGGTAGGTGGGACGCAGCAACGGCAGAGGACGTACCGGCCCGCGCGGCTTCCTGGTGGGGCAGGATGC
>Ga0187856_1002601_pt1 | contig 13176 bp, 12 predicted proteins | sample June2016WEW_8_40_FD_132443 | JGI IMG/M metagenome (GOLD analysis project Ga0187856, IMG submission 132443) | Peatland microbial communities from SPRUCE experiment site at the Marcell Experimental Forest, Minnesota, USA - June2016WEW_8_40 | ecosystem: Environmental > Terrestrial > Soil > Wetlands...
TGTTTCAAGAAAAATCTCGAATCGCTTGAATCGATTGCTTGAATCCGACCGGATACGGAAGGGATTGAGCGAGGGCACCGTTACAACCGTGATCGACCCAGTGCACTGAAGATCTGGTCCGCCCCACCGCTCCCTTATAAAAGGTCCTCGCTCGGAGCAGCCCGCAGCGACAACACCGGTCTGAAGATCAACCGGCTGCGTGGCGCGTGTCACGTGGTGAAGTGAACCCTATCTCTCAAGCTTTTTCGTGGCTTTGGCATCGTTCAGGGCGTTGAGAACGGAATCGTCAAACTTCACACCGGCCAGTCTTATCTCTCGGAAGAGATGCAGGTTGGATGACATCACCACCGCTGGGCTCAGATGGACAGTCGCTGGGAAAGGTAGCTTGCTGATGAGGTTGTCCGCCATAAGCCGAACTGCCATTTGGCCCTGGCGATGCGGCTGTTGATAGATCGATGCGGTGATTGTCCTCTTTTCAAAATAGGGAGACATCTCCGCGAAGAGGTCTGTCGTTATCAACTTGGTTTTTCCGGCGAGCCCGCGTGCGCCCAGGGCACGGCACACGGGAAGACAGTTGACGGTATTCACATAGAGTCCGGCCAGAGTTGGAATCCGGTCGAGGAGATCAAACGTTTTTTGGAAACTCTCATCTTCGTCCTCATGTCCTTCGATAACATTGGCGATTTCTCCCCCGGGGCAGTGCAGCGGAAACGCCTCCGAAAAACCATCGGTCTTCTTGCGATGGTCTTCGGTACTTAGCATGCCCGCAACGACGGCCACTTTGGAACCCGGCGGCACAAACTTGCCCATCAACTCCCCGGCCAGACGCCCGTTCAGCCGAGGATCTACACAAACAATACTCGACCGCCGGCTTTCGGGGGCATCGGTGGACACACAAACTACGCGAATGCCTTTTTCTTCCGCGTCGTCGATCAGCGGATTGAGACCTTGCGGGTTTCCGGCCGTGAGAATGATTCCGTTGACGCCGCTCTGCGTGAGTTCCCTGAACGCTTCAGTGTCTTCCTCTCCCAAAGCATGAACCGGGCGGTTTACAAACTGGATACCAAGCTGTGCCACACTGCGAGCTTCATCCAGCACGCCGCTCCAGAGCTGGTCATAGAAAAAGTGAATTTCTCGAGGGATGCACACTCCAATGCGAGCGCTGGCCTTGCAAACTGACAAAGCGCGTGCCGCCAGGTTCGGCGTATAAGCGATTTGCTCTGCAATTCGTAGAATCCGCTGACGGGTAGATTCGTTGATGCCGACGCGCCCGTGCAAGGCACGATCGACCGTCCCGATCGAAACGTCAGCGAGTTGCGCAATCAGATGGATTCCACGTCTATGTTTCTTCATTCCCTAGCCCAGGTCCATTCGTCGCGCCAACATTCTAGCCTGACCCGCAAAGCGCCTGCCTCTGAAAGTCAAGCCCGGCGTTCACGGCTGCACAGCTTACGCCCGGCTGTGACGGGGGCATATGAAAAGACTGAATACCCAATTGTAGTCGTGGCTTTCCGTGTACGTTAACGATGCTATACTGCATCGCGCCTTTATCGTCAGCCGCTTGTTCGGAACCATACTGCTGTAAGGAGTTTCCGCCCCATGCACGAATATCGTGTCCGGATGTTTACGTTGCTCATCGTCGTTGTTTTGTTTGTAGCAGTATTCACTTCGGTCGCGCAAACCACGGCGCCTTCAAGTGTACCGCCCTACCTGAATCCCTCGCTGCCGATGAGCGAACGTGTTGACGACCTCGTGGCCCGAATGACGCTGGAGGAGAAGGCATCCCAACTGGTAAACCAGGTGCGAGCCATCCCGCGGCTGCAGGTTCCCGCGTACGACTGGTGGAGTGAAGCCTTGCATGGAGTCGCCAATGCTGGAACAGCTACTGTATTTCCGGAGCCGATTGGACTCGCGGCAACCTTTGATGTTCCTTTGATCCATGATATGGCAGTGGTAATCAGCACAGAAGCGCGAGCGAAACATAACCAGGCGGTCCGTGCAGGCCGGCGGGACATCATGGAGGGTTTGGACTTCTGGTCACCGAACATCAATATCTTCCGCGATCCGCGCTGGGGACGCGGGCAGGAAACCTACGGCGAGGACCCATTTCTCACTGGGCGGATGGGGGTCGCCTTCGTTACCGGGATGCAAGGCGATGACGCGAAGTATTTTCGAGTGGTCTCTACGCCCAAGCATTTTGCCGTGCACAGCGGGCCTGAGCCGTCGCGGCACATGATCAACGTGGAAGTGTCGAAGCACGATATGGAGGACACTTATTTGCCCGCCTTCCGCGCCGCCGTTACAGAGGGTAAGGCAGGGTCGGTGATGTGTGCTTACAACCGGATCAACGGCGAACCTGCCTGCGCAAACACCTTTCTGCTCAAGGATGAGTTGCGAGGCGCGTGGAAGTTCAATGGATATGTCGTATCCGACTGCGATGCCATCGTTGACGTCTTCAACGGCCACCACTTCACCAAGAGCATGGCTGAAGCCGCCGCGGTTTCGATGAAGACGGGGATGGACAATGAATGCGCGGACTTCTTCACAAAGGCTACCGACAACTCCGACTATGGGAAGTATTTGGACGCCGTGAAGCAGGGTCTTCTGAGTGAAAAAGATATCGATGTCGCGCTGAAACGCCTGTTTATGGCTCGCTTCCGGCTGGGACTGTTCGATCCTCCCGAGATGGTGAAGTATGCCCAGACGGCGGATTCGGAGGTCGATAGCGAGGCGCACCAGGAACTCGCGCTGAAGACGGCGCGGGAGTCGATTGTGCTGCTGAAGAATGACGGTGTGCTTCCGTTGCGCCCGGATGTCCGGAAGATTGCGGTCTTCGGGCCTCTCGCCGAATCCGTCCGCGTGCTGCATGGCAACTACAGTGGCACGGCTTCACGGGCCACTACGGCTCTGGAGGGCATCCGCACGCAGTTTGCCGCCCAGGTCGCCTTCTTGCCCGGTATGAACTTTCTGCGACAACAAACCGTGATCCCCACTACGGTTCTCTCAACCGACGACGGACAAGCTGGTCTGAGGGGAGAATACTTCTTACGAGAGAATTTTGTGGGGACACCCCAGGTGGTTCGGGTGGACAGGTTCGTAGATCTCCAACTTTTCCATCCGGATCCATCTGCACTTACACCGCCATCCGGCATGAAAGACTTCTCAGTGCGATGGACAGGTTTTCTGACGCCCGCCGAGTCAGGTACTTACCAGATCGGTCTCGCGGGCTCAATGAACCAACTTTGGCTCGATGGCCAACTGCTTGTGGATGACCTTACGCTGCACGATCCGACACCCGCGACCAAGACACTCCAACTCGAGAAGGGGCATCGGTATGCCTTGAAAGTCGAGTACGCACGCGGAGGTTTTGGTACTAAGCTGGTGTGGCTAAATCTCATCGCCGATCCGATCGCAGAAGCTGTAGCTGCGGCCAAGCAGGCGGATATCGCTGTCGCGGTAGTCGGCATCACGTCCCAACTTGAAGGCGAGGAGATGAAAGTGGACCTGCCCGGCTTTAAGGGAGGGGACCGCACCAGCCTCGATCTGCCGAAAGAGGAAGAGGATCTTCTCGAAGCGCTGAAGGGCACTGGCAAGCCGCTCATCGTGGTCCTCATGAACGGCAGCGCACTCTCGGTAAATTGGGCAAATGAACAAGCCGACGCCATTTTGGACGCCTGGTACTCGGGCGAGGAAGGCGGAACTGCCATTGCCCAAACGCTGGCTGGCGTGAATAATCCGGCGGGCCGGCTCCCGGTGACGTTTTACAAGGGCATCGAGCAGTTGCCTGCATTTGAAGACTACTCGATGAAGAATCGGACTTACCGGTATTTTGAAGGCGAACCCCTTTATGCTTTCGGCTACGGACTCAGTTATTCGAAATTTGAGTACAGCAATTTGAAGCTCTCGACAACGAATCTGAAGGCAGGCGATCCCCTGAGCGTGGAAGCGGATGTAAGGAACGTAAGCCAGCGGGAAGGGGACGAAGTGGTGGAGCTATACTTGAGTTTTCCAAAGTCTCCGGCCGCCCCGATTCGTGCCCTGCGCGGGTTCACGCGGATTCATTTGGGTGGTGGTGAAACCAGGCATGTCCGATTCACACTGGATGCGCGCGACTTGAGCGAAGTGAATGAGAAGGGCGACCGAATTGTCGCCAAGGGAGCCTACCGCATCAGCGTTGGAGGCGGACAGCCGGGAACAGTTGCTCACCAGCCGGAAGGGAAGTTTAGGATTAAGGACAATCAAAGACTGCCAGAGTAACCACAATACAATCACGCCCCGCGGCCGGTCTGTGATGCTATCCATTCCAATCCAAAACGCTGGAGCGTTGGTTGCTCCCGGTTCGGTCTTACCGCTTCTCGCATCGTGGTTCTATTCTCGATTTCGTTTTCTCATCATGCCGCGAACGGTCAGCAGAAGCAGCAACCGGAACAATCCCAAGGGATGGGAGTCGCAACCGGCGTTGCGCATGCTGCGGTTAAGGACTCCCATCATCGCCCGATCACGGCGGGCGGGTTTGTGGACAATGCTCCTATCGTATTCATAGATGCAACGAAAGAAGAGGGTCTCGATAAGTTTCACCATTGTTCAGGAACGCCGGGCAAGGCGACCATTATTGAGACGGTGCGTTCAGGTGTGGCGCTGCTCGACTACGATAACGATGGCTGGCTCGACATTTTTCTACTGAACGGTTCAACGATCACGGCACTCCAAGGGAAAGAATCCCGCCCGGGTCATGCTTTTGCATAATAATCACGATGGCACTTTTACCGACGTTACCGTCAAAGCGGGTGTTTCCAACGAGCGTTGGGGATTTGGCGTAGCCGTCCGTGACTACGACAATGGCAAGAACCGCCTGTATCACAACAACCACGACGGACTGCGAAGGACACAAATAAGGACACAGTCTCTGGCTGGCCTCCGGAGGTCTGATCCATGTGTAGAGAATTACGCCAGTATGCCACCTCACCGGACGAACGGCTTTGGAATCGCATCCTTTCCTTCCTCTACTCTGGCGTCGAATCATTTGCCACCACCAGGTCCACCCATCCATCGTCGTCTACATCCACGAACACGGCAGCTAAACCGTAATACCCGTCAGGGTCGGAAACACCAGCTTTGACACTAACGTCGGTGAAAGTACCGTCGCCGTTGTTATGAAATAGATGATCGTGCTCCCCTGGCGAACCGCGCGGCCCGCGCCACCGCAACTCCGCGAAATTGACAGAAGTTGGCGGGGATACTGCCTCGTCCCGCAATCGGAGGACTGTCTTGATCGAACTTCACGTAACTCGGAACAAACAAGCCGGCCGTCATGGTCGTAGTCGCCCCACGTAGGCCCAGTCGACCAGCCGCCGAGGGTGACACCGGCTTTCTCAGCAGCGTCGGTGAAGGTATTCCAACAACGAAATACTACGCGAATCCATTTGAAAGCCAACGCTCGCGTGATGTCCCTTGCCCTGGCTGCGTAGCTGCTGGTAGTAGCTTCGTGCCCATCCCGATTGCGCGACGGAGTGACCCGCCCATTCGTGAAAACTTTGCCGTAGAAATTTGGGGGCCGCCAAGCGGAAATGCACCCATTGCTTTTCCCCGCTCCTCTCCGTCACTGGAGCGATTCCAGTGTACGATTGCACTTCCCGTGCGCTGCCATAACGCTCTCGCTGCGAGCCAAACGCCGCCAACAAGCGCGGCGCCATCACCGCACCTGCTCCCGGTAGCGACTCAAAGATAAAAAAATCCGGATGCGCGGCCGCCGCCTCCTCGATCTTCTCGTCTAAATCCGCAATGCCCTCAATCAAGCTTCGGACGAGCTGCACGATCACTTTCACAACCATACTCTTGGCCTCGACCACCGCTCGATCCCGAATGGCAGGAATGGCCTGGCGGATTGCGATGATGCGCCCCTCGACTAGTTCTTGATCCCGACAGTGACGCTTGCGGAAGAACGCCCGCAGCTTCGCCGTCGGAACTTTTTGCAACTCCTCCAGCGTCGGCCAGCGCTCTAGTAATGCGCACACCAGTTCCGTATCCAGCCGTTCAAACCAGTCCAGCATCTGCGGGAAGTAGATCTTCAAGTGGCTGGTCAAGCGATTGGTCTGCTCTGCCTTCTCATCCACCAGCTGGCGCCGCTCCTCGACCAGATTTTGCAACCGCCGGGTCGCTTCCGTATCTGGCGACAAACGGTGCAGCTTGTCGCGATGCTGCAACAACAGATCCAGCAGCAGATCGGCATCTCGGGCATCGTCCTTGCTGCCCGATGGATAGAGCGCTTTTCGCATACTAGCGGACATCGTCGACGGCACTGGGAACAGATGCAAGAACTCATACTTGGTCAGCATGAACACCAGAGCTCCCTGCGATTGCGCCAACGCCACCGCAATCAGACCTTGAGCAAATCGCTGGCATAGCTGACCGACCCAGGCCTCCACCGCTTCCGGGGTATGCTCCAGCTCTCCACTTTCGCGCTGCTGCGAGCCGGCCACCTGCAAGCACCACACATGCTTTTTATCCGCCCAATCGATACTCATGAATGCTGCGAACTGCGGTTCCTGCCTAACGGATTCGACTTCTGACATCGTTACTTCTCCTCTTGTAACATCAGAATTACAGAGGGCTGGCTTCGCTCCCGCGAGCTCCTTATAGTAGAGTCTTTGGTAAGTCTAGACGAAGGGTGCACTCCAAATCGTCCCCTTCCCCTGCATCAGCGATGCAGAAACCTTTCTCCTCGGGAAACGGCAGAACTCGTAGCTTCCGGCTGTCAAAACGGGCGATGGGAAACCGCGAGAAGTAGATAGTAAACCAACGCTCGTCGGTCGGCAGCAGGCCGACGCGTTCTCCCCACAACACCTCACTGAGAAACACTTCGTGCTTCTTCCATCGGATCTGGCCCTGATGACGCACACTGCGCACCAGCATCGTCGCCGGGTACTCCGGCTCGGGCCCCGCGCCGGATAGGGGCGTAGCGACGGCTCGTACACCGCCGGAATCTAGCACGGCGATCGAAATCGTTTCTTTGTGAACATCCATCCCGATATACTTGATACTGTCCATTGTGGGTGCTCCTTTCCGATAGAGTTCTGGCCAACACTCAGAACCTACCTCAAAAGGGCGCCCTTTTATAATGCGTTGTCCCGCTTGGTCGGCTCTGGTCGTTTTAGGTCGGGGCGAGTTCCCAAAGTGTTGAGGAGATGACGGTGAAGATAGAAACCGGCGCGATTGGGCTCACGACGTTGATCTTGGTCTACGGGTCGTGGATTGCTTTCGCCTTGCTTTTCTTGTTGTGGAAGAAGCCTGCCAAAAGCGAAGAAACCAATTCACTTGATACACGCCAGCGTTGTTGCTGAATAGCGAACTGCACGGCGAACTTTCTCCCCGCCTTTTCAGGAAGGTTTCATGTGGGCGTGATATTGATCTTACTTTGCCTGCGAGGTATTGAATCGGCAAGACCCGCGCTGGTAAGTATTTTCTCCAAGGCACTTGAGTGAGATCTCACTTCTTTTGGATGCTGGTCGCGACCGTGGGCTTCTCGTCCCCAGCCGTACTCTTTGCTCAGGGTCTCGACGGGCCCGCGAGCGCCGGAGCGGCGAATCTCTCCGAAGACCAGTCTCTCTCTGCGTCTTCTCGTGCCATTACCGGAACGCTGCTCGACCCCTCCGGAGCTGCTATCGCCAAGGCGCAGGTGTCGCTCCTCGCCTCCGGCGATAAACTGCTCGCTCAAGAGACCACGGACAACTCCGGCTCTTTCCGCTTCGACCACATCGCACCCGGCAGCTACACGGTGGACTTTGATGCAGAGGGTTTCCGCGAGACCCGCGTCAACATAAGCCTGACCACCAGACGTCAGGCTCCAATTCGCGTCATTATGCAGATCGCGGTTCTCAACGAGACCGTCACCGTCGCCACCGGAGATTCCGTACCCCTCGTCAGCACCGAGAGTTCTGAAAACCAGAACGCCAACACCATCGACCGCAACGCGCTCGACCGCGTCCCGGTCTTCGATCAGGACTACATCACGACCATGTCGCGCTTTCTCGACGACAACGCCACCGGAACCAACGGCGTCACACTCGTCGTCAACGGCATCGAGGCCAACGGACCCGGCGTCACTCCCTCCGCCGTCCAGGAAGTAAAGATCAACAACAATCCTTACTCCGCGCGCTTCTCGCGCCCCGGACGCGCTCGCCTGGAGATCATTACCAAGGGCGGATCACCGACCTATCACGGCTCACTGAACTTCCTGTTTCGCGACTCTGTCTTCGACGCAACCAACGCCTTCGCCATCGTCAAGCCTCCCGAGCGCCGCCAGTACTACGAAGGCTCCGTCACCGGACCCATCGGCCACAGCAAGCACACCAGCTTCCTGCTCGCGCTCGATGAAGACCTGCAAGACCAGCAAGCCGTCATCGACCCCACAGCCCTCACGGCCGCCGAATCGCTCGGCTTCGGCCCCATCGCGCAAACCGTTCCCAACCCCACGCATCACTTCTTCGGCTCAGGACGCATCTTCCACGACTTTCCCAACGGCGACCAGTTCTGGATGGGCTACTCCTACGAACATCGCTCCGTCGAAAATCAGAACGTCGGCGGCACCATCTTCCCCAGCGCCGGCACCGACACACGCTTTCTCGAGCACGAAGTCAATGTCAGCCACCTCCACCAGTTCTCTCCGCACTGGCTGAACCAGTTGAGGTTTCTCTTCGGCCACTTTGACGCTCCCGTCACCAGCGTTAGTACCGGTCCTCAACTCGCGGTATCTGGACTCTTCACAGCCGGCGGTGCCCAAGCCGATTCCCGCCGCACCGAATATCACTTCGACGGAACTGACTTCGCCACCTATGCCAGCGGCAAGCACCAGCTCAGCTTCGGCATTGACATCCCCGACATCAGCCGCCGTGGCCTCGACGATTTCACCAACCGCGCCGGCACTTACACCTTCGCCAGCAGCACCGATTTCACCACCGCTACCCCCACCACTTACTTAGTGCAAAGCCGTCGCGGCCACGTAGTTTTTCTGGAAAAGGTTTTCTGCGGGTTCGTGGAGGACAACATCCGGCTGAAACCGAATTTTTCTCTCTACCTGGGAGTCCGCTACTATTGGCAGAACTACTTTCACGATGATCCCGACAACTTCGCCCCGCGCGTCGGCTTCGCGTATGCCCCTGCCGCCAACAGCAAGACCGTCATTCGCGGTGGCTCTGGGGTCTTTTACGATCGCACCGGCCCAAGTGCAATCGGCGATCTGCTTCACTTCAACGGCGTAAACCTGCTCCGCTACATCGTCGATCAGCCCTTGGTCTCGTATCCCATCAACCCCGCAGAGCTGGCGCAGGTGCCCACCAGCGTGGTCACGCTCGACCCTCGCTCCCGCATCCCCTACAACCTTCAGTACAGCGTCGGAGTCGAGCGGCAAGTCACGGCAAAAAGCACGGCCAGCGCCGTCTACGTTGGCAATCGCGGCATCGATTCTTTCCGCTCCATCGACTCCAACGCCCCCGTGCTCGTAGGCGGAAACTACGTGCGCCCCAACCCAACTCTCGGCCAAGTCCGCCAGATTCAGTCCGAGGGATACCTCAAAGGCAACGCGCTGGAACTCACCTTCCGCGGCAAACCCAGTAAGTATTTCGCGGGACAAATTCAATACACCCTCAGCCGGACTTACAACAACACGAGCGGCATCACATTCTTCCCCGCCAACAGCTACGATCCATCCGCCGACTGGGGACGCTCCGACAACGATCGTCTCCACAAGTTCGACCTGCTAGCCTCCAGCCAACCAAATCGTTTCTTCACGTTCGGCTTAGCACTCTCGCTCTACTCGGGCAAGCCGGTCACCATTACCACCGGCGCCGACGACAATCACGACGGCATCATCAATGATCGTCCCCCGGGTATCGCACGCAACACCATGCACGGCCCCGGCCTCGTCGGTCTCGACCTCAACCTTTCCCACGACTTCCCGCTCTCGAAACAGAAGAAGGAAGCCAAGGTCATCTCCGTCTCGCTGAATTCCTTCAACGTTCTCAACCACCCCAACTACCTCACCTACATCGGAACAGTCTCTTCTCCCCTGTTTGGAAAATCTGTCGCCGCCCAACCTCCGCGCCGCATGCAACTCGACATTCAGTTCAAGTTCTGATTCCGGGGAAAGCACGGGAGTGATTTTCGAGTCCATCCTGAACCGGGCACCAGTACCTGCGGTGCGGCTGAATCCCGACGTCCCCCCGGAACTGGAACGAATCATCAATAAGGCTCTGGAGAAAGATCGCAACCTGCGTTTCCAGCACGCCTCAGACGTCCACGCTGACCTGCAACGGCTGAAGCGGGACACGGACACGAGCCGTTTGGCAATCTCCCCTGGGGAGTCCGCGCAGAGGGACTCAATCGCGTCCGTACCGGTGCCTTTCCTAGGCGGACCATCGACATCGTAAGGCCACTCTCTGATACGTCATTGTGGTTCGCCACATCGGTGATCATGAGAGCCGGCGATGAGTCTCGCTTGGTCAATGAATTCGTCCGAATCACTCAGCCGGCGTAATCGTGATGTTCCGAAAAGCGACATGTCCGGCCTCACTACCCTGCAGATAGATCGGTGCTGGTAGTGCTTCGTGACTATCCAAAGCCCCGCCTGTGATGCCCGGAATTTCCTGTTTGTCGATAATGGTCTGACCGTTTTGCACAACGGTGACCACTCGTCCAACGAGCGTGATGTCGTAGCTCTGCCATTCTCCCGGCCGGCGCGGCTGTTCCGGCGAGGGGGCCAGGAAGCCATACACGCCTCCGGTACGCATACTCGGCCCTTCTGGTTCCGGATCGTCTTCGATCTGGACTTCGTACCGGCCGCGCAGGTAGACGCCGCTATTCGATCCTGGCGCGCAATTGAATTCGATTTGTAACTTGAAATCTTCAAACTTGGCATCTGTGATAAGCTCAGCGCCATGTCCGGGACTCACCAGCGTTCCGTTTTCGATCTTCCAGGTCGCCGTTGACCCCGGATCGCTCATCCTCCACCCGCTCAGGTCCCTGCCGTTGAACAACTGTGTCGGCTTCCCCCACTTCGGAGCGCTCTTTCTCTTCAGGGACGGTGCTCTCTCGCCCGTCCATTGCCACGGAGCTCCATCGGGCCCGGTCGTGGTCCCCACCAGCGTCTTCCCAGATAGCTTACCCTCAAAGACCATGTCGTCTTTCCTGTCTTCCTCCTCCTTGGGAGAAACGAACGTGATGCGGCCATTCGAGAGCTCAATTTTCGGGAGCGGCCGCGCGTGTCCCCAACGGCTCACCATCCGCGCTCTGAGTTGCCCATCTTCCTGGGTTATCTCCAGCCACGAGGGATATTCGCGACGCGGAGTTTTCAGGGTCAAATCCCAACGCCCCAGAAACGACTGAGCCGACGCGGTTGTGTCTTCCGACTTTTTCCGCTCGGAATTCATTTGCAGAGAAAACATCAGGATCAACGTTGTTAGCGCGAATACTCTCCGCCGAAGGTTCACATTGCTACGCCTCCCTTTCACCTGATTTACCAGATTCGTTCTCTCTACCCTTAACTCCGACGCTATGGACGCGAGTCCTTTTAGATTTGCCATGAAATTTCCCCTCAGCAAGGGATTGTAATTGATTGGCGCTTGCACGCTAGCAACAGCACCCGAAGACCACATCTGCAGTACCACATGGATCGCCACGCCGCGCGCCACCACTCTATTTTTCGTTCGTGGCAAAATAGGTGCCTAATTGGGTGTGCCTTTAAGGCCTCCAAATCAGCGAATACGCTGAGAAAGAAGTGGGCCGCAGTACATCAATCTGGACGTGAAGCGGGACTTCGGACTGGCTAAACGCCATTTCCAACTTCGTTTCGCTTCCGGGCGCGGCTTCCGGCAGATCCACTTCACGGCGCTCTACCGGAATATTACCTTCGCCGAAGAACAAGCCTCGCACCTTGTAGCCCCTCAAGGCGTACATGGGAAGGTCGCCCCGTACCCTTATAAAAATCTGGAATTTGTTGAGCTGGTTTTCCACCGTAAGAGATTCAATCGGGCTGCACTCGCGGCGGAGAAGGTCATAGGACGGCTTTTGCGTACCGTATACCTCTACGACTCCGTGGACGCGCTGCTGCAACGCGCCTATGCCACGTTCGCCCACATGAGTGCGATAGTCGTTGTAACAGAAGAAAATCGCCCCACCAACAAAATCCTTCGAGCGAATTGCGATGTCATGCGATCGCATGATCTCCATCCTGTGCTCGTCCCCTTCGGGGCGGTCCGCGGCACAAGCACAATATCCGTATTCGGAAACCACAATTGGCTTCCCGGGAAATGCCGCGTGAATTTCGTCTAAATGGTGGGCCACGTCCTCCGCTGTTCCTGGGTACCAGGTTCCGTAGTATTCGTTAGTCTCGATAAAGTCCATCAGTCCGGCAACGTCGCGCTCTGGGCTGCTGCGCAGCGAATCTGAAGCATAGGAACATAGTCGCCCCGGATCCAAACGCTTGGCTTCTTCGCGCATGCGCTTGGCGAACTGATAGGCGGGCGGGGCTTGCCCTCCAATCTCATTGCACAGGCCCCAAACCACGACCGAGGGATGGTTGCGATCGCGCGCAATCATCTCGCGCAATTGCTCCAGTCCATTCTGCATGATGTCCGCGTCAGGCTGGGCACCCATGCCCTTGAAGGTTGCTGGACCCCACGCTGGGACCTCAGTTTGCATGAGGATCCCACCTGCCAGGTGTGAGGCACGCTGACACTTCGCCAGTCCTTACCCAGAGCATGGGCGTCGTACCACTTCTGCTGAGTACCCGAATTGTCTGGGTCAGTACGAAAAAACCATTCGCTGCAATGCGTCCTCGATTCTCGAACGCACCACCAACGCCGCATTGCCACATTTTCCGAAACATGCCGTGGAGCAGGGGAAAGATTGGCGGCCAAACAAAGACCAGAGTTGGACGTGGGACGAGTCCTACACGATTTCTGAAAATCTGTTTCTGGCATATCAACGCGGCGCCGGCGAGCGATATCGTGAGCTGGGACGGCAGTATCTCGACGATGAGTATTACGATCCACTGGCTGAGGGCCGCAGCGTGCTCGCTGGCAGACATGCTACAGCTACGTGAATTCGTTGAGCTCGGCCATGCAGGCGTATCTCACATTAGGCAGCGAGAAGCACCTGCGCGCTGCCAAGAACGCCTTCGAA